>Ga0307377_10004912_pt1 | contig 14483 bp, 14 predicted proteins | sample TR3MG_FD_202535 | JGI IMG/M metagenome (GOLD analysis project Ga0307377, IMG submission 202535) | Soil microbial communities from Risofladan, Vaasa, Finland - TR-3 | ecosystem: Environmental > Terrestrial > Soil > Coastal area > Acid sulfate soil | place: Finland: Risofladan, Vaasa | collected... | reverse complement strand
TGCCAACATTTCAACCTAGGGTTACAGGGGAAGGCTCAAGGGATAAACCTGGGGTGAGAACCGGACTCGGGAAATCCGACTGTCCGGGATCGCAGGGGGGCTCTGGGAAACGTGGCCTGCTTTCTGTCGGTGCGCGCGCCCAGTTTCTACCCGACGGCTGTCTTGGGTAACTTGGGCGTACGAGTATATGAAGGGGTATTGGGTTAGTAGGAATCTAGACTGTTAACTATACATTGGTTAGGAGATGCGTGTTATGGAAATTGAGCAAGAAGAATTAGAGGGAATAATATTTAACCCTGTAACTCCTAGACATTGGCGTAATTTTGAGACACTATTCGGTCAAAATGGTGCTGATGGCGGCTGCTGGTGTATGTGGTGGAGATTACCAGAAAAGCAGTTTGAAGAACAAACCGGTGAAATGAATAAGGCTGCTATGAAGCAACTCATTGAATCCGGGGAAGTACCGGGGATTCTAGCATTTAGTAATAAGAAACCTATTGCTTGGTGCTCGGTTGGTCCGAGGGAATTATTCCCGGCACTTCATAGATATTGGGAACTCGATAAAGCTTTGGATAAAAAGACATGGTCAATTGTCTGTTTTTTTGTGGAAGAGAAATTTAGGCATAGAGGGTTAATGAAAGCATTAATACAAAGGGCAATAGATTATGCTTTGTCGCAGGGGGCGGAGATCATCGAAGGCTATCCAACCGAGCCTAAAAATGAGCTGACAGGATTCGGAGGTTTTACTGGGATTGCGTCGGTCTACAAATCATTTGGCTTTATTGAGAACGGAAGAAATTCCCGGAATGAAATCCTGATGAGATATTTACTATAGCAAAAAAAGCCCATTTCGCATAAACCGGCGAACCCCGTCGGGGGATGATTTGTTGCTATTGCATATTTAGAAAGAATTTTAAATTTATAGGAGAATCTATCATGAGAAACTTCTTTTTGAAAACAACAAGACTAGGATTTTCAGTATGGAGTGAAAAAGACCTATTTGATGCTTTGGAACTCTGGGGTAATCCAGAAGTAACAAAGTTTATTGTAGCAGATGGTTCTATGTCAATAGAACAGATACATCAAAGATTGAAAAAGGAAATAGAAACTTATAATATTGAGAATATTCAATATTGGCCAATTTACTTAATAGAAACCAATCAAAATGTAGGATGCTGCGGTTTGCGACCTTATGATTCTGAAAACAGCATTTTAGAAATGGGGATACATTTAAAAGAGAAATATTGGGGAAAAAGATTTGCTCAAGAAGCGTGTTCCATGGTCATAGAATATGCTTTTAACACTCTTGGAGTTAACGCACTTTTTGCTGGACACAATCCTAAAAATACAGCATCTGCTCATTTACTTAAAAAACTTGGATTTATATATAAGCATGATGAATTCTACCCACCAACTGGACTGTATCACCCTTCATACCTGATGACAAAGCAAGACTACAAGACCAAATAGGAAGATAAATTAGTAAGCTAAACCCCTTACTGCCCCCCTCGCCCTCGAACCGTGCTCAATTCATATATCTCGGCGAACCCCGCCATGAAAGAAAGATGTCGTAACCCATTCGGGCCGTTTATAGCGGGTGTGGGTTTTCGTGCGGAAAGAGTGAATTTTGTTTGCTGCTTATATTCTTAGGTTGGTTGGGTCGTGGTGCAGCACTTTAGCCTCTACCACAGTCAAGCCATTGATTTCACTGGCATTTAACCGATTTCAAAAGTGTATCAAATTCGGAGTTTCTAAAGCTTTTGTCAGACATCTCTTTCTGCTGAAATCAGAGTGGAAGAGAGGATGAAATGAGAAAAAACCACTTTGCAAAATTAGTAACCTACATGAAGAATGTGTACCACCTTGATCGTGGTTGAATAAACTTTCTGACGGAAGAGTTAACCCAACTTATAGCACAGGTCAAGTTATTTTGCCTGTGCTTCTTGGGTTTTTGCTTAGGATAAAGAGCTTTAATGAACTCAATTTGATGATCAAGAATCATGAATTCAGTAAACTATTTCCCCGAGGAACAGAGCTACCTATGATTGATGCCATCAGAGATACACTTAAAGTCATGGATATCGGCGGACTTAAACAAATCAATCAGCACATCATCAAAAAGTCAGTAGAGAATAAGGTTTTTGAAAACGGCACTATTGATGGATACACTGTGGTTGCAATCGATAGAACTAAATTCTTCGGGAGTAATAAGAAAAGCTGTGCACGTTGGGATATTGAGAATTCGATTTTTAATAACTTGAAAACTGAATGTGGCTTAGAACATTGCTTTGTGCATGGAGGGAAGGCAGTAGAATCTGTGCTTTATTTGATATTTATTGCATCCAATATAATGCAATTGTTTTTGTTAAGACGACTGAAAAAACAATTTGCTACACAACGAGAAATGGTAAGGCTTTTATTAAAAGGACTATATCTGCTGAAGTATCGGGGTGAACTGGTTTTTAGCAGCTCATAGAAAATGTGCAATTGAATAAGTATCTAAAATCATGGGGTAGGGGAAGGTATACCCTTTTTTAACGAGAATTAGGCAATTGGGAGGATAATTCGCAAAGTAATTGAAATATACAATAAAAGGCGGCTAATTTTTTGCAGAGGCTAAATTGCTGGATGAATTAAGCTCATCTTTTAATACGGTGGCAAAAGTTGTAGAAGCTATGGTTGGCTATGGTATATTGAAACAGGTAAACAACCAATCAAGGCACCGGTATTTTATTTATGAGGATTACGTAAAAGTATTTAATAGGGGATAGAAATTAATTCAAATAAAAAATAACAAAGGAGTGCAGAGGGATGCCAAGTTTAAATGCCAAAGAATATGCAAGCTTTGAGAGTATAAAACATATTTCAGAAGATGGGTCCGAATTCTGGTATGCTCGAGAACTTGCTGCCGTGCTTGAATATACACAATGGAGGAATTTTGCAAAAGTAATAGACAAAGCAAGAATTGCTTGCAAAAACAGTGGATATGACATTGACGACCATTTTGCTGAGGTCAGCAAAATGGTTGAAGCTGGTGTAGCTTCAAAACATGTTTTAGATTTTAAACTTACTCGATATGCCTGTTACCTTATTGTACAAAACGGTGATCCTCGAAAAGAAGTAATAGCACTTGGGCAGACTTATTTTGCAATTCAAACTAGGCGGCAAGAGGTTGCGGACTATTTCAATCAGCTTGATGAAGATAATAAACGGCTTGTTGTGCGCGGAGATGTAAAGCAATGGAATCAAATGCTTGCAGAGGCGGCACACAATGCAGGAGTTATAACCAACGAGGAATATGCGACATTTCAAAATGCAGGATACATGGGGCTTTATGGTGGATTAACAGTTGCGGGAATTCATGCTAAAAAAGGTCTAAAAGAGAATGAAAAAATTCTTGATTTTATGAGCAGCACAGAACTGATAGCCAACCTATTCAGAATATCTCAAACAGAAGAAAAACTTAAAAAAGATAAGATTTCCACTACCGATGCGGCAAATGAAGCACACTTCATTGTGGGAAGTGAGGTGCGGGGCACAATCAAACGAGTAGGAGGCACGCTGCCGGAAGATATGCGCAGGCCAACCCGTAGTATTACAGAGATTGAGAGGGAACAGATAAAGAAACTAAAAAAGTCAAAAAACAAATTGATGCTGGATGAATAACAATGCAAAACATCCGATTTGTTTGATGTAAGAGCTCCCAGGGAAAGTAGGTAAATAATGCTTTGAATAATAAATTGCTGTTACTGATTTTGACGATGTAAAAGGATTACAGAAAAAAGCATAAGAAGGGTGGAAATGTGGATATTAAAGAATTTATAAAGGAATTAAAACGGGTTACCGGAGATTATACATTGGAGAAATATTACAATGCACTTACGAGAATTGCAAGGAATATCTCTCCATCAGAGAGAAAGATCATATTAAACATACTGGAGATCGTTGAGAAACAAAACATGGACGACCTTGATACAGGTTCGCTTCTGAAAGACATAAAAAGCTTTTCTGACAGGGTTAAAAGTGGTAAGTATTATGACCACTGGGATTGGGACGAAAAAACACATAGGGAAAGGGAATTCGGTGATGAGAGCTGGGCGGATGAAATGGATGCCTTTTTCAGGAAAGCCCGCCATACATATGAAAAGAAAGAATACCGGATTGCAGTAAAAGCGTATGAGGTTTTGTTTTCAATTTTTTGGATGGCCGATGAACCGGGTCATTTGCCGCGGGTGGGCAGTTATGAAGAAATGCTTGTTACTGACTTGAAAGAAGAGGGATTGTGCTTCATGAAAGCTGTGTTGGTTTTAGAGAAAGTGGACAACCGGCACGAAAGGTTTCATGAAATTATATCAAAATACCGTCATTTTCTACCTATGCCTGTGGATATAGAAAAGCTTGTTGATGAGATGACTTTCACTGAAAATGAAAAGGAAAGTTTTTTATTAAAAATAATAGAAATGTACAGTTCCGTTCCGACAGACAACCATCATTATAGGCTCTATTTTCAACCGGTTCTGTTTCAGGCATTGCTTTTGACCGGCGGTGTGAAAAGGCTTAAGGATTTTGCAATAAAAAACGGCAGGAACAACCCCGAAGCCTTTGAAATATTGATATCCAAATTTAAGAAAAGCGGGGATGAAAAGTCTGCGCTTGAAGCTGCAAGGACAGGTTTAAGTATTATTCCAAAAGGAAGCAGACGTAGAGAATACATTGCAGAATATATTGCTGAAACCGGTAGGAATACAGCCAATCCCTCCCTGGTACTTGAAGGAGTCCGTGAAGCATTTTATTCCAGGATGTCTATTGGATATCTTGTGCAATTGCATGAAGCATCGGTACAGTGCGGCTGCAGCAGGGAGGAAATGAATAAGGCTCTTACCGAACTGGAAAAGCGGTATTTGCCGGAAAAGACAGGAAAAGGGTTTGATTATGACGATATGGATTGGGATTTGGTGAACCAGGCATATGTCCTTATGGGCAAATACAGGGAATCATTTGCCCTGTGCAATAACAAGTCGGTTGACCGGTATGATGCAGGCAAAATAAAAGGACTAACCATACCGTATATGATTTATTTGCTTGGAATGAAATACGGAGGTGGAAAAACAGATAGCTTGAAAGATATCAGGTTCGGATGGAGATCGACATTCGAATCTCCCTGGTCCGATAATAATAAAAGTGATGTTATGAACTTCTTTATAAACATTGCCGAAAAAAATGCCGATGTAGTTGCCGGAACAATAAAGGATGAAGAGGCAGCAGGATATTTGAAATGGTGTAAAAAGGAGGTTTCAAAGCGTGTTGATGAGATTGTCGGAAATAAATGCAATGAGAGTTACTACATTGCTGTAAACCTCCTTGTGACAATGAATGAATTGCTTAATATTTCCAATATGGGCGAACTGACCGACGGACTATTGGCTTATTACTATAAAAAATACAGCAGGTATTCAGCATTTAAAAAGGAAATTATAGCATTTCGAGATAAATGTGATAACGTACAGGAATGATATTATTTGCAATGCAGGAAGACATGCGAAAAGACATGCGCAAGAACAATTATGTGACAAGGAACAGTTTCAGAAGGGAGATACATAGATGAACTTAAAAATTTTTAAGGGGTATGAGCGGTTTGTGGATGGTTATCCGGTTGAGGCTGTAAAATATGCTTTGGCGAATAAAGAGGAGGCGGTTCCAGAACTGCTTGAGATATTGGAATATACTCTTGCCGACGTAGAAAATTTATCAAAAGACCCGAAGTACCTGATTCATATTCCAGCGATGTATCTTCTCGCATATTTCCGGGAAGCAAGAGCTTATGAAAGCATCCTCAGGATTGCATCGTTGCCGGATGAGCAAATATTTGACCTGTTGGGCGATATAGTGATAGATGGCTTCAAAAATATCCTTGCTTCTGTTTGTGATGGGAATATAGAACCCATCAAAGGTATCATTGAGGACTCTTCATTGGATGAATATGAGAGAACAGAGGCTTTAGAAGCTCTTCTCACCCTATTGAACCATGGTGTGGTTTCAAGAGAAGAGCTTGTTTTCTATTTCAAGGAGCTTTTCAACGGAAAACTTGAGGTAGATTACAGCTGCGTATGGGATATTCTTCCACGATACTGCTCAATGATACACCCCTCAGGGCTTAAGAGCGATATAGAAAAGGCGGTGGCAGACGGAAAGGTAATGGAAATTATTGCTGACCTGGAGTTTATGAACCGGCAGTTGAAAAGACCTGTCATGGAGGTTCTGAATGAACTGAAACGGGATGAGGACTATTCGTTTACATCTGAAGAAGATGTGTATTTATTGGAAAGATGGGTCGAGGAGCTTTTTTGTGAAATGGATGATGAATATGAATATGTAGACGAAGACGAGTATGATGATATGGAAGAATGGGAAGGTGAGGCTGATTTTTTTGATAAGAAGGATTGGAAAGGACTGGTAGAATACAGATATAAGAAAGCAGAAAGACATCCTGATGATCCTGATTGCCAATGGGGACTTGGAGAGGCGTATGTGCTTAACAGGGAATATGATAAAGCAATAAACCTTTTAAGTGATTTACACAAAGATTATCCTGAGGATCCTAATATTCAACACAGCTTATTGGATGCGCTGTTTGCAACCGGAAAAGATGAAACCGCCGTAAAATGGGTGATCAAGCCTAATATTTTGAGACTTGACCGGAGTACTCTGGATTACTGCTATAACTTTATGAAGAAAAAAAGAAAGCCGCGGACTGTCCATGAATTGCATCTGGAATTATTTAATGAAGGTTATCCGGCATTTGTTGATAATCAACTGATGGTTTTTTTGCATTCAGACGATAGATTTTTGCTTACGGGAAGCAGCGCCGAAAGTCATAACTGCTTTGTAAGTGTTAACAAGAAAGGAAAAGGATGAGTGAAATTAATCCCAATGCCGCCCAGAAAGTTAAGCGGGAGGTTGAAAAGAAAGAATATTATTGCAAAGTGTTATGAGAGTTTGAAAAAAACTAATTCGAAAAGAATTAAAAATTGTAAACAGATGAGATTAATACATCTTGATATTTTGCTTATTAATAACATGCTAAAATTTATTAAAGCATAAGCAAAAAAAAAACATAGCCGTGTATTGACACTAATTTGAACGTAGGATATACTAGTCTTGTGTACGTGTATTGACACTACTTTTAGAAAGGGGTAGAAAAAACTGAATGAAACAATAACTACATTAGCATTTATGCAGGAAGTATTAAAATCTTATAAAAAAACCGCTTCTTTGCAGAAGACAGCTGATGAACTGAAAATTTCATATGCAAAGGTTAGAAAAATTCTTATTACATTAGGGGAATATAAAACGGATTTTAGCTTGGAGGTTGGAAAAAGAAGAAGTATGGGTAAGAGTATTCCAGAAATTGCTACTGAATTGAATACTTCAACAAACAGAGTTACTGCATTCTTGCCATATGAAAAAAATCTTTATTCTGGTCCGGAACTAACAACAGATGCTAAAAAGAGTAAAGTATATAGAAAAAGAATTAAAATTGCCCGTGAAAAATTTGTAAACAGGGCAATAAATAAAGATGAGAAAAGAAATTTGTCAGCAAGAAAGGAAAAATTCATGACAAACGATAGCTATAACAATACAAATGCGTTTAAAGCAGTATATCTTCATTTGGAATTAAAAGATGACCATTTGGACGATTCAGAGAAAACGATTCTGCGCAAATATGGAGAATCATCAACAGGAGACTCAATCAGCAGAGATATTTTAATTCCATCAGATATGCCCCTTCATAATTTGCACTATGCCATACAGAGATTATTTGGATGGCAGAATTCTCATTTACGCAGATTTGTTCTGCCTGAGGAAATCTATAACAGGTTAACAGATAGAACTGTAAAAGGCTGGACTGATTTAGTTGGTATACTTTTTCAGCCTCCTGGTGAGTGCGAGCATGATGTTTTTTGGGATGAGGACTACCAAAGTGGGAGCATAAAAACATGGCTTAAGAAAAAGTATACAGGACCATACTTCTTCCATGGAATTATGGAAGATTTTGAATGGGCTCAAAATGACATTAAACAATTAATTGAGCGTTTTCCAATTCTTGAGGTTCAGGAATCTTTTAGTAATTATATAAATAGGAGCAAGGGAAAGGATAAAGCAAAACCGCGAATTATAAAAAAAGCACCACTTATTGAATTAACTCTGGAAGAAATGGACAATTCCATTTCTATGGAGGGTGGAACAGAGAGCTTGCTTGAACGACTTGAAGTAGCAACGGTTCTTGCTTTCAAAGATGATGATGTTGTTTGTAGTGATAATGATATCTTTCCAGTAACACATAAACTAATCTACAATTATGATTTTGGAGATGATTGGACAATAACCCTTACTAAGGAAAAGGATTGCAAGGAATTACTTCAAAAGGGCTATATTTCAAAGGATGAACTATTAGATGCAGAAGCGACGGTATTGACAAAGCATAAGCCTGTATGCATTCATAAGGACGGAGTATTTGTTCTTGATGATGTAGGAGGGTTGCATGGCTTTGTAAGTTTCCTGAAGGAGATTTATGAAGGTGAAGACAAAGAAGAACGAAGTAATTATAAGGCATGGGCACAAAGCCTTGGATGGAGCGAGAGAAAAATATCAAATAAACTGACTTTGTAGAGCAGCACTTTAGCCTCAACCACAGCCAAATCATTGATTTCACTGGTATCTTAGACGATGTCAAAAGTGTATCAAATTCGGAGTTTTATAAAGCTTTTGTCAGACATCTCTCTCTGCTAAAATCAGAGTGGAAGAGAGGATGAAATGAGACAAAACTACTTTGTAAAATTAGTAAGATATATTAAAAACGTTTACCATCTTGATCGTGGTTTGAATAAATTGTCTGACGGAAGAGTTAATCCAACTTATAGCACAGGTCAAGTTATTTTGCCTGCACTTTTTGGTTTTTTGCTTAGGATAAAAAGCTTTAATGAACTAAATTTCATGATAAAGAATAATGAGTTTAGTAAACTGTTTCCACGAGGAACAAAGCTACCGCAGGTTGATGCAATCAGAGATACACTTAAAGTAGTTGATATCAACGGACTAAAACAAATCAATCACCACATAATCAAAAAGGCAGTTGAGAATAAGGTTTTTGAGAACGGAACCATTGACGGATATACTGTGGTTGCAATCGATGGAACAAAATTCTTCGGGAGCAATAAGAAAAGCTGTCCAGAATGCTTGAAAAATAGCAAAGGCGAAAAGACTCATTGTTTCCATAGTGGCGCTGTCATGTCGACAGTAGGGATTGGCCCTAAACTGGTTATTGGCTTTGAGATGTACAAGCCCGGACAAGATTCTGCTTCAAAGGATGAAGGTGAGCTAAACGTTGCGAAAAGGCTGATTTCAAGCGTCGTGAAGAATCATAAGAAGTTAATTGATGTTGCAGTTTATGATGCCCTGGCCTGTAATTCCATATGGATTAACCACTGCAAGAATTTGGGTATTGATGCCATTGTCAGAGCAAAAAACAATAATAATAATAGTTTGCGGTTAGCAAAAAAGACGGCCAATAAGATGGAGGCTGTTGAGTTTAGTTAGACGACTGAGAAACCAATTTACAACTCAACGAGAAATGGTAAGGCTTTTATTGAAAGGACTATATCTGCTGAAGTATCGGGGTGAACTGGTTTTTAGCAGCTCATAGAAAATGTGCAATTGAATAAGTATCTAAAATCATGGGGTAGGGGAAGGTATACCCTTTTTTAAGGAGAATTAGGCAATTGGGAGGATAATTCGCAAAGTAATTGAAATATACAATAAAAGGCGGCTAATTTTTTGCAGAGGCTAAATTGCTGGAGAGGTATAGCTGTTTCGTATCCCCTGTGTCGGTTGGCTTAAACGTAACTGATGGTCAATTCGGAGTGGTACTATATAATTGGAAGCTGAATACAGAAGATAGACGGAGTTTTATTTAATGTACATTTGCTATGGATAATGCGAAGAAACTTGCCGTGGGAGGAAGGCCAAATGGGCAAAATATTAGTCTTTGTTTTTGATGAAATGACAGATTATGAAATAACATTTATTACTCATTTATTGAGTACAGATGCTGGTAAAGAAATAATTACAATCGCATATGAAAACAAAATAATCAAAAGTCGTTCTGGGCTTTTGTTTAAGCCAGCAAGATTGATTATTGATGTACTGAATGAAGATGTAGAAGGTTTATTAATTTGTGGAGGATGGTATGGGGATACCAGATACGAATTGATACAATTAATCCAAAATCTTAACTCAGAAAGAAAACTATTAGGTGCTATATGTGGGGCAGGAACTGTGTTTTTAGCAAAGGCAGGTGTTCTGAACAATGTTAAATATACTACCCCTATTGTTGAATGGACACAGAAACATATTGATGTATTTGGAGAAAAAGACCCTTTCCCAAGAGAAAACTTTGTTTTAGAAAGGGTCGTAAGACAGGAGAATGTCATAACTGCTCAAGGTATAGCGTTTATTGACTTTGCAATAGAAATATGTGACTGGTTTAATTTATTTGAGAGTCAAGAGAATAGAAATAACTTTGCTAAAAATATTAAGGGATTATAAAGTAGCATTTTAACATTATTAGTTCACATCATTCTTATATTGTGGCGCAGCGTCTCCACGTTTCTATATTCCCCGCCCTCATCCGGACGCTAATTCCGGCAAGTAGGTAGACAAGCGTAACGCTGCAACATTCCGACCACATCCTCGAAAGCAAATTACCTGCCGGGAGCGTTGGGTGCGTGTGGGTAGAATGGGGAGCAGGCTCTTAATTAGTTATTAATCTGTGATATTTGCGTATCATAGTAGTGTATTGTGAATTAAAGATTAATTGTATTTTTAAGTGAAAGGAAGCCAGTATATGAGTAATATTGTTTTGTTGGTGGTAGATGTTCAAAATACATTGGTTAATGCACATCCTCATAATGAACAAAAAGTAATTAAAAATATTAAAAAACTTATTTTAACTGCAAGAGATAATAAAAAAGAAGTTCTGTATGTACGTCACGATGATGGAAAGGGTACAGAACTTGAAAATGGTACATATGGATGGCAGATTTGTGATAAAATATCACCTTATAGTAATGAATTAATCTTTGAAAAGCAATATAACAGTGCTTTTCATAAAACTCATTTAAAGGAATATTTAGATAGCAAGAATATAGATACAATAATTTTGGTAGGACTTCAAACAGAATATTGTATTGATGCTACTTGTAAAACTGCTTTTGATTATGATTATAAAATAATTATTCCAGAAGAAACAAATACAACTTTTGATAATGATTATCTATCAGGTGAGAAACTTTATGAATTTTATAACTATAAGATTTGGAATAAACGTTTTGCCGATGTTATAGCAGTTGAGGAAGTTATAAAAATCTTAGAAAGTAATTTTTAAGTTAGTTGTTCCGTCGGAATCTTCCAATAATGCACCGTGCGTTTATCTAGGGTTGTTGGGCCTGGTCGAATTAATTCCGTGCTTTAGAAAAGGAAGCCCCTCGATTTTGCTAACAACCCCAAGCTGGCTTATTTCGGACACATCCCCGAGGTTAAATTACCCGCCAGGAGCGTTTGGGGCGTGGTGTGGCGGGGAGCTGGGGCAGGAGGTCTATTCAGTAAAGCTCCCGGGAGCGGAAAGTCTTGGCAAACAACTATATTTGTTAAAGTGAGGCTTCTGATAATGTGGTGGACTCTGGGTTTATGACTTATTGCAGGTGGGGTATTGCTTTTATATTTGTCCTTCCAGAATTGGTATATCAATTGGGTCCAGGAAAGGATACAGACTGGTAGAGATAAAATAGTCAAAATGGAACGCCAGTCGGCAATTTACTTAATCATCTTTGGAATAGTATTTGCGCTAAAACGATTAATTTAGTGAGGGATTAATTAAAATATGGTAAACCTGAATCTAAACAATGGGTATACAATTGGAACTTTGACTTTAGATGAATTGAAAGTAGTTGAAGAATTAAATGAGAGATGCTCGGACTATTACCTATTACATGAGGGAGAGCCACCGTCAGAAAAGGATGCTTTAGAAATATTTAATGTTTTACCACCCGGAAAAAATTATGAAGATAAGTTCGTTTTAGGAATTATAAAAGATGAAAATGAACTGGTTGGAATTATTGATATTGTCAAGAATTTCCCTGTAGAGGGAGAATGGATGCTCGGATTATTGTATATTGATCCAAAAGAAAGGCGTAAAGGATTAGGAAAACTGGTTCATGAAACCTTAGCTCAATGGGCAATTAAGTTAGGAGCAAAATCTTTTAGAATAGGCGTACTTGAAGAAAATTATAAAGGGAAGAAATTCTGGTCTAGTTTAGGTTACCAGAAAATTAAGGAAGGTTCGAAAACCGATTCGAAACAAAAATCACATATAATTAATGTTATGACTGTCCAAATTGGTAATTAAATGAAGAGATTGCATTCCTAGCATAGACAATGAAAGAGGGTATATCCAGTTAGCCAAACAGGCGGGATTTCCCACCTCCGGATGTCCTAAATCCAGTAATGCTGCTTTGTTGGGCTATTCTAGAAACCTCATCAATGGTGAATTACCCGCCGGGAGCGTTGGGAGGAAAAGTAACCCTAACAGGTAATGCTGAAGGATGTCCTCTTACCTATCGGATAACCAAAGGCGCTACCCCTCACAGAACTGGAAAGCTGGAGGATGAGGGATGCGTCACATATGGAAGACGGGATTTGGTTTGCAATCTTTAGTGGCTATCGTACGCGAGTGGTTCTAATGAACATGTTAAATACAAGCAGGTTTTAAGGAGTATTGAAATGCAAAGGAATAAGTTAAACTTTAATCCGCTGTTATTGTGTACTGCATTGCTATTTGCCACGATTTTTCTGCTTACTGCTTGTACCATAAATGATCAAGTTGTAGGTTCTAAAAAAACTAATAATCAGAGTAACAAGTCAAATGATGACAATACGCCTACCCAAAATATCAGCATAACAGACAATCAATCATTAAAGGCAGCAAGTTTTATTGACTTAGATCATGGCTGGGTAGTTAATGACCATTCTATTCTTGCTACCGAGGATGGTGGGCTACACTGGTCAAAAATCGCTGACATAACTGGTGATGTCAATGATATAGATTTTCTATCAGTAAAACAAGGTTGGCTATCAAGCAGTGATGGTTTATTAAAAACAGCGGACGGGGGAAAGACATGGATTAATATCAATAGAATGGAAGGTAAAACTATTACTCGGTTACAATTTGTGGATGAAAAACATGGCTGGATTTACGCTTATAATGTTGATAAAAATGAAAATCCAAATTACTATTTCATGCGTACCACTGACGGTGGAGAGAAGTGGTTAAGTATTGAAATTCCTGATCCTGATTTTTTCGGAATCTTGGCCTTTTCATTTATTTCTCCAACTCAAGGGTGGGCAATATCAGGTAGTCAACCAGGAGCAGGCAGCCAACCCAAAAAGCTTTATAAAACAACTGACGGAGGAATAAGCTGGGACAAGATATCTAGTACTTCAATCCCTCCTAGCAAAAGTGACGGTTTACCGATGGGTGGGTATGTTAGTGATCTCTGTTTTCTCAATGAAAAATATGGCTGGTTTACTGAATCAAGAGGACAACTCTTCGTCACTTCTAATGGAGGGAAAAACTGGACAATGGTTGACAATCATCCTGTAAAGGAATGGTTTATGTCTAAGCCCTTTTTTGTTGATCGAAGCGAAGGATATGTACTTAATTTTGAATCCGGCAGAAATTCTCTGTTAATAACAAAGGATGGTGGGCTAAACTGGAAGCAAGTCTATCCATATCGTCGAGGGTAAATTACCCGCCGGGAGCGTTGGGGCGTGGGTGGATGGGGGTGTCTGAAGGCATCACCTGTGAAATATAACAATAATGGCTATTACCATTAGTAATAAACCGATAACAATTCTTCCGATACCCGAATATTGGAAAGTACCCATAAACAGTGAAAAGAATGAATCTCTTACATGATATTTTGCCGAACGACTATTTAACTGCTTAATTCCACGGAGAAAACCTAGTGCCCCAAGAATAAATATTACTGACATGAAGATTTTAAATACCATTTTCCCACCTCAATGATGTTTCGGTTGTTGTCGTAGATTTAACCAAGTTTGCAGTAGCAAACGTAGCTTGGTCAGGTATGTTAGTGCCATATAGCACTTTAGCCTCTACCACAGTCAAACCATTGATTTCACTGGTATTTTTACCGATTTCAAAAGTGTATCAAATTCGGGGTTTTTTTGAGTTTTCGCCAGCCCTCTCTATCTGCTAAAATCAGAGGGAAAGAGAGGATGAAATGAGAAAAAACCACTTTGCAAAATTAGTAACCTACATGAAGAATGTGTACCACCTTGATCGTGGTTTGAATAAACTTTCTGACGGAAGAGTTAACCCAACTTATAGCACAGCTCAAGTTATC
>Ga0307377_10004911_pt1 | contig 14483 bp, 10 predicted proteins | sample TR3MG_FD_202535 | JGI IMG/M metagenome (GOLD analysis project Ga0307377, IMG submission 202535) | Soil microbial communities from Risofladan, Vaasa, Finland - TR-3 | ecosystem: Environmental > Terrestrial > Soil > Coastal area > Acid sulfate soil | place: Finland: Risofladan, Vaasa | collected... | reverse complement strand
ATATTTTCTATATTACAAGCAACAAGTATCAGTATTAAACAAATTATTAAGACAGTGGATATAATTTTTGATTTCTTCATCTTTTCGCATTCCTTATAATTACGGGGAACAAGGAATATACAAAACATTTCTTGTTCCCCGTTAATGATTATCAGTTTATAAATAATTAATTTTTCTTATTTTTTGTAATAACAAACCGCTTTAGTGAATGCAAGGCTCCCAACTACAGAGGATAACGAATACGTGCTACCATCCAATGGATCAATACAATAAAAATCAGAAAGTTGGGTGCCATAATTATAAACTGCTTTAACTAAAAGGTAATGTTCGCTGGTTGGATGTTTCTGATATCCGACTATCACAGGCTCGCCAGCTTGAAGCGCATTGCGACAAATGCTGATAACTTGGTCAGCGGTAGGACTGGCTACAATTGTATCAATACTTGATATATAACCATAACCACCGCAATTAGGAATTTGCCACCAATCTAATGGACAAGCATAATTACCCTGAGCTATATTAAAAACACGTGGATTTGTAGCAGTGTTACCATAGAAATATGTTACCATTGTGGCATCCGTTAAAGCACATCCATAACCACCAATAGATAAGTTTGCAGTTTTCATTAAATCATTACACCATGGTTGTGCCGTTTGAACAAAAGGTGTTACAGGTAAGTTAATACTTAAAATAGGTAAATTAGGAGTGAGTGTACTTGGACTTACACTACCTGGCATAATATCTTTGGCGCTTTTTCCGTAGACGTTTGCAGGGGTTGTTGTTAGATTAACCGTAGTGGCAGCTGAAACAGTTGAGACACATAATGATAGCAATAATACAACACAAAATAGACCTACAAATAATTTGTTTTTAAACATTTACATACCTCCAATTAATTTACTTTTAGTTGTAAAATACATTAATGTAATTATATAACATTAATAATGCAAAATTTGTAGATATATGGTATTGATATATTATTTTTTTAAACGGTGTAAGCCAAAGCTAGGTATCTAAAACGATCGTTTTTGGGAGCGAATTAAAAAGCATACCATCCAGTTCAAAACAGTCCAATCAACAGTTCCTTAACTAGTGCCAAAAACTATTTGCCACTATTGCATAGTTATATCCTTTTTGGTACTCTAGAATATAGAAAACATTAGGAGTGCTATAAATGTTAATAGGATATGCTAGGGTTTCGACAGATGGACAAAACTTAAACAGGCAATTGGACCAGTTAAAGGCTACTGGGTGTGAACGGATTTATCAAGAAAAGATAACAGGTACCAAAAAGGAAAGGCCGGAATTGGAGAAACTCCTAGATCATATACGACCCGGAGATATAATAATCATTAGTGAATTGACTAGGTTGAGTAGATCAACGAAAGACTTATTTCTATTGGTCGATTTGATTGAGAAAAAGGGTGCCAATGTTAAAAGCTTAAGGGAATCCTGGATGGATACAACTTCTCCTCAAGGAAAATTAATGTTTACTATATTTGCAGGAATAAGCCAGTTTGAAAGGGATTTGATCAGTCACAGAACAAAAGAAGGTCTCTCAAGTGCTCGGGCAAGAGGTAGAAAAGGTGGACGCCCATCAAAGTCTAACAAAGACATAGAATTAGCTTTAAAAATGTATGATAGCAAAGATTATTCTCTCACTGAAATTACAAAGGGTACAGGGGTAAGTAGAACAAGTTTATACAGATATATCAGTAAAAGAAATAAAAAACCGTAAAATAATATTATTCAATATTGCTAGGTGAGGTTTTTATGTCAGCAGTTGAAATTTTACTTACAGAAGAACAAAGGCTTGAATTTACTAGAATTCCCGAAAACATAAGTGAATGGGAAATAGCTAAATACTACACCTTTACAGATAACGATATGGAAGTCATTAATCGGCACAGGAGAAATTATAACCGTCTAGGATTTGCCGTTCAATTATGTATGTTGAGAAATCCCGGTTGGTCACTTGGAAATAATGATTTGATTCCCAAAGCTGTACTTTCCTATATAGCAGAGCAATTACGCGTAGGTGCAGAGGAGTATGAGCAGTACGCACAAAGAGAAAACACAAGACTCGAACATCTTCAGGAATTACGTGAGGTTTATGGATATAAAAATTTCACAGAAGATGACTATAAGCGTCTTTTAGATTACATCATGCCTTTTGCATTGGAAAACGATAATATTATCCTTCTAATAAAGGGTGCTATAGACGAATTAAGAAGAGACATGATTATTCTCCCAGGGATCACCACCATTGAAAAGATTGTTAAAGACGTTCGCACAACAGCGGACGATTCAGTAATCAGGATTATAAACCAAGCTCTTACGGCAGAGCAAAAACAGCGAATGGATGCATTGGTTGAATCACCAAATGAAACAGCCATAACTACCCTTGCATGGTTGAAAGAAGACCCTGGGCAATCTTCCCCAAAGGCATTTCTTGATGTTGTAGAAAGGCTTGAAAAAATACGTGAATTAGGGTTAGTCATTAATAGCGAAGGAATACACCCAAACAGAATACGGCAACTATCAAGACTTGGGGCAAAGTATGAACCACATTCCTTCAGACGATTTGATGATAACAAACGATATGCCATGCTTGCCCTGTATCTGTATGATTTAAGTCAGAGTTTAATTGATCTTGCAATTGATATACATGATAAACAAATTAATATACTTCTTTCAAAAGGCCGCAAAAAGCAAGAGGAAATACAGAAGCGGAATGGAAAAACCCTCAATGAAAAGGTGGTACACTTCGTTGACATTGGAGCTGCATTAATAAAAGCCAAAAACGAAGGACTTGATCCATTTGAAACAATCGAATCCGTAATGTCCTGGGATAAGATCATAGCATCTGTTGAAGAAGCAAAAACCCTTGCCAGACCTATAAATTATGACTATTTAGATTTACTTGATAATCGATATAACCAATTGCGGAAATACACGCCTGCACTTGTTAAAAGTCTAGAGTTTAGTGCTACTAATAGTTCTTTAGAGCCTTTAATTGAAGCTCTCAAAGTTATAAATGATATGAATGAAACAGGTAAACGTAAAGTTCCTGAAACTGCTCCCATTGGGTTTGTTTCTAATCGATGGAAAAAATATGTCTATGAGAAAGATGGTTCTATTAATCGACACTATTACGAAATGGCTGCGTATACCGAATTAAAAAATAGAATCCGATCTGGAGATGTAGCTGTTAAAGGTAGCCGAAATTATAAAAACTTTGATGAATACCTTGTGACAAAGAATGATTGGAGCAAGAAAAAAGAAACCTCTACTAAATTGGCTGTTAGTGCTTCATTTGAGGAATATTTTAAAGAACGAACCGAATCGTTACATAAGCGTTTAGATTGGGTTTCGAAGAACACTGATAAGTTAGAAGGCGTAAGTATTGGCAATGACAGAATACATTTGGAGAAGCTAGAAAAAGATACGCCTGAAGAAGCTGAGGGCTTTAGTGAAACACTGTATAAAATGCTTCCACGTATAAAATTGCCGGACCTTTTGATTGAGGTAGCCAGTTGGACCAAATTTGATAAAAATTTCGTTCACGCTTCTACAGGGAACCCAATAAAGAATAATGAACAATCCGTTCTTATGGCTGCATTAATGGCGATGGGAACAAATATTGGCTTAGTAAAGATGGCAGATTCTACTCCAGGCATCACATATAGACAGATGGCACATACAGCACAATGGCGAATGTATGATGATGCTATGACACGGGCGCAAGCTACACTTGTCAATTATCAACATAAACAATTTTTATCTTCTTACTGGGGAGATGGCAGCACATCATCATCTGATGGAATGCGTGTACAAGTAGGAGTATCTTCCCTGAATGCTGAACACAATCCTCATTATGGTTCTGAAAAAGGTGCAACTATGTACCGGTTCGTGAGCGATCAGTTTTCCTCTTTCTATACAAAAGTAATTAACACCAACGCCCGAGATGCAATCCATGTAATTGATGGATTGCTTTACCATGAAACTGAATTATCTATAGATGAGCATTATACTGATACGGCAGGATACACAGATCAGGTATTTGGATTAAGTCATTTGCTAGGGTTCCGTTTTGCCCCTCGAATAAGGGATATATCAGAACTTAAACTATACTCAATTACGAAGCCAAGTGAATATAAAAAAATAGAGCATATCCTTCAGGGGAAAATAAATACAAAGATAATCCAAGAAAATTACGATGATGTGCTGCGACTTGCACACTCTATCCGGGAAGGAAAAGTGTCAGGTTCGCTGATCATGTCAAAGCTCGGTTCTTATTCAAGACAAAACGCACTAGCTACCGCGCTGAGAGAAATGGGACGCATTGAAAAGACTATTTTTATTCTTGATTATATTTCAAACGAATCACTTAGAAGGCGTATACAAAGAGGCTTGAATAAAGGAGAAGCAGTCAACGGCCTTGCTAGGGCTATATTCTTTGGAAAACGTGGAGAACTGCGAGAACGAGAATTACAAGACCAGTTACAACGGGCTAGCGCCTTGAATATTATTATCAACGCTATCAGTATCTGGAATACTACATATTTGCATAAGGCAGTTGAGTACATGAAAGCGATAGGTACCTTGAATGAAGATTTATTAAAGAATATTGCACCCCTTGGATGGGAACATGTAAATTTTCTTGGAGAATACACCTTCGACGTGAGAAATGTGCCTGAATTAGATGATTTAAGACCGTTAAACCTTGGGAATAGAGAATTGTGAGCTTAGAGTGGGAAAAAAGCCAACTTTAAACCGATTATTTCCTTAGCGTGGGTTTTGTCGGAAATGTTGGCGACAGCCCAAAACCAAACGATTGTTAAAGCCGCAGGCAGTGATCCACCGGTTAGGATGCTAGAGAGTTATGAAAACAGGTGAAGAATGGTATGAAGCAAAACGACGTTCCACAGCCGAACGGACAAAGCCCGCCCATTAGAGTTCTGGAAAGGAGTTTTTCACGGAAATAGCTTAATTTCCGCGAAAAACTCCTTGATTTATCCCCGGTATTATATCGTTTTAAACAATTTTAGTTTTCAATTTCTTAGGTTAAAACTAAAGAATTTTCTGAATTGACTAACAAAAAGGTATTGATAAATTTACAAGGTTCCAGTATACTGTAATTAATTCGGTCAATGAATAAAAAGGATCATAAAGCTTGGAAGTGGGTGAAACTTATGGATCGATTCCGTAGAGGGAACAAACAATTGATCAAAGATCTCAATGAAGCACTGGTTATTGATCAAGTTAGAAGGTTTGGCCCTATTTCTAGAAAAGATATTGCGATTAATATCTCTTTGGGAGCCTCGACAATAACTTATATCGTAGATAGTTTGCTAAAAGAAAAATATTTTATGGAAATTGGTTCGGGGATTTCTGATTATGGAAGAAAGCCAGTACTCTTGAAGTTTAACCAACGCAGAAGTTATGTCATTGCCATAAAGATAGAGGAAAATCAAATTAATTATGGAAAATTTGACTTAAATGCCAAAATGTTGGATAAGACTAGCCATTACTTCAATCCGAAAGATTCTATAGAAACGATTTTTCAATTGATGGCCGAAAAGATCGGCCAATGGATTGCAGCGGATAGCCTGATATGTTCAGGTATTGGCATAGCTGCTTCAGGGCTAGTGGATCAAATAAATAAAAAAATCATTTATTCCCCTATCCTTGAATGGGAGGAGGTAGATTTTTCGGCTTTAGAAGAACAATTACAAGTTCCGATATATCTTGAAAATGATGCAAATACAATCGCTCATGCCGAATTATGGGATGGCAGGGGAGAGCAATTCCAGAACTTCATTTGCGTTACTATCGGGGTCGGAGTGGGTGCAGGTATTGTCGTGAAAAATGAGATCTATCGTGGTGAAGTTGGAGGAGCGGGAGAAATCGGACATATCATTATTCAAAGGGATGGATTTTTGTGTTATTGCGGACAGAGAGGGTGTTTGGAGGCCTATACATCCGACCGATTCATTATGGACGAAGCCTTACGCCTTAAAGAATTGAAATTGAGTCCTATGTTGAATAAGATGGAACAACTAACGATGGATAGTATCTTGCAAGCGGCTGATTCGGGAGATGAATTGGTTCAGGAAATCTATAAACGTGTGGGAGAAAATTTAGGCATAGGCTTAAAAAGTATCGTAAATTTCTTTAATCCAGGCGCTATTGTGCTTGGCGGAGAGGGTCTAAGGGCCAAGGCGTATATTATACCTGCTATTGAAAAAGAATTAGAAGACCATTTTTTTGCTAGACATAGCAAAAAATTAGAAGTAATCCTCATTGATCTGGAAGAAAATAAGTGGTTGATGGGTGCTGCGGCGATGGTCATTACCCAACTATTCAAAGAACCCTTGTATCGAGAGGTTAACATTTAAATAGATAATTCAATCAGTGAATAAATGTGTCGAATTAAAGGAGTTGAACTATGAAAAACCCGAAATTGCCGTATTACTTGCCCACAGGCAATGAATTTGTAGCTGTTCCAACGCTTTATTCGAAAAATGCCGCCATTGAAAGTATCAATGTTTTACACATGGGAAGTCGGGGATTGGTTGAGATAGCAGGCAGCCGGGAAAAACCGTTTATTAAGCCCTATTTGACTTGGAATGGTACAGCCATAGAATTGAGAGATTTACGCTGGGAACGTGAGGATTTTTGGATTCCCGGTTTTACGTTTAGCGATTCGAGGATACAGGTGCGGGGTAAGATTTGTGCACCTTTGGGAGAAAGAGGCCTTATTTACCAATTGGAGGTTAGCAATCTCACAGCTGATGTCGCCGAAGTGGAATTGGGCTTATATGGGACTTGGCTTCAGACCATGCACAGCATTAATGAATCTAAAGCCATTAAGGGCGAAAAAATTGCCTATTATTCTTCTTGGAACCATAGCATAGCATTTGATTTTCGCACGGCTATGACCATGTTGTCTTTTGGGGTTCTTCCATCGGAAACAATGGATGTAACATGTTGGTATCAAGGTGATGAGGTTCCGATTATAGAAAGCACGAAAGAAGAATTTGTTTTTCTCCCTAATGAAGAATTAACGTATCAATTGAGTAAAAAAATCACACTAAAGCCTCAAGGCACTCGGGAAATCACCTTCTACTGGGGTATTGGGTTGGAGGAAGTAGGAGCGTTAACTTCGGCCAAGGAAATGTATCGTCAGGGCTCACAACGAATGTTCGCCAAGACTTCGCAATGGCTTATGCAAAAAAGGTTGTGGTCTGCTGCATCTGATCTGGACTCTACACTTAATTTAAATGCCTTTTTCAACATATTCTTTGCTACAGGGAAAACCATTGATACAGAAGAAGTAGTTTTAGTGACTTCGAGAAGTCCACGTTATTATGTTAGCGCCGCCTATTGGGATCGCGACAGCATGTTGTGGAGTTTCCCGTCCGTTTTGCAAATTGATCCCCAGTATGCTCGAGAGATGCTTGACTATGTTTTCAGGCGACAGATTCGCAACATAGGAACACATAGTCGTTATATAGATGGAACGTTATTAGAACCGGGTTTTGAACTTGATGAATTATGCGCACCGGTTATTGCCTTACATCGTTATCTCGAAAAAACACAAGATTATAATTATCTAAAAGAGGATTATGTTCAGAAAGGTCTAAAACGCATTTTAACTCTTTTGGAAACACATCAACATCCAGAGGTTACTCTGTTTGACACCTTTCTTTTACCCTCTGATGATGAAACTCCTCAGCACTATGTAACGTATGACAACGTTTTGGTTTGGAAAATGTTCCATTGTAGGGCAGATTTCAAAAAATGGACAGGAAATCTCGTGCAATCAGAATTCTATTCGGATAAAGCCAACCAAGTTAAAAAAGCTATTTGGACACATTGTCTTATGGAATATGAGGGAAACACTATTTTTGCTTGGTCTACTGATTTGGCAGGAAATTCTCGTTTTTACGATGAACCCCCAGGGAGTTTGCAATTGCTGACTTATTATAAATTCTGTGATTCTAATGATCCGGTGTACGTAAATACTGTAAACTCTATTCGTTCTTTTCAAAATAAATATTCATTTACCGATTGCACATACTCAGAATTGGGGTGTGAACATGCTAATCACCCTTGGGTTTTAAGTATTTGTAATAGCTTACTCAGTGGACGCCGTCAAGAAGCAAAGGATTTGTTGACACGTGTTGAATTGGACGGAGGTATCGCTTGCGAAAGTTTTGATGAGCATGAGGGGTTCTGCCAGACTGGAGAAGCATTTGCAACTTGTGCAGGATTTTTAGCTTACTCTATTTATGAGGCCTTTCCGCAGGGGATACAACAGCAAAAAGGGGGGTGAAAAAGGAAGTCAGAGTTGTATCTGCATTAGATTAAGTTATCCTAAGAAAGTATGGATTGGAGGTGAGAGTGGTATTTAAGGTAAACTCTTGAAATACGGACAGTTTTTTCAAAAGCCCTGGACAGGGACATGGCTAAAAAACTTGGACTGTGACATGGCTAATTTATATGAAAATATGAAAAGGGGATGACAGGATGATTAAGAAATTTATGTCCGTTATGTTGAGTTCTCTGATGCTGATGACGGTATTCACAGCGGGGTGTTCGAAGCAACCTAATACGCCTGCTCCGGCAGCTACAGCCGAGAAGGTGCATATTACGTTTTTCACAGGGAAAGTAGAAACTGTCGATTTGATGAATCAGCTGATTCAAAAGTTTAATACAGAAAATCCAAACATTGTGGTCGAGCAGGAATATCAGAAAGATGCTAGCAATGTGATGAAGGTGAAGTTCGCTTCCGGAGACGTCCCCGACATTACTACGGTAGTATCGCAAGATTATATCGACCAGGGTAAATACGTTGACTTATCGAATGAACCATTTTGGTCACGGAATCTCGATTCCATTAAAGCACTGTGTACCGACGTCAAATCGGGCAAACAGTACAAAGTGGCGACGAACGTGACGATGGCGGGCATTTTTTATAATAAGAAAATATTTGCCGACCTGAACTTGAAGGAAGCGCTAACGTGGAAAGATTTTGTGGCCAACTTGCAAGTTGTCAAGGAAAAGAAGCCCGATGTGACGCCGATGTTCATCGCTGGCAAAGAATCGTGGACGCTCGGCCATATGATTGAGTTTTTAGCTCATGGCGTTATCAAGCAAAAATTGGGCGTGAACGCGTCCCGGCTCGCTTTCATCAACAACGATTCCGACAAGCTCGCTTTTGATGCACCTGGCGGATGCATGGACACGTTCGCGGCTAGAATACTGGAGTTAAAAAATGGCGGTCTGATCAATAAAGATGCGATGACCGCAACGTACGACAACCAAAAACAGGATTTCGCAGCGGGCAAAGTCGCTGTCATCAGCCAAGGAATGTGGGTGCTAGGTGATCTGTTAAAACTGAATCCGAACATGAAGGATGACATCGGGTTCAGCCCGTTCCCGTCCATTATAGATGGAACAAAGCCAGTCGTCTTGTCGGCAGAAGACTCTGTCTACGCAATTACGGCGGAGTCGAAACATCAACAGGAAGCGAAGAAATTTCTGGAATTCCTCCTCAAACCGGAAAACTTAAAAACCTATAGCGAAATCACAAAATCGCCGTCGGCATTTAAAGATGTTGATGCGGATTGGGGACCGCTTAAAGACCAGGCTACGAAAGCGCTGGCTAACGCTGTCAATATTCCATTCACGGACACGCCAGCAGGTTTCTCGGGCGACGACGCGGGCAGAATGGTGCAGGATTTACTTGTTGGCAAATACAAAACAACGCTAGATTTCGCGAAAGCCTACAAAACGACTTGGGATAAGGCCTGGAAGGCAACGCACAATTAGTAAATTGTAATTTGGCAAAAATAAGGGGAGCGGTAACAGGGCGGAGTCGTCTCCCTTTATTTTTTCTCAAGAGGGGAAGATTATGGCGCTTTTTAGAACGATCAACAATCATTTACACAAATATATGGCAGTACCGGCGATCATCTTGTTTGCCGTCTTTTTCATCTATCCGTTAACCCAAGGGGTGGGCGTCAGTTTAACGGATTCCAACGGGATGACCGTACCGCATTTTATCGGACTGAAAAATTTTGCGGATTTTTTCCAGGATGAACGGGCTAAGCAGGATGTGTGGAATACCGTATTGTTTGCGCTCGGTAGTGCGCCATTGCTCAATTTGTTGGGGTTTCTGTATGCGCTCGTCTTGGATCGTCATTTCAAAGGGAAAGCTTTGGTGAGGGCGGTCGTCTACATGCCCGCCGTTATTAGTCCGCTGATTATGGGCTATATATGGTATTTTATCTTGCAACCGGAACGTGGGTTTTTATTTCGTATTTTACAGCCTTTGCATGTGGGATTTGCGAACAGCGATTGGCTTGGCGGCCGATCGTCCGCTCTTATAGTGTTGATTGTCGTAAACGTATGGCAATATGTGGGTATGACCATGATCATTTACTTGGCCGGGCTGCAGTCCATTCCTCCCGAACTGTATGAAGCGAGCAAAATCGACGGCGCGGGTTATTTTTCAACGTTGCGTTATGTGACCATACCGATGCTTTATCCATCGATCAAGATTAACGTCGTTACCAATATTATTGGTTCTTTGTCCGTATTCGACATCATCATAGCTTTGACCGATGGAGGACCCGGTTATAGTACGGAGTCACTAAGCATTTACATCATGAGGGAATTGTACGGCAGTTTTACGGGCTATTCCACGGCAGTGGCGATCATATTATTCATTCTGATCATTATCCCGGTCGTTGCTTACCTAAGGTTTATGAAACGTCGGGAATTTGAAATGTAAGGGGGGCGCGCGATGAGACGGCTTGTAGTTATTTTGAAATATGCGGTAGTGACATTGGTCTCCTTGATATCCATTTTTCCGTTCTACGTGCTGTTTTACTTGGCACTAAGCTCACCGGCCCAGGCAATATCGAAAAAATTTGTGTTACTGCCGGATTTCTATTTTCAAAACTTTGCGGAAGCATGGAACGTGTCAAAAATCGGCGGAGCGATGCTGAATTCGCTCATCATTACTGGTTTCGCTCTATTTTTCGTTGTCGTCATTGGTAGTTCGGCTGGGTATTCGATCGCCCGTTTTTCGGGTAAGTTCAATTCCGTCGTCTTTAACATCCTTTTGGTAAGCATGATGATTCCGGCAATCATTATTACGGTTCCGCTGTATACGCTGATGCGTTCGATCCATGGCATCAATACACATTGGGCGATGATTTTGCTGATGACGACCAACGCGATGCCACTGTCGGTGTTTTTGTATACGAGCTTCATTAAAATGCTTCCACGAGAGGTGGAAGAGGCGGCCATCATGGACGGTTGCACGTATTTTTCCGCATTTTGGCGAGTCACCTTCCCCGTTCTGCGCCCGGTTACGGCGGCCGTCGTCATTTTGTCAGGATTGTCGATCTGGAATAATTACGCGCAGGCACTTTTCTTCCTGCAAAAAAGCGAAATGCATACAATACCTCTTGCGGTGTCCATGTTTTTTCAAAGGTATGGAGCGCAGTGGAATGTAATGGCTGCAGCGGCAGTAATCGGTTTATCCCCTGCTGTAGTTGCGTTTCTCGTATTTCAAAAACAATTTATTAAAGGCATTATGGCCGGTGCGGTGAAGGGATGAGCGTCATGCAACCATGGATCATTGATCTTTACCCTAAGAAAGCACAGTTTATGAGCGGGGAACCTGTCACGATTTGTGCTGAATTGAATAATAAGGCGAACGAAGTGAGGGAATTACGGCTGGAAACCCGCGTCATGCAGTTGAACCGGACGGTGGAGACGAGGGTGTTCGTGTTGGAGTTGGCAGCTTCTGAAAAGGTTACGTTCGAATGGGAGTTGAGCCCCAAAAAAGCTGAATTTGACGGGTACGGGGTCGATGTGGCTCTCTACGACGAGGGAGGCCAACTTGGTCTATTTTCCACTTCTTTCGATGTTGTTTCCGATTGTCGGAAGTCGATGCGGTATGGATTTTTAAGCGACTTTAGTACGGCAGAGTCGGGCATTGCAGCGGATGTGGAATATTTGCGAAAACTGCACGTGAATGTCGTGCAATTTTATGACTGGATGTACCGTCACGATGATTTTGTTCCGCCGCAGAGTGAATTTCGCGATCTGATGAACAGGGAGTTAAACTTGAATGTTGTCAAGGAAAAAATCGTGTTGTGCCGAAAGTACGGCATGAAATCGATCGCTTATGGCGCTGTATATGCTGCCAGCCGGGAGTTTTACGAGGCGCATAAGGAATGGGCGTTGTACGATAGCAGTGGTAAAGTGTTGGAGCTGATTGGGTTGTTCTTCATCATGAACATTGCAGTGGATTCACCTTGGCACAATCATATTCTGGAACAGTATGAAAGGGCGATCGAGCTCGTCGGGTTCGACGGCATTCATATGGATACGTACGGGTTTCCGAAAACAGCCGTCTCTCGATTAAATGGAACGAAGAGGGTAGAGGTTTTGAAAGAACAGTTTCCCGTTCTGATTGATCATGCACGCGAACGGCTCAAACATCTTAAGGAAGATGTGAGCCTCATCTTCAATAACGTTGGAAATTGGCCGTTGGACACCGTTGCTGCGGCAAAACAGGACGCGGTGTACATTGAGATGTGGCATCCTTACGAACGCTACCATCACATTCAACAGGTCATTTTACGAGCCAAGCTTCATGGTGCAGGAAAACCTGTGATTTTGGCGGCATATTTGAAGCCTTTTCGGGATTTGCCCCAGAGCGAATGGGCGAAAGCAAACGTATCCGCGCTTCTCCTGACAGCCGTCATATCGGCAAATGGGGCGTACCATTTGCTTCACGGCGAGTACCAAGGGGTATTGACGCAGGCGTATTATGTGGACTATACGCGGCTGGAAGATGCCGAATTCTTGCGGCGCATGAGAAACTACTATGATTTTATCGTCAGGTACGCTAACGTACTGTTCGACAATTCGCTCGAGGACGTATCCATGACGCACGCCGGAGGTGATAATTTGGAATACGTGTTCGAAGGAGTACCTTGGAGCGCGTATGGCGAAGCGGGAAAATTATGGACAGTTATTCGCGAAAACAAGAGGTATAAGACTATAAACCTGATCAATATGACGAATAACGAAGACGATCTGTGGAACGAAGGCAAACAAATGCCACATGTGCTGGATGGTATAAAAGTCAGCGTAATATTGAACGAAGAGGTGCGTTCTGTTTTTGTAGCTTCCCCGGATCGAGAGATGGGGCGGCCGCGTAATGTGGCCTTCACAGTTCACGATGGTTCGCGAGGCAGAACCCTGACCGTAGAATTATCGCAAGTACGGATATGGGAACTGCTGGTGGTGGAACTAAATGTATAAAACTCAGTGGCGCTCAGTACGGTTATTCCGCCGTTCTGAATTGTGAGTTGAAGAATACATGAGAGTTATGGGGGTAACACGGTGTGATTTTGCCACATGCGAAAATCACGCATATTGTAGCGGCAAAACTTGGCAACCAGGCAGGAATGGTTGGTTCAGCTTGGCTGAGTCGTCATTTATCAATACCGGGAATGAAGATATAGAGTATGATTTCAACGATTAAACTCCATAATAAAAGAGAACCTCACAGGATGTTAAAATTCTGAGTTATCCTTTCAGAAAGTCCAGTGGGATGAGGTTCTTGTTTTATAAAAGGAGGTTAATCCATGCTTTCCAGTGAAACTGTTTTAGCAGAGGGAACTAATAATAGCCCCTTATCCAATCTAAATGACCTAGGGCAACTGAAAATTCCTGATGTGACCGAAAGAATTTACTGTTTGACCATCATTGGACAAATCGAAGGACATCAAATCTTACCTCCCCAGTCCAAGACAACTAAATATGAGCATGTTATTCCACAACTGCTCGCCGTTGAACAAAACCCTAAAGTAGAGGGGATTTTAGTGATTTTAAATACCGCCGGTGGAGATGTCGAAGCGGGATTGGCGATCGGTGAAATGTTGAGTAGTTTAAGTAAACCATCTGTTTCATTAGTACTTGGCGGCGGTCATAGTATTGGAATCCCTATTGCAGTCAGTTGTACAAAAAGTCTCATAGCGCCAACTGGAACGATGACTATTCATCCGATTCGGTATACAGGGTTAGTTATTAATGGACATCAACAGTTTGATTATCTACAAAAAATGCAGCAACGGATTGATCAATTTATCTATTCGCATTCGCAAATAAGTAAAGAAAAATTAGAACGCTTCATGTTCAACACCGGAGAATTAGCCCAAGATATTGGAACAATCCTTATAGGACAAGAAGCCGTTGAAGCCGGATTAATCCTGGCTGTAGGAGGGGTGAAGGAAGCCTTCAAAGAACTCAACAGTTTAATAACCAATGTCGTCAATCTAAGCAACCATAAAATTCCATTCTGTATCGAATAGGAAATATTATTCAAAAAATGCTCAAAACCCCTTGACATTCAGAAAATCATCCAATAATCGAAGCGGATACCTTTT
>Ga0307377_10004908_pt1 | contig 14492 bp, 16 predicted proteins | sample TR3MG_FD_202535 | JGI IMG/M metagenome (GOLD analysis project Ga0307377, IMG submission 202535) | Soil microbial communities from Risofladan, Vaasa, Finland - TR-3 | ecosystem: Environmental > Terrestrial > Soil > Coastal area > Acid sulfate soil | place: Finland: Risofladan, Vaasa | collected... | reverse complement strand
TACAATAAAACGACAATGGGGGTTCAGTTATATTCTTACTAAGAAGGGTATAAGCCGTGCAAGCGCCGATGTGGGGTTTATGTTTATTGCATTCTAAGACACTTTCCCCCCGGCTAACAGTCTGGGATAACAAATTCCCAGGTTTGCTGATACCGGCCTGAATCAGAAGAATATTTAACTCCCTGAAAAGGTTAATAGACAAACTCCCGTTGGCAGCAAGCAAAATAGACACCTCCTGCATATGGATACAGATGATTTATCAAGAGAAGTTTATAATGGGATTTTAATTGAGACTGAGAAATTGATCCATGATTTGACTTTGCATTATGGATTACTTTCCTATGATTGCAGAAATGAATCGGAATACATTGACAAAGCTGAAAAACTGACTATGGAAATAATGGAACTTGAGGATTATGAGTTGGATGATTTATTTTGGGGTAATCCTCCAGATAAAGAAAAATCGGATTTTACCCTTAAAAGGATTATAGAAATCATTGAGAGAATAAAAAAAATTCCGATTGAGAAAAGAATATTTGATTTATAATTAAATTGACAAGATATATCAGATGATAATATATTTAGTCGGGATTAGTTGTGTTGGGAAAACTACTATTGGCAGGATGTTAGCTGAAAAAATTGGATATACATTTTTTGATTTGGATGAAGAAATCCAGAAATATTACAAAAAACCTATCGAGAGAATTCAAGATGATTGCTTAACGATGAATGGGTACAGAGAAAAAGCAAGTGTTGTTTTGGATTATTTGTTATCTACATCAATAAACTCAGTGATTTCTGGAACACCATCTGGATTAAAATTTTCATATCTTCAAGTTTATAAGAAACACAAAGTAAACAGGGACTTATATTCAATACATATCAAAGATTCATTCGAGAATGTATTGGATAGGCTAACTTTTTATGATAAAGACTCCAATCCTGTGACAGAGAAACTGGATGATTTAAAGAAAAAGCGATACTTACGAGAAATTAAAGCAGATTATAATTATTTTAGGGATTCATATAATCGTGCAGATTACCAGATTGATATTGAAAAAATCAGATTGGAAGATATACCAGACACGATTATTGAAGAACTTAAGAAAAATGAGAATAAAATGCCAGCTGCCAACACACGGTATAGCTAATAAGGGTTTCAGTGGTTTTCGAAGCTTTGTCTCCCGCTTCAAAATTTTGTAACGGTGGACAGGAACTTAGCCTGCAATCCCTTACTAGCCATACCGCGGGAACGTTAAGTTATGTGGCATAGCGCCTGCGGCAAAGACAGGATCTCACTTTGAGAATTTATAATGACACAATATTTTCGTCCATCTACCAGGATTCAGTCATCTGCCAATTTTATCTTGACGTTGCCGGCTTGCCCCCTCGCTCACTTGCAGATGATAATTCACGGTTTTGTTTTTGAAGAAGGTACAAAACCGGCGCATGAGCATCATCTGCAAGTTTGCCTAAACCTCGCTAGCCTGATTCACTGCCGTTTACCGGGATTTTATAACTACGCCACATAACGGACTTAAGAAAATATTTCAACCTGACAAAAGCTAATCCTTTACATATATAAAACGCTTCTCCATTTACTGGAATTTGGAATTTAGACAGTTTCATCTGGACGAGAAACCGCTTGCCCGTTAGCGTTCATTTACAAGCCGTTACGAGACGACTCCTTGACCCACTTATCAATAACTCTATGCCGAGACAAATTCTGTTTTACTTAGACAAATTAACCAAGACCAAACGAACGCTAACACATAAGAAAGGGATTGCAGGTTGTCGCAATTTTTGCCTGAACTTTAGAGGACTATATCATGAAACCGAACTTTTCGTACTTTTACAGAAACAGTGGTTGCGGCTCAAGACAGATTAGTTTAATCGAGACACTTTTATCTTTCGCCGGGATTTGCAAAAATTACGCCATATTGGCTATTAATCAATACCATAAAGACAATGAGACAACTTAAATGTTTACTAATCGTCTCCTTCATACTAATTATGACGTTAATCACAAAGGGAGCGACAACTGGATTTTCCACTGAGATCAAACCATACAATTTGCGAAATGATTCAATTGCACATTACGTGGGAGAACTTTTTGGAGGAGGTGTAGTTTTCTCTGTCGATGAATCAAAACAACATGGATTAATATGTAGCATGTCAGATATTAGAGATCCTGTTTCATCCCGATTAGATTTAAAACAAGATCCTATCTCTGTAAAAAATGAACCAGATACAAAAGCCTTAATGAGTAAGGATTATACTGTAAATAATCGTGATCGTGCTGTGTACCTTTGCGACAGTTATTCTAATTCTAATTATGGTACTGGAATATTTTCAAATTGGCACTTACCACCTATCGACGAGTTAAAAATTCTATACAATGTTAAGAATGAAATTAATAAAGCCTTAGAAAAATTTGGCAATAGCGTAACTGACCCTTTAATTAAAGTTTATTGGTCTTCATCTAAAATGCAAAGTGAAATTATGGATAGTTATTATCAGTTCAATTTCGAAGATGGTGCAATAATAATATCCCCTAATTTGACTGGAAAAACATATGTTCGTGCTGTTCGGACTTTTTAATAGTTATCGGATTTAAAATTGAACGAAACGCTAACAAAGGCTATATGTAATAAGGGTTTCAGTGGTAATTTAAGTATTATATCCTGCTTAAAATTTTCATGTATTTTGATAGGAAATTCGCCCGCAATCCCTTACTACACATAGCCCAAACGTTGTGCTTCATTTTGACCCGTGACTGAAACAGATTTTAGCTCTAATGCGATGAAAGGAAATAAAGAATTGAACAAAAGTTAAAATTGATAATGAAAAAAGTTAAATGTGTTATTCTATTTTTATTAATGGTGAGTTTTGGTTTTTCTCAAACAATAATAAATGTTGAGCGACTTATTGATGGCTCAGATTCGACCGTTTACGCCCTTGCTTTATCTTATAACGGTACTCAAGGCAACTCAGTAACAACACAACTGGATATATCACCTGCAGTCATTTTTTTACGAAAAAAGAATGAGTATAAAATTTTTGGCGGGTATTCTTTTCTTTCTGAATCAGTTAACACAATTCTAAAAAATGGATTTATGCACATTCGACATAATTACAAACTTACAGAACGAATTAAAACATTCGAATTTTATCAATTACAATTTAACGATGAGCTATTATTGGATAAGAGACTAGTTTTTGGAGCTGGCTTAAAATATAGTATGCTAACTAAGGATAGTTTAAAATTTGACATAAGTTTGGGTATAATGAGAGAACAAGAAGTGCTAAATAAAATCGTCTTGCAACCGGGTGAAATAGCTAAAACAAACTACTACAGGGCAAACTATGCAAATTGCTTTAAATGGATAATTGGTAAAAACGTTAAAATAGATGATATTTTATACTATCAGCCTTACTTAAAAGATTTTAGTGATTTTAGGTTGTTAAACGACTTCAATTTGACGGTCTCAATTACCGACCATTTTGAATTAATTAATTCGCTAACAATACGATATGATAGCCAACCCCCAGGATCATTGAAAAATTTCGATTCAACATTAAGTTTAGGGTTAAATGTAAAATTTAATAAATAATAATTATGGCAAGATTTATAAAAAAGCAAAAAAAAGAAATAGGGTTATCACCTGATGATTTATTATTTAGAGGTGAGCAAAAAATTGAAAACGTATTATTACGTATAATAGATTTTGATTCAAATAATCTGGAAGAGGACGTAATTAAAAAAGTTGGTGATGCCTTGAAATATGAAAACAACGAAACCGTTACATGGTTCAATATTGACGGATTGCATAATATTGCTATCATGGATGAGATAGGCAGGGGATTCAAATTGGACAACCTTATCATAGCCGATGTTTTGAATACCCAGGCAAGACCTAAAGTACAAGAATATTCCAATTGTATTTTTCTTTCCGTTAAAATGCTGCAACATGATGAAAATACAGGCTCAATTTCAGCTGAAAACTTAAGCCTTATTATCACGAAATCGGTATTAATTTCCTTTCAGGAAAAAAAAGGAGATGTTTTTGAACCGATTAGAGAACGAATTAGAAATCAAAAAAAGAGAATTAGAAATTCGGGTACAGATTATTTGGCATTTACATTACTCGATATTATCATTGATAATTACATCTATATTCTGAGCATATTAGGTGAAAAAATTGAAAATATCGAAGAAAATCTTTTGCTTGATCCAAAACAAAATATTATTGATAAAATCAATATCTATAAAAGTGAACTTAACTTTATCCGAAAAAATATTCATCCTGCAAAAGAAATGATATTGGCTTTGTCCAAAATTGACTCTGAATTTATTGAAGAGAACACTTACATTCATTATAAAGAACTTCTGGACAATATTAATCACGCCACTGAAACTTCTGACAGTTATCGGGAAATACTATCAGACCAATTAAATATCTACCATAGTACCATGAGTACAAAGCTTAATGATATTATGAAATTTTTAACGGTTTTTTCTGTGATATTTATTCCGCTTACTTTCATTGCTGGAGTTTATGGAACCAACTTTGATAATTTACCGGAAATTCATTTTAAATACGGATACTTTGCAATGTGGGGAATAATAGTAACTGTAGCAATAGGTATGTTAATTTATTTTAAGAAGAAACGATGGCTATAAAATAATTTTTAAAGTCATAATTATGAAAAAGAAAAATATTCAAACAGAAATTGATGCAAGTTATTTATATCAAAAATTGGCTGAACACGAAACTGATTTAACCATCTCGAACGTGTTTAGAAAACTTAATACAACCATCGTGGAGAGCGAGGACTTTAAATATCATTGGAGAAATTTTTGGATATGATTATGTTTTAGGTGCATTGATGGATACTGAAAAAAGTATCTCTACAGCTATTATTGCCACTAAGAAAAGAAATAAACAAGAAATAAACGGAGCAGAAACAAATCATGTAACTATTCTTCGTTCCATACTTGAAAAAGAGGATAGAGTGACTGGAACTCAGCTTTCAAAATTTGAAAGCCGCCATCGTTCCGTTGGAGACAATGCTATTAGAGCAGCTGTATTAGGAGGAAATGATGGATTGGTTTCTAATTTTAGTTTGGTTATGGGGATTGCTGGCGCAACTGCCGGACAACAAGGTGTTTTATTAGCCGGACTAGCAGGTTTATTAGCCGGAGCATTATCAATGGCATTGGGCGAATCGCCCGCAATCGGCAACTTTTCATACCACCAACCGTTAGCTTTAATTAACAACATGCCAGACGATTAGCTTGACTGAAGGATAACTAAAGCTAACTGAAATCAAATAGTAAAATTCCTTCAGCAAGCTGGACAATTCCTTCATCAACAAAAGAATTATGCGAGAAACTTCATCACCACTTATTAAGTTTTGTACACCTTGACTACTCCTGCTGCCGAGGTAAAATCAGTAGGCATGCACAAAGCTGATGTGGTTTTTGTATCGCCACTGGGACAGTTTTATCATGACGTGACAACTTTTTACCATCTACCGGGATTCAGCAACTTACCAACTGTATCCGGACGGGAAAACTCGCGTCCGTTTACCAGGACTTTGCAAAAACTCATGCCAGCCCTGACACAGACGGCAACTCCCCATACCCACCGGGCCGTTATAGCTAATGCGAATAATATCAATAACATAGACAATTTCTTAACCTCTTTTCTATATACCGCGACCGCTTATTTGGCACATTTGCTTATGTGCGAAACACAACCCATCGCACAAGCAAAAGCAAAAAGAGCCAAATGCCATCCCACAATTTAAAATTATTATTACAGAACTTTAAGAAACATATATATCTTTAAACATTAATTCCATCACTAATGACAACAATAGAAAAACTAGAAAATTTTATAAAAGACATCTTCAAGACAACATTGGAAATATTTCTTGAAGCATTAAAACTTAGTCCGAACGCACAAGGCTATGTAAGTGGGTCTATTACAGAACTACTATTGAAGAATAAACTTGAAGAACTGACATTTGAAGTAAAAAGAATAAGGGAAAAATGGGAAGGTAGAAAACATCCCCATCATCATGGAGATTTTTATTTTCGTAAAGGACCCAGGGAACCATGGTATGTTCTTGAATCTAAAGGTGTAAAATCAAATTCGGAGAAATGGCATAAACTTTTTAATCATGATAATCTTGTTAAATTCCTATTCGACCACTTTGAAATGATAAGTTGGATAGATAAATCAAAAGAAATAGAACCCCAAATAATAGCTTGGATTGAAAAAATTTTACCGCTTCTAAGGACGGATTATAAATCTGTACTCTATGATTACGAAGAAATTCGAAAATACCTCAAGAATAAACCAAAGAAGGAAACTGAGAAATCAAAAGCTGTTAGTTCATTGGAAAAATATTCCAGGGATGAGATTGGCAAAATGATTGATGATAGATTGGTTTATGTAATGTCAAAAATAAAGGTTTTAGAAACTCACTTTGTATCTGGAACATCTGGCCAAAGCGGACGAACTCAAGCGACTCCAAGGAAGGATGAGTTTAATCTGATTTCAATTGATTTATTTCTCAGATTCAACGAACATAAATTCGTCTTTGCAAATCCAAAACAACTTGAATCCTCTGGAGATAACGCAGACCATTTGCAACAAAATTATATAATGGGTTTTGTCTTTAATGATGAAAAAGGGAATTATAGCTTAGTCTTTTCCGATGAATGGTATGACAATTTCGAAGATGTTTACGAAACGATTGATCCTGAGGACGCTATAAACGAAAACGAAATGCAAATAGATAATAGAAACCTTACTGTTGATAAATAAATTTGCATTATTGCACAAATGTGTATTATATTTGTCACAAATGTGTAAAATATGAATTTAACTCTTGATCTAGGCTTATCCAAAGTAGATGATCTCCTAAAAAGGTTTGAGGAGATCCATAATTATATTTATGCAAATGATGGCCTTTCAACGCAACAAACCTTAGAGGAATTTATTAAAATATTGTTTGTCAAAATCTCAGATGAGACTAATAGACAAAAGCTTTTCAGGATTACTTCAGAAGAATTTAATGATCTGAAACACACAAATACTTCATTAGATTTCATACAAAGGATAAATAATCTATTTGAGATCACTAAAAAGGAATTTAAAGATGTTTTTGATCAAGATGATAAAATCCGTCTTTCAGAAATCTCATTAGGATTTACCGTAAATAAGCTACAGTCAATTCTATTATCTGACTCCTCTACTGATGCAAAAGGATTAGCCTTTCAGAAGTTTTTGGAGCACCAAGAAAAAGGAGGAAGAGGCCAATTCTTTACTCCCGAACCAGTTATTAAGTTCTGTGTTGAAATGATTCAGCCCAAGCCAAATGAGTACATCCTTGATCCAGCTTGTGGCAGTGGAGGGTTTCTGATTTCATCATTAAATTATTTATCAAAAACATATCCTAACCTCCATCGAGATAGCTTCGTTTCGAACAACCTTTTTGGAATTGATATCAATAAGAGTATTGCTAGAATTGCCAAGATGAAATTATTACTAGAAGCAAATGAACAGGCTAATATTCTCTGTGCAAACTCTTTGGATGATTTAGATGAAATTAAACTTTTAATGGCCAATGAATCAAAGAAAAATATATTAGAAGGATTTGACATAATCTTAACGAATCCTCCTTTTGGAACAGTTGGTAAAATCACAAACACAAAAATGCTTTCTCAATATGATCTTGGTCATAAATGGATCTCTAGTGACAATCAATTCTCTAAGACAAAAACCTTAAGTAATGGCATACCTGCTGAAATTTTATTCATCGAAAGATGCTTGCAATTACTTAAAGAGGGTGGACGACTCGGAATTGTTTTACCTAATGGGCATTTTGAGAATTCATCGTTAGAGTATTTGAGGTTTTACATAAAACAAAAGGCGAAAATTCTAGCAATAATAAATCTGCCTCAAGAAACATTTATTCCTTATGGTACGGGCGTCAAAACATCAATCCTTTTCTTAGAGAAGGATTCTGAAAATAAGATTATTGAATATCCAATATTTTTTGGCAAAATTGCCAAACCCGGTTACCAAGGTAATAAGAATGGCACTCCTATCTATAAAAAGGATAAATATGGTATTCAATTAAAAGACGACTTCGGGAATCCAATTATTGATGAAGATTTCACACAAGTAATTCAAGATTTTAAAACATTCCAAAATACAGAAAGTATTAATTCATTAAATTCTTTCTCAATTTACTATAAAGAAATTAATGGGCGGTTTGACTATGATTTTTATTCACCTGAAAATAGAAAAATGATAAATAGTCTTGAGGGTAAGAATGCAAAGAAACTGAGTGAACTTGTTGAAATAATAAAAGTTAAGAGTAAAAAATTAAATATTCCTGATCAAATTGTTGAATATGTAGAACTTTCAGATATCAATACGCATTCATTTGAAATTATAAATTCAACATCTTGTCAGGTACACGAATTACCAAGCAGAGCATCATATGAGATAAAGACTGGTGACATAATTACTGCAGTAGCAGGCAATTCGATTGGAACGAAGAAACATGCGACAGCACTTGTCAATGAAGAGTTTGATGGATGCATATGTACAAATGGATTTAGAGTTTTGAGAAATTTTAAAATTGATCCATACTTCTTACTCTATTTTTTTAAAAGTGACTCATTCCTAAAACAAATTTATATGTATCGAACTGGAGCAGCAATTCCAAATGTTTCAGACAATGACTTGTCTAATATTTTGGTAAATATTCCTGACTCAGAAATAGTTAAATCAGTCAGCGAAAAAATGAAAAGCGCATTTAATCTCCGGCAAGAATCAAAGAAACGAATAGAAAGTATTAATCTCGAATTTGCCTAATTATCTTTTGCAAGCACATTTAAAAACCACACTATCTGATGCGCAACCAAAGCTTTTAAAAGAGCTTGCAAAAATAGACTCGCTGACTCATTGCCTTTTACCGAGACAGTTTTCTGCCCCAAAGCCAAATAACAAAGCACTAGCTATAACACGGACAATGCTATGAAAAGCACTGCCTCGGGTTTAAGCAAATTTAAATAATAATAACTGCTATGAAAAGCACTGCCTCGGGTTTAAGCAAATTTAATAATAATAACTTATAAACTTCTTAAAAAATCCTATAAAATCACGCTGCTATATGTGGTCAGTGTTCCTATACTGCCGCAATCACTTGTCATTTTTTAAAGGTAAGGGTGCGTATGCTAAAGTTTGTAATCCAATTGTCACATGCCGTGTTTTGCGCTATCCCTCTGGTATTTTTGATCATATAGGTTTTTCTCTTATGCCACTCCAATTAAGTATGGCTCTCTGTTTTTCATTACATATCTTATCCGGTTTAATAGTTTACGTGCCACTTTGATTATTACTTTATGTCCTTTATTATTTATCAGATGCTCATTATAATATTGCATCAGTGCAGGATCCTGCCGGATTGCCTGCCAGGAAGCCTCTATCAGCATGGTCCTCAGGAATGTATTACACCGGAATGTTATTCCACCGGTATGAATTGTCTCTCCGCTCTCTCTTACCCTGGGGATCAACCCTACAAAACTGCTTAGATGGTCAATATGAGGAAAACGATTTATATCACCCAGTTCTGTTATTAATGCTGATGAGGTCAGAGGACCTATTCCAGATATTGATTTTAACAATGAATAAAGCTCATTGTCATATTCCCGGATCCTTTGCCTGATCTGTCGACTCAAGGTCAGCAATTGTTCCCTGTGATACTCATATGAACGAATAAGATTTGAGAATGCATCATGTCCGCTCATTGTCTGCATTTTTACCTGCTTTAACCACGATAAAAACTTTAATGTCCACTGGTTATTATCAAATTCCGGAGGGATTGATTCCCCGTAATACTGAAGAAAGCTTTTTATCCTGTTCTTACTCCTTCTTAAATCACGCATTAAATAGAATCTTGTCCTGTTTAAACTGCGAAGCTCTTCCATATCCCTGTCAAATATATGGATGGCGCGTAACATCCCTTTTTCCAGAGCCCTGGCAATCTTCCGGCTGTCGACGGGGTCTCTTTTCTGAAGCTGATCCTTTTGACTTGTAGGGATGTCTGCTGCGTTTATAACAATATTCTTTATCCCAAGATCATTTAATTCACGATGAATTCTATAACCACAAAAGCCTGCTTCATAGGCACTGTAGTAGTTGCCACCGGGAAACATTCTTTGGAGATAATTATACAATGCTCTGGGATCTGGAGGTTGTGTAAAGGTCCTGTGTTCCATTCCCTCAACGAGGATGGTAACACTCCAGCTCTTCTTATGAACATCTAAGCCAATAAAAAGCTCTTTGCCGCTGAAATCAATTTTTTTTGTAACTTGTGTTTGCATAGTCTCATGTATTTAGTTTTCGTACAATAATTTACATTAATTATTGATAACGCACCTGAGACTATGCTTTTACCATATGTGCTAAAGGTAAGTTGTTTGTCACACTTTTTGCTTTTGCTTCTGCACCCAAGACAAATTCGTAATGGCCATTGCACCCAGACTCGCTCATCTGCACGCAATAAAAATCCTGCACCTTGACTAATTTCTGGCTGCGAAACAACTTGCATCGCGACACTGCGCCAGTGCCCTTTTCCAATTTCATCTACCCTTTAGATTTACCACATGCTAATTTTAATGTATAAATGATGATGAAGTTTTTTTTGGTTCTTTTATTTAATTGTGTTAATATTCTTATAAATCAACACCACAGCCGTTCCAGGAAAGTGTCCGTTTTGCCGAACAGAATCTGTATAGTAAAGCAAAGGAACTCATTGGTGACAGAGATCCGAGATTACACGAATTCTCAGTGCAATTACGGTCGTTTGATTCCTCCAGGAGTGGCTCAGGTGTTGGAATGGCAGTATTAATTGCGCTTTGCAGTTCAGTTCTTGAAAAAAGTATTAAAGGGGGATTGGTAGTTGTTGGGAATCTGAATCTTGGCGGATCTCTCAATCTGGTTTATAATGCAATTAATCTTGCTGAGTTAGCAGTTGAAAAGGGAGCGACAACTTTACTTATACCATTAAATGCCAGAAAACAACTAAATGATCTGTCTGATGATATGGTCACAAAGATTAATATACAGTATTATAGCGATTTAAGAGATTGTCTTATTAAAGCACTGGTTGAATAACCAATTTATTGGAGGATTTGATAATGGAACAAATTATTGTATCCGGTCTTCTTAAAAAAGAATTACTTGTTTTCTATGATGCATTTCAAACTGCGTTAAAGGATTTTAAAATCACAGAGATTCCTCAAACCAACGATATATGGTGCAGGGATTTTATGCCGGTAAAGAGAAACGATGGGAAATATGTCCTTTTTAATTATGATCCTTCATATTTAAAACCAAATTGGCAATATAAACTTACCCCGAGAAAAAATATTTTTTCTATTTGCAGAGAATTAAATCTCGATTTCCTAGATGGGTTTGGTATAAAACTGGATGGTGGAAACGTTGTTTCAGGTTTTGGAAAGGCAATCATTACAGACGCTGTTTTTAAAGAAAATTCAGTTGCTAACAATCAATCTGAACAAGCTATTTTTCTTGAAGAACTGAATAAATATCTTGATTATGAAATCATTATTATTCCACACCAACCAGATGATCCTTTGTCGCATTCAGATGGAGTTGTAAGATTCCTAGACAATAACACCGTACTCGTCAACGATTTTTCCTCAGTTTCAGATTTAAAATTAAGGGAGAGTAAGAGTTACTTAAATCGTCTATTTGGCAGTTTAGGAAAGTCTGGTTTGAACATAATGCAGGTACCCTATGATCCAGTAGATGCGAAAGGAGTAGATGGTATGCCAGTCGCTTTAGGAATTTACATAAATTATCTTGAGACTGATAAAACAATATTTTTGCCTCAATTTAGTGGCAACTTTGAAGAAAAAGATAACGAAGCCATTAAAATATTCTCTGCTTTATTCAAAAGAGTTAATAAAACAGTAGTCCCTATGGACTCTCGATCTATTGCATTAAAGGGTGGTGTTTTAAATTGCATAACCTGGAACTGATAGCATGAAAGATTTTAAAAATAAAATGCGAGAATACCAGATAATCTGGAAACTCAAGTATTTGTCTAACATAAAAAGGAAAGGTTATCAGAACGGGAAGAGCTATGACCATATCTTACCAAAATCAAATGAGCAAGAGAACTTTTTCAACCCGATACGGAATGAATTATTTAATCCTATTAACGGATATCTGCAAGGGAATAATATAAAACCTCACACTGGAATTCACAACCTTTTAAGTTCATGGACTTTATGTGCTAATATGTACTGGCCTTTTAACAATGACGAAGGGAAGATTTTACTTTCAAAGTGGCTTAGCCAACAGTTACAACTTGACATATCCGAAATTGTAAAACTTGAATTAGAATATGAGGATCCGATTCCGGATCTAAAACCTGGATTGTTATTAGGTGAAAATAATCAGGGGATGAGAGGAAGTGGACAAACTTCACCTGATCTGGCAGTTCTATTTAAAACCGCGCATGGTAAAAAGGGCATTTTATTGATAGAATCCAAGTTTACCGAACATAGCTTCTATGTGTGCTCCGGTTATCAGAAAAAAACTCTGACAAAAAATATACCAAACCCCGATAAAACAAGATGTCTCAGCACAACATCGATTCTGTCTTCTGATTTTGAGGACTGCCATTTAAATACATGGGGAAGAAAATATTGGAATTTACTTGGACTTGATTTGAATAAAGTTGCTTATAAAGCATTATCCAGATGTCCCATGAGTACATCATGTTACCAAATTTTCCGTCAGCAAGCTCTGGCCAAAGGATATGAAAAGCATTATGATGTGGTAGCTTCCTGTGTTGTTACAGATGAAAGGAATATTACGCTAGTTAATTCAAGTAAATCGACTGGAATGTCAACTTTTCCAGCAGGTTGGAAAAACCTATTCCCAAGTCTTCCATTTTACTGGTTGACACACAATTCCTGGATTGAATATGTAAAGGCGAATAATTCAAATGGCCGATGGAATGAATGGATTGAATATATTGGAATTAGATATGACTATTAGTTTTAATACAGTAACTTGACATCCCGCAGGGTGGCAATGATTTATACACATTGTTGTGCAAATGTTGCTTTATCTGGCTTCAACCATATTTTTCCTTGTATTCATTAAACTTGCATTACGAAAATGTTTGTTTACTTCATGTATCAGTCTATATGGTCGGTTAAATGCCTCTTGTGAAACTTTAAAATAATCAGACAGTTTTCTTATCGTATCTTTTGATAACCCTTTATGATAATTTAAAATCTTTGATATTGTTCCCTTTGTTATATCCAAGATATCAACTAAATCCTGTGCCTTTAAATTGTGCTCATTCATTAATGCTTTTAACAATTCGATTGGGTTTAAATCGTCAAATGAATTGTATTCGGCATCCCACTTCTCTATCAACAAAGTAAGTAATTCGATTTCGTCTTGAGTTTTCTTATCGTCAAGCACAATCAAATCTTCAAGGATATCGCAATACTTATCATATTGCTCTTTGCTCTTTATTATTGTAAATTTTAAAGTCTCCATTTTAATCACTTTTTTAAGTTTCTCAATCAATATGTACTTATGTCATATTGCTTTCCTTCATTGCAAAGTTTTGTATACTCAGCGTGTGTTCCAATCCATTTAACAAATAAGTGAACTTTCATTTTACCAAAATGATACTTACATATCAATCTGTAGTTGTTACCTCCAATGTTAAATACAACTCGTTCAGAACCTTTCCCAAGAATATCAGCACTATTAAAAGTGGAAATAATCTCATTTGGTTCATTCCAATCAGCTCGATTTAAAATTGACAACCATATCTCAAAAGATGCTTTACTCCGAGCATTTTTTAAGATATAATCCTCAATTGTCTGCTTTTTTATCAAATGTATTTTCATATACTATTCGCAAATATATAAAAATTGTTTCACAAAAGGAAACTTAATTAAAAATCGAATGATTAATCGATATGTAAGACTCCCCAACAATTTTTCACAACTCTCGTGCTAAGTGGAGTAATTGAATGTACCGCCTAAAGCTGAAATTGTCCTAACCAAGAAAGAACTGAAAAGAAGCCTATGCAGGTTCTTTCCTGAACAATTGGTTGTGTGAATTGGTTAAAAGGTTTTATCTTTGAACTGTAAATAATTTGCCATGTATTTCAAACTAAGTGCATCACAGGAAAATGACCTTCTCAACCAACCCGAAACAGGAATGGGGTATCAGGTAGTAGAAGCAAGCAAAGCAGGTAGCTATACAACAACTATGGAAGATTACATAAAATGCAAAACTATAAATGACAGCCCTGTTGAACGCTATGCATTACCTTACAATGATGAAATCAAATTTGCATTCCACATTCAGCCAAAGAAAACCGATACATTGCAAAGAGGAACA
>Ga0307377_10004906_pt1 | contig 14495 bp, 13 predicted proteins | sample TR3MG_FD_202535 | JGI IMG/M metagenome (GOLD analysis project Ga0307377, IMG submission 202535) | Soil microbial communities from Risofladan, Vaasa, Finland - TR-3 | ecosystem: Environmental > Terrestrial > Soil > Coastal area > Acid sulfate soil | place: Finland: Risofladan, Vaasa | collected... | reverse complement strand
AGTAAAATTAGATTGATGCATGTAACTGCTACAGGAGCTCCTCTAATTGTTTTAGGAGAGATAACTGACACATGGGAATATCCACAAATAAGTATAGATGTTAAAGTTGCAGGTTATAATAAGCAGAAGTTTTGGACCACTCCCTGGACAATGGCCTTATCTGAAGACTTATCTGGGTACACAGAAGATTTTGAGCCAGTTATTGCTCTTCTTTATGGTGTTCAGGGTAATGTACAGATAGCTTTGCATGATGGTGCAACCAAGGGGTTATATTTAGGAGCCACTTTAGTCACAGCAACTGCGGCTGAGCTCAATATCTTGGATGGCAAAACAGGGTTTGATGACGGAGCAGACGTTACAGGCTCCAATGCTCCCCAGGCACATAAGGATCTTCATGATCCTGAAGATGGGGCCGACCCCCTAGATACGGCAGCTCCATCAGAGCTTGCTAGTGTTCAAGGTCAAGCAACAGGAACGTCACATTCTTTTGCAAGAGCAGATCATGTTCATGCTATTAATCACGGAATAACAGACAACCATTTGGTAACAATAGACGATGCTGATGCCGCTGCTGCTGATTATGCTAAATTCACAGCTAATGGATTACAGGGGCGATCCTATGCCGAAGTAAGAGGTGATTTAGATCTTGAGGCGGGGACAGATTTCCCATCATTAACTACTTTTAACGATCACTCAGCCAGGCATGAAAGCGGTGGCGCTGATGCTATAAAATTAGATGATTTAGCGGCCCCAGATGATACCGTAGATCTTAATTTTTCGATAACAAAACACGGTCTTGTGCCTAAAGGAACTAATACAGGCACAGATTTCTTAAGAGATGATGGTACTTGGGCTACTCCAGCTGGTGGGGGTGGAAATTGTAGTATCAAAACAGGCACCTATACCGGAGATGGATCTACCAGCCAAGGAATTACTGGAGTTGGATTTCAACCTAAGTGGGTAAAAGTAATCCAGACCCATCCAGTAGCATCTGACGTCCAAATGGCACAATATGAAAAACTTGATCAATCATGGTCTACATATGCTTTGAGGACCCAGGCTAGCGTATGTATATCTATTGATGATAGACTAATTTCATTGGATGCTGATGGATTTACTGTGGATGATGGTGGCAGCGATAATCACCCTAATGCCAATGGTTATGTATATGATTATATAGCGACGGGAGAACTATAATATGGCAAATTCAGCATTTGAAATTCATTTTCCTACTAATAATTGCAGAATTAAAACTGGTACTTATACAGGAGATGGGACAGTAAGCCAGGACATCACAGGAATTGGGTTTCAACCAAAATTTGTATGGATCGATAAACACGTTGTTGACGGTGGATCAACGAGTTATTCCTATTTCTTGAATGACCAGTTCACAGCGGGCTATTCTAAATATGCTGGAGCCCAAACCCCACAGGCAAATCAAATCATAGCAATTATTCCTGATGGCTTTACTGTTGATGATGCCGGTGGAGACGCTCATCCAAATGCGAATACAGTGGCATATGATTATATAGCATTGGGATAACAAAGGAGAAAAAAAATGTACTTACTTTTAGACGATGATAACATAATTCGATGTATGGCAAGTGAAGAGTGTAATCTTCATAAAGATAAAATTGCCGCGGGCATGAGAAAAGTTACCTGTGCTAATCCAAAAGGAACTATAGGAGATAAATATTTTCAAAAAGAGGATAGATGGGAAGCCCATCCAGAAAATTATCCTCAGCCCTCAGAAAAAGAAATACAAGAAGAGCTTATTCAAAATGAAATAAATAAAATTGTTAGAGCACAGGCTATAGCTAATTTGAAAAGCGAAGGCAAATTACCAGTTGATTTTAAAGAAATGGGAGAATAAATATTATTATGTGGATATTATCACCTTTTACTGAAAACGGCATGCCGGCATTGGGATTATTTCCTACTATTCGTATTAGGGATATTTCAGATGGGTCTTTAGTTGTGATAGATGACCCTATGATAGAAAAAGGAGATGGTTTTTATGCTTATGATTTTGCTGGGTATGATGATACAAAAGATTATGCTGTAAGATGTGATAGTGTAACATTATCTGGCACAGATCGTTATAGTTATGCATCTAGTGGCGAATATAATTATGAATTAAATTTAATAGAATCTGCCATTGATGGTGTAGATACAAGAACACAAGGCATAGAATCTACTGTTGGTGATATAAACACAAGAACTCAAGATATAGAATCCATTATTAATGATGTAGATGTAAGAACAACTTTACTTAGGAAGATACAGACTAATAGACTGGAATTGGCTGATGGAAACATTTCTAATTGGATTTTATATGACGATGATAATATTTCACCATTACTTACTTTTACTGTTACTGATAAAAATGGTGCTTTGATAATACAACAACCTAATATACCTTCGAAAAGATCTAAAGGAGTATAAAAATGTCTATATCCACCTGTGGATGGGGATCTGCATCAATAGCTACATATGGCTGGGGTATAGGAGAATCTGTTGTAGAAATTACACTACCATTTCTTGTTGCTGAAGCTGAATATCCACAAGCTTACACTTGCATAATAGCAAGAGATTATGTAGAAATAAAATATAGGGATAAAGATATAATATTATTACGTTTAAAGCCAGATTCAATTACTTCAAGAATGTGGGGCGTATTATTAGATAGAGCAAAAACTGAAATATTGTTGCGTTTAAAGCCAAATTTTGTTCAAGTAAATTCAATTGGAGAAATGAAACTTCGTGATAAAAATGAAGTATTGTTACGTTTGAAGCCTGAATCTATTACTACAAGAATATGGGGTGAGTTGTTAGATAGATCAAAAATTGATATTGATATTAGAGATGGTGGTTGGCCGTGGATTTCAGAGCAATGTTAAATTGGAATTATATATGAGGTAATAATAAAATGAGAAATAAGCTGATAGGATCTAGAACTAAAGAACATTTTAAAAAAACTATTAAAAATGTTGTTGATAATTTGGGTAGAAAAATAATTATATATTTGCCGGATTCGCGTTCGGAATGTCCTAATTGTTATTTTGATAAAATTTCTGGTAAAGGTACTGGAATAGCTAAATCAAGTCCTGGAGATCCTTATTACTTTATTACTGGTAGATGCCCTGTTTGTTATAACAAAGGCGTGATAACAACGTCTAGGAGAAGATGTATTGAGGGGCTTGTTATATGGAATCCACAAAGTAATGCTCTTAATAATTTTACTTTTACAGAAGCTGGCATGGAAGGCGCTACAAAAGTGGAGTTAAAAACAGATCCACGTCACTTAGATATAATTAAAAATAGTAAATATGTTATGATAGATGGAATTAAATGTAAATTGGCTGGTCCTCCATTACTTCGAGGGTTAGGCAATAAGTCTTTATTAATAGCTGTTTTTTTTACAGGCGACAAGCCTAGAGTAGGAAGCGGAGAAAATTATTGTGAATAATCTAACCATTATAATATAGGAAGTAGTATATGTATAAAGAATCGATAAAAAGGGAATTTATAAAGCTAATTAAAACTGACATTACTAAAGATATAATTTCTAATTTAATGAATAGGTTTGATAATGAAATAGTAATATTTGAGGATTTGGATGATCCTATGAGGCCTTCTTTGTGTAGAGAAGAGTTTGAAAGATTTTTAAGAGAAAGTATAGAAAATAATATAAAAATAGAAACAAGAATCGATGATGTTAGTATTACTTTTGGTATTGGTGATAAAGAAAAGCTTGGCCTTGGCGAAAAACTGGATATAAATACTACTGATTGTATTAAAATTATTGGTACTATTCTAAATGGTATAGTTGGAGAATATGTATTAGTTAGTAGTGAAATGACTGGTAAGCCAGAAGGTAGAACTGGCAGAGCTGAAATATGGACAAGAGAAGGATATGATAGAGTAGCATTAACTCGTGGATGGGATCCAGATAAGCCTAGTTGGCGTTTTAGTAATTTTCCTGGTATTCCAGATTTTTGGGATGTAGATTTGAACATGGACAAACATATAGATAAATTGATAAAGGAATTAAAGTAAATTATGCCTAGAATAATAACATATGAATTTATTAGGGAAAGCTTAGAAAAAGAAGGATATAAATTATTAAGTAAAAAGTATATTAATGCTCACCAGAAATTGGATTATATTTGTCAAAATGGTCATAGGCATAATATTAATTGGAATAATTGGCAACAGGGTCAAAGATGCCCTTATTGTGCTGGAAATGCTAAAGTAGATATAAAATTTATAAAATCTGAATTTGAAAAAGAAAATTATCATCTTTTGATTAGAAAATATAAAAACAATTTGCAAAAGTTGAAATATAAATGTCCTAGAAGGCATGAATATTATATTAGTTGGGCCAATTGGCAGAATGGTAAAAGATGCCCTGTTTGTTCTGGTTATTTTAGAAAGAATTATGAATATATTAAATTACAATTTAAAAGTGAAGGATATGAGCTACTTAGTAAAATATATATAAATGCTAAGCAAAAATTAGAGTGTCTTTGCCCAAAGGGACATCGGTGTAAAATATCTTGGGATACATGGCATAGAGGTCATAGGTGTCTATATTGTATAAATACTGTATCTAAGGGAGAAATAGAGATTAGAAACTTTGTAAGATCCTTAGTGATTAAAGTTTTTGCAAATTATAGAAATATTATATTTAATCCATTTACTAATTACCCATTTGAATTAGATATTTTTATGCCAGATTTAAATAAAGCCATAGAATATAATGGTGAATATTGGCATAAAGAGAAAAAAGGCAAAATTAATAATGATGTACTTAAGCAGCAGCTTTGCAAAGAAAAGGGCATATATCTATTAACAATTTGGGATAAAGAATGGCTAAGTAATAATGAAAGATGTAAAAATAAAATAAAAGAATTTATAATGGAGGTTTAAAATGGAATCCCTCCGCAAAGAAGACTTGAGTCTACATTTCTACTTAGAAAATTATGTATTGAGCTGTTTTAATGAAACGGAATATAATATACCACTTACAAAAAACATTTCTCAAGGCCCAAATGTATATGAAGCTCAATCAGAAATGGTTCCTTTACCAACAAGTGAAGGCAGAGGATGGAATTATTTAGAAAAAACAACTAGCTCTGGTTTTCAATATGATGCAGAGCAAACTAGTAGAGTTATTGTGTACGAAAGTAATAATGATATCATAAGTTCTTCAAATTATATAATTGATTATTTGGATGGCAGGATAATTACTTCTGGCCCAAGTATTGTGCCAGATCATGTTACTTATGATTATAATTATGTTGCTCTTGTAAATGAATGGTCAATAGTAGAATCTTCTGAACTTCCAATTGTTGTAGTAGATGTGTCTAGAACAATTAAAACTGGTTTTCAGTTGGGTGGTGGCAAATTTGTTTCTAGATCAGCATTTTTACACATATTTGCTTCTAATACAGCAGAAAGAGACGATATTGCTGAATCTTTGTATAATGGTTTATATTTGAAGTCTTGTGCCTACCAAGACTTTCCAAAAGGCACACCGCTAGATTGGAATGGGACTTGGAACGATAATTATGAATATGCTACTATAGATGGATCAAGTAGTTTAAGGTTTGATAATGTTATATCTGAGAATATTGTATCTCCTTTGGTTGGTATTACAGGCAGGGATTATACACAATTAACTGATTTATATAATAAATTTAGGAATAGAATTTCATTCAATTTAATACATTGGGAAGAAGCTTAATAATTTAGGAGCCTTGATTATGGAAGAAATAATTTATGTTGGTAATTGTAGAGATTATAATAAAATTCAGCCTGCAATAAAGCAAGCTAAAAATAATGCTATTATAGTAATTGATCCTGGAATTTATAAAGAAAATGTTGTTATAAATAAATTAGTACATTTAAGAGGATATACAGATAATCCTGAAAAAGGCGAAGTAGTAATAGATGGTGGAAATAATATACCAATTGTATTTAATTATTTACCAGATAAAAAGGAAACAATATATGTAGAGGGATTACAAGTTATAAGAAATGAGAAATCATGTCAAAAGCTGTGCCTTATTGCGAATTCTAATTCTTATCTTAGCTTTGTTTTAAATAGATGTAGAATATTGGCTAAGAGCAATCAATACCCTATATCTATTTCGAACGGTGTTTATACTGATAGTATTATTATTGAGAATTGCTATTTACAGAGAGGAGAAGCCCATTTATCTCGTTTTAATGCGGTTCGCAATAAATATTCGGCAATAATTAAAACTGAGTTAAATGATGCTTTTACGTCTATACTTTCAAAGGATAGGCCTAATATAATTAATGTTGTAGGATCGCCAACATTTGGATATGGACCTACATATGGTTCATATTATAAGCCAATAACTTATGATAGAATAGTTTATGAAGAAATCATCTCGGAAGAAGAAATTCATGAACCAGAATTAAGTTTGAGTTTATGGCAAAAAATAAAAAGGATAATTGGTTTGAATTAATAATCGTATAAATACGCAAACAAAAGAATTTTATGTTATAAAGGAAAAGGAAATCTATAAATCAGATCATGCCTCGGTCTGATTATCAGAAATAAAGAATTGAAAATCCAATCTCTTAGTTTGAAGTAAAATTTATTAAGGAGGAAATGTTTACTATGGCTAGAAATAGAACAATCTATGGTAGTCAATCAGTATGGTGTAATGGTAATGTGCTTTATAGAGTACAGACTTTAGGCTCTACTACAACCTTTACCAGTGAAGACATATTTGAATTAGGCCATTTAGATATAGTTGACGTAGTTGACGATGTGCCAGCAGTTGCAGTAACACTTAACACTAATGATTTTGGCGATGTTAAAACCATGGCTATATTATCTCAAGTTGTGCCCGCCAAATTAGCTATGAGTTCTACTGCTACCGATAATAACGCTAATTTAGTTGTTGTCTCTGGTACTCAACTTGCTGAAACAAGTACTTATTTACATGGTGCATGTCTTGCTGATTTTGCTATCGTGTGTGGCGCTCTTCCTGGTGTTTCTATTTGGGCCCCAGTCCAAGAAGAATGTGATCTTGGTACCCTAGCTAATAATGTTGACCAAACACTTTATATGGATGAGGTGTTTGTTAATAGCTTAGAATTTGGATATACTACTGGTGCTAATGCTACTGAAAATTACGGCGCAGAAACAGATCAGAAGATGTGGTTACTAAACGATGGAAGATTTGTCAACTGGGAAGAGTTTGATGGAGATGATTTTACTGGTGGTACGCCTGATGAAGTTACTCTAAGTACAGCTGTTACTACTCTATCAGATGGAAACCCTGGATTTCTAAGAAGCGATGTTAATGGTAATAGAGCTGTCACTTTTTATGATGATGCTACAAATGAAATGACAAATTATCAGGTAGTAGCTGGCGTTGCTGCCACGGCTGGTATGTTTGTATATAATTCAATTGGTGATAAACTTTATAAGCCGACTGATCTAACTATTTCAGGAACTGGCGACAAAGTGTTTGCTCTTTATGCTGCTGCAGAATATGGTGCAGGTACTAGTAATGCTTATTTTACAGCTCTTTCTGACGCTTCACGTCCAGAAGGCATTGCTGCTATTAGACAAGGCCAGGTTGAAATATATATTGTATCTGATAGTGATACTTCTTATACTAATGCGTGGCGTTTAACTGGTTGCACTATTACTTCGGATTTGACTCGTGAGCCATTGGCTGAACTTGGTCATTTAGGACCATATGACAGACCATTGACTTTACCTGTTCCTATTACTGTTACTATTGATACTACGGCTGGTGATCTTGAGCATTGGGCAAGATTTGCAGATAAATATGCTGATTTTGAAGCTGATACTCTTGATGATCTAAGCCTTGCTGATTTGATGAGAGAAGAAGATCTTAAGCTAGTTGTTAAGGTATTTTATCAAACAGACGAGGAAGCTGGTGGAACTGGTAGTAGTAGAACTGTAGTGACTGGTTCAGATCTTATTGGTGAGGAATATTTTAGCGATGGTGTTAAGGGCATTTATAGTAATGGCAATACAGAGCGCGCACTTAAAACTATCGTTGTTGAGCATCTTAAAATGACTGATGAAGCATACACCTTAGATATGGGAACAAATGCTACACAAACATTTGGATTCCGTTCAACTAATGATTTATATGTTGTTAAGGGTGATGTGTCTATTTCTTGTATTACTGACAGTCATAAGATCAGAAGAAATAGTTAATTAAGGATATAAAGGTAGGGATTATAACTAATCCCTACCTATTATATTAAATTATGGAAAGGGGAAAATAAAATGATTACAGAAAAAGGTGATAAACATCAGGAAAGATTAATTGGTAACATATCAGAAGAGATAACTAATTTATTTGAAAAAATTTTAGATTATGCTGAAGTAGCAGTTCCAAATAATGATCAATATAAAAAACTAAGATCAAAAATATTGAGGATTGGTAATAATTGTATAAGAAATATTTCGAAAAATATAGTAGGCCATTATAAAATTATGTATGATGCGCCTGGTGAAACAATAATTGAGGTTGTTCAGCCTAAAGCTAGAGCAAAGGAATAAAAGAAAAGGAGAAATAAAAATGGAAGAAAAGGTAAACGAATCTGGAAAAGTAGATAATAGAAGAAAATTTGAAAGTCCAGACAAAAAGCAAACTTTTTATGTAGTTACGCCTATAGCAGAAGATATAAGAGGTGCGGATTGGAATTATAGTAAAACTTATACTAAATGTTTAGTAGAAGGTATTACAACCGCTGCTGAAATGATGGATATTTTGATGCGTAGGGGAATTGTTGGACCAGAATTTGAGCAAAGACAAAGAGAATTAAATAATGAATTAGCTAAAAAGGTCATTGAATTACAGGACTCTGAAAATATTGATGAAAAGCAACTATCAGCTATGGAAGTGGCTAATTTGAGAGAAGAGTTGTTTAATTGGAATCAAAGATTAAATGGCCCAATGTCTAATACATGTGAGCAAATAGCTGATGATGCTAGGCTTGAATATATTACTTCTAAAATTATAGAGCATGAAAATGGTACTAAAGTTTGGGAAACATATGAAGATTTTTTAAAAGAAAAAAATCAAGCCCTTGCGATAAGAGCCAGATTTGAAGTAATGCTTTATTTGCAAGGCTTAGAATCTGATTTTTTAGAACAAACTCCTGAAGCTGTTGCTTTGAGAGAGATAGAGTCAGAGATTAGACAAAAAGCTTTGGCATCTCTTGCAGAATTAGATAAAGAAGTTGAAAAGATTGATGAGCCGAAAGAAGATGCTGAGAAGCTGGAAAAACCAAAAAGTTCTAGAAAAAAGAAATCTCCTAAGTAATAATGAATATAACTAATGAAGAAATAGAACATTATTTGGAGCAAATATGTACAGCTTTAAAAATTGTAGATATTGATGATAAAGTTTTATTGCTTAAACAGCCTAATTCTATTGATAAAATTAAAGCTAGACGTATATATGAAAAAGAATATAGAGATTCTATAAATAATGGGCTATTGTCTACTGATGCCATGAAAGAATTAATAGAGAAAAGGCATCTAATTACAGAAAAAGAAAGGTTAGAATTATCATCTTTAAGGTCAAAACTTAGTGCTCAAAAAATATTATTGGCTAAGACATTAAAAGTAAAAGCTAGACAGGATAGGGTTAAAGAAGTTATTCATGATCTTGAAGATAAAATAAGAGCCATAGAATATAAAGAAAGATCTAAGTTTTCTATGACTGCTGATACCAAAGCCGAAGAATCTAAAATACTATATTTATGTTGGATAAGTTGTTATGATTTTTTTACAGATAAATTATATTGGAATTTATATAATGAATTTTTGAATGAGCCTAATTACTTGTTTCGACAAAAAGCTACTTCTGAATTTATTTTATTTTATAGTGGAATAGCCACTGCTTATATTAGAGCAATAGCAAGAAGTAATTTATGGAGAATAAAATATGTTACTAGTTTGAAGACGTCGGAATCTCTTTTTGGGAGGCCGACGTCAGAATATACTAATGATATGCTAAACTTAGCATATTGGTCTCATTATTATCAAAATATTTATGAAATGCTTCCAGAAGACCAACCTTCTGAGTATGTTATTGAAGATGATGAAGCGTTAGACGCTTATATGAATGATTATTATGAAGAGCGTTTAAGAAATGTTGGGGCAAGGAAAGATAAAAAGAAACGTTTTGGTAAATTATCAGCCTTTGATAAAGAAGAGGTTATAGTTACTAAAACTAATGAATTATATGAAGATATAAACTTCGATAAACCAAAAGAAGCTAGAGCTATTAAAGATAAGCCATCAATCCAAAAAAGAACTAACCGAAGATAACTTCAATAATGGTAAGGACAGGTCCTTTAGATTTATAAGTTACAGTCTAGGCCTATATAAAAAGGAGGACCAGTTTTTGCCGCCTATCAAAGAGTACACAATTAAAATAGAAGAAAAGGCCAAAGAAGAAGCTACTAACAGGCTAATAAAAGAGCTTGTTGCTATGCGGAAAGCTGTGGCTATAGGTAGGCCTACACAAAAAGGAATTTCTTCAGAAGAGATAAGCAAACTTCTATCTCAAACAATTAATGATTTATCTAAAAATCAAAAAGATTTTAAAACATCTATTGATAAACTAACTAAAGCTCTTGAAATTAAAAGAGAGCCGACTATTTATGGTAAAAATGTGCCTGATCCATCTATTGAATTATTAGGAAAACAGATAGCAAGCTTGTCTAAGAATTTGAAAGAACTATCAATTACTAAAAAAGTAGCTTTAGTTGATATAGAAACTGGGCCTATACATAAAGGCGGAGCTTTAGGCGGTAAAGTAGATCTTATAACACAAGTAGGAATTTTAACAGCTACTCTTGAGGACATATTAACAAAAACCTCTAAAGAATTAGAAAAGCAAACTAAAGAGATATTTATTAAGCCCCCTAAAAAACTAGCAGCTAATAAAGCTGAGTATGAAAAACTAATGGAGCCACTTACTAAAAAGGGCATCAAAGCCATTCCGTGGGAAGTTTTAGAAAAAAGTGGTATAGAATTTAAAGATGCAATGAATAAGTTTGCTAAGACGATAAAAGATGCTGATGTTATAGTTGGTCACAATATAGAGCAGTTTGATATGAAAGTTTTAAATGACGCTCTTAAATCCGCAGGAGTTAAGATCGATTTAGCTGCACAAGAATATTATGATACAGTTATAGCTAGTAGAAAAGAATTTCCAAAAAGAATCGCACATGGATTAGAAACTTATGAAAAAGATATGGTCTTGGCTGGTAAAGATTATGCTGGAGCTGCTCATACCGCTAAGCATGATATTTTGGTTACAACAGATGTAATGAAAGCTTTAGCTGGTAAATCTAAAGAATTAGAAGCAGCAGAAGCCGATCTAAATGCAGTTGTATCAAAACTAGCTAATAAAATAGATAGTTTATTTAGTAAAACAGGGGAACTTGATTCAGCTTTTGACCATCTTAATAAAGAAGTATTATCAACTGGAAAAAATCTTAGATCTTTAGAAGATACTATTCCAATAGCCGATGAAAGTCTTACTAATTTAATAAAAGAAAGTGATAGAACTGCAAAGGCTCTTAATAACTACTCTAAAGAAGCGTTTTTGGATATTAAAGACGTTTCTAAGATAAGATCTTCTATAGAAGCCGCAATTTTTAAACCATCTGTTATTCATCCTACTGCTGCTGGTATACCACATATTTATAGACGTGGTCCACAAGTACCTTCAGGCGCGGATATCCCTTATAGATCTGATGTTACTAATCGTATAGTAAGCGATTTAGCCGCTTCCTTGAAAAAATTACAAGATAATATAGTAAAATCATTACAGCTTGGTATGCGTAAGGGGACAGATATACTAAAAACTGAGTCAGGTGACTTTTTTAAACTTGGTCGAGGCAAAAGGGAATGGGAAGTAAAGATAGTCGATGTAAATAAGGTAAAAAGAGAGTTAAGAGAAAGTTTTGGAATTACTGTTGATCCGCAGTTGGATACGAGAGGTTTAGTAGAAGCTTATGAAAAAGCTTATGTAAAAAGAGAAGGCGGCTATGCAAGATCTGCAGAAGAAACCTCATCTGCTGTATATGAATGGCTTAGAAGATATGGTAAGGAAGAGGCTGCTGGAAAGTCTGAATATATTCAAAAATTATACGAAGAATTTAAGTCTAAGGGGGATGCTATAATAGGACAACTTAAAGAAGATCCTCGTTTAGAAGAATTATATAGAAGCACTGCTTTACAGGAAAAAGCCGTGCAGCATATAACAGATCAATTTTCTAAAGTACTAACTATTCCTGCAGCAACAATGACAAAGCAGGGAACATTATCTTTTGAGACAAAATATGGTGCTGAACGTGCATTAGCTAATTTTGCTACTTTAACTACTGGATTAGAAAGATTAACAGAAGAATTTAAATTTTTAGGTGGGGATATAAAAGAATATGCTGGATATATGAGTAAAGTAGCAGCAATTCCTTTAAGACCTAATCAAGAAGGAAAAGTTGAGGCTGGAAAATTAGCTAGTACTTTAATTGAAAGAGTAAAAGGATTAGGTGGTAAGGAGGTGATTACTGAGGGTTATAGGGAAGCTATTAAATTAAGAAAATTAGAGCGTGGTGAGACAGAAGAGAATATAAAAAATTTTGATAATTTAAAGATGTCTTTTAGTGAATTAGAAGCTGAAGCTCAAAAACTTAATATTTCAGCTATTGATGTATCTGATGCTCTTAATCAAATAAAATTTGAAAATTTTTATGATATATTAAATAAATTATATACCGCTGGTAAAGTTCCATATTTAGAAGAAAAAGCTAGACGTATTATGGAAATGGATAGGAATTTACGTGATGTAGCTAAAATAAAAGATGAGCTTTTAGGTGTTATGCCTTTAGTAGAACCAGGAAGACCAAAACGCAGAGATTATGAGGAACAGGTTGTTAAGATATTTACTAAAGCACAGGAAGAATTAGTTCCAGCCGAACAGAAAAAGCATATAGCTGATGTGGCTTTAATTTGGTCTGAAATGGCTGAAAATGCTAGAAAGTTAGGTAAGGCTGGTTTATATGCTGGAAAAGAATATTTAGGTATTCCAGAAGCAAAGCCAATAGATTTAAGTGATTCTGCTAGTGCCCAATTAACTCAATTTAATAAACGATTTGATAGCTCTTTAAAAGATTTAGATAAGACAATGATTAGTGCTAGTACTTCTGATATAAGAGGATTAGCGCCATTTGAACAATTTAGCTCTATAAGCAGGCAAATGTCGTATGCAGCTAATGCCCTTGCTGGTGGTTTAGAAGGTGTCGGCAAATTAGAAGTACCTTCTCTTGTAAGTGGAAGAGAAGAGCAAATGATAAAAAGTGGTAGATATGGTACTGCTGGTTATGGAGTTAATGTATTAACTGAGTTAAGAAACACAGCCTCTACATTTGAAGATCAAATAGTAATTTCTGGTAAATTAGCTAAAGCGTTTACTGAGATAGTTAAGCCTTTAGTTAAGCCGGCTGCTGCAATAGGCGCTGGAGAAATAGGCCCTATAGAAGCTGGATATAAGAGAGTGAGTGGCAAAGGTAAAGAGTTTTTGAAGGCTAAACTAGATGAAGCAGAATATAACAAGCTAATTGATGGTATATCTGACAGAATTCAAGAAGTCCTTGGTGTACCTGTGCGAGAACGTGGAAGAGCAGATATAGCTAAAATAGGCGATGAAATTCAAAATGTAATGCGAGTACATAGAGGCGAATCAATAGAAGTTCAAACAGCTAAATTAACAGAAACTTTTCTTAATTATTTTGGTAGAAAATTATCCACTAGATTTGGTACAAAAGGAGTTTCTGTTACACCTACCATAGCTCCAACGGAAATAAAGGAATATCAAGATATAGCAAAAGCAATGGCTGCTGGCTTAGAAGCTAAAGTCGTGCCTGGTGCGGGTTTGGGTCTTGCTAAAATTCCTAAGAGCATGGGCGATTTATTGGCTGATTTATTTAGTGAAGCAGATGTTGCAAAAATATTTGATCAAAGAGTTCTTGATTCATTGATAAATCGTTTAGAAGAATCTGGAAATAAATTTGTATTTGATTTATTTAAAAATGCAGAAAAAGGGCTTGTTACAGAAAAAGAAGCTAAAGAACAGCAGGGTCTATTTCAAGAAACATCAAATGCTTTTAAAAGAGCTTTTGGAGAAGAATTACCAAAAGAATCAGTGGAGATTATAAAATTAATAAGAAATAAATATGAAAAAGAGTTTGGTAAAGGTGAACTTTTTGAGCTTAAGCCTATTGAAGCTAGGATAAGTTCTAGAGGTATTGCTAAAAGAGGACTAGCTCCAGAAATTATGGAGGGAATTATAAATAATTTAATAGGTTCTACAAAAGGAGTTACTGTTTTACAAGATAAAATTAATGATGCTTTAATATCTAGCGAAGAACTTAATAATTATTTAAAA
>Ga0307377_10004905_pt1 | contig 14497 bp, 18 predicted proteins | sample TR3MG_FD_202535 | JGI IMG/M metagenome (GOLD analysis project Ga0307377, IMG submission 202535) | Soil microbial communities from Risofladan, Vaasa, Finland - TR-3 | ecosystem: Environmental > Terrestrial > Soil > Coastal area > Acid sulfate soil | place: Finland: Risofladan, Vaasa | collected... | reverse complement strand
CCTCCGGGCTGATGCTGTTGTTTTATTATCAGCCGTCTTCGGAGCATGCGTTTGAATCGATCCTCTTTTTGGAATCATCGGTTCCTGCCGGGTTATATGTCCGGAGCATACACCGGCTGGCGTCCCATACATTTTTGGTGTTGATTTTTCTGCATACCCTGAGGGTTATTCTGACCGGTGCTTATCGGAAACCCCGTGAGCTGAACTGGATGGTCGGTTTTTTTATTCTGTGTCTATCGCTTTTTGAAGCCTACACCGGCTATCTACTGCCCATGGATCAACTGGCCTTATGGGCGACCCAAACCGGCATGGAATTGATCAAAACGGTTCCGGCAGGGGAGATGGCGGTCAAAATTTTGGCGCCGGACGGTGTGGGACAGCCGATCTCTCTGCTGCGATTCTATGTATTGCATGCCGTGATAATTCCTGTGGCGGTGTTGCTTCTTTCATTTTTACATTTCTACCGCATCCGCCAGAACAAGGAGGTGTTACCTTACTTGTGAAAGATTTTCTGCCAAGTTCGCCGTTTTTTTTCCGCATCATTAAAAGAGCCATGGTGCTTTTGGTGGGCCTTTTATTTTTTTTGGGAATGGTTATTCCGGCACCCCTCGAGGAACCCGCCCATATTGCCGACGTGCCGAATCCGGTCAAAGCCGCCTGGTTCTTCCTCTGGATTCAGGAACTGGCAAGCTATTCAAAGTACCTGGTTTATGCCGTCATACTGGCGGGCATCTACTTTTTACTGCTGCCGTATCATCCGGGAGTCCCGGACGCCGAAAAGGCCGAATGGCTTCCGAAGGATCAGCGGGGGGTGAATATAGTCACCATCGCCGTCTTTTTCTTCATAATTGTTCTGACCATCGTCGCCATGTTTTTTCGGGGGGAAAATTGGGCCTTCGTCTATCCATTCTAACCGTTTTTCTGGGTCTCGTCTGGACAACGGGGCCTCACTTTTACAACGGCCGCACCACCGGTTGCCTTCAGTGTCATTCCTCCCACCATGAAGGATGGGGCACCTGTGTGGATTGCCACCGGGGAGATCCCAGGACCCAACGGATTCAAATCGCGCATCATCGATTGGTTCCAGGAGAATACGCCTGCTTTACCCTTCCGGAAAACCCGGTGGTGGAAACCGGCCAACGGTTGATCGAGATGTCCGGCTGCCGTCGTTGTCATCAAACCGGTCAGCAGGGCAACGGGCTTGCATCGAATTTGGATGACTCTGTTGATAAAAAAATCCCTGAGGCCCTGGCCGACGCCATAAAACAACCGGCAGCGTTTATGCCTGATTTTAATTTCCAAGGGACGGATGTTACGCACCTGGTGAACGCCATTTTGGCGTCAAGCGCTGTTTATGCGTCCAAGTCCGATGCGCTCGGTCAGGTCATTCATTTTGAAGCAGATAAAGAAGACAGGGATAACATCTTCAACAGAAGCTGTGGCGGGTGCCACCGCATGTTAACCCAACGTATCGGCGGTATCGGCAAGGGTGATATGGGGCCAAATCTTTCAGGGATTTTCAGCGACTTTTATTTTCAAACCTTCCAAGGTAGTATATCCTGGGATTCAACGGGTCTCGAAAAGTGGCTGAAAAATCCTCGGGACATCCGGACCAACGCCCAAATGCCGCCGGTGAATCAAAAAAAAGATGAATTGAGACATCTTATAACCATAATGAGCTCGTAAGAAGCTTAAAAAAACATCTTTCTTATCAGAGATTCAAGACGTTATGGTATATTATCGGGCATACGTCTAACTTGGACCTTATAGCAAAATAACCGAGGCTATTTTGTCGTTTGATAAGAAGCAGTCATTTCAATCAATCCTTGACAAGTACAAGCATTTGGAATATTTTTTTGACGCATAACGCTTCATTCTAAAGCAGGAAGGAGGTGATGGCAGTCTCGCAAACGTAACTTCTTGATATATTATCCAATTCTTGCTTAAGATAAGGAGGTCTTACCATGAGAAAATTGATCGTTTTTGCAGTTGTTTTTGCATTTATTTTTGGTGCCGTCGGTTTTGCTTTGGCGGACGATTCGGAAATGCTCCAAGCCAATGAAAAAAAGGCGTGGTCGAAGGCATGTTCGGCTGTTCCTGCGGAACGCCAGCTCGACGTAGCTCAGTTTAAAAAGCTCTACGATGATGTCATGGCCGGAAAGGAAAAAGCATATTTGATCGACACCCGAACCCATCCGGAGTTTTATGCCTTTCACATTCCCTATACCGACCATATCCATTCGGGCCATATGTATGCATTCCCCAAGAAGATCAAGGACAAAAACGCCAAAATCGTAGTCTGGTGCCGCACGGAAAAAAGACAGTGCTATGTCGGCGAGAAACTTGTAGAATATGGTTACACCAATGTATGGCTCTATAAAGAGGGTATCGTAGGTTGGATCAAAGCCGGACATTCCGTATGCAACCAGTTTGCGGGAATCTTTAAGGTCACGGAATACCACAAAGAATTCACGGAAATGGATAAAGAAACCGGTAAGCCCAAGTGGCAAATCCGAGAATTTCATCCCTACTAATAACAGATCATTTTCATCAGGGGAAAAAGAGTCATCCTTTTCCCTTGATGATCCCTCACTTTTGACGAATTCTCCCCTCCCATAATCAAACGCTTTTCCGTGCTTTCTTTACAATAAAAACCCCAAAGAATTATTCGCAGTTTTTATCGGAAAAGTGTTTGACACAAATCCTGCAATGCTATATATTCCCAAAATAGAATATAAGGAGCAGCCATGAAAACATTTGTCAAAGTTATGAAGGCTCTATCCGATCCCAACAGGGTAAAAATCGTAAAATTACTTCAGCAAAAAGTAATGTGCGTCTGCGAGCTTCAGGCGGGCTTGAAAATTTCCCAGCCGAGCGTTTCCAAGCACCTTAAAATACTCGAAGAGGCCGGATTGGTCGATTATCAGAAAGACGGTTTGTGGGTCAACTATTATCTGGCCGACGGCCATCACAGCCCCTATGCCGCAAACCTTCTGGGGAATATCAAACACTGGTTGAACGATGATCCTGATCTTGCCGCTTCAATGAAACAAGCGCCGTTTTTAAACCGGGAAGAAATATGTAAGCCGTAATTTTTTTTGATTTAGATATATAGCTAAATAAGCATATTATAATTTAAAGTCTGCCGTCTTTTTTCAAGAACATATAAAACTTAGGAATTTTTTTGGGGGCACAGAGGGACACAGATTTCCAAGATTCTTAAATCAAAAAATAATATTATCTGTGTATTCCTGCCCGCTCGTGTCTCGCATGGCAGGCGGGTCTGTGAAAATCTGCCTGCCCCGTAGGTCCGGGAGATCGTACGGGGGTGTCCGATTAATTATGATGAGGAGGATGAACGATGGGTAACGCAACCATAGCTAAAAAAACACCGGCAGCGGTGCAAAAATCCGAAGATATTGAAGAAGAGGTTCAACCGAGCCTGATCGACTGGAAGCAGATATGGAAACCGCTGAGTTTTATTGTGGGCGGTTTTGCCGTCTTTTTCTGGCTTCCAGTGGACAACAGCCGGTTCACCGGCGCCGTGATCGAATCCCTCGCCCTTGCAAAATGGTATGCCCAGGAGCACGTAATTCTCTGTCTGGTGCCGGCATTTTTTATCGCCGGTGCGATTGCCTGTTTCGTATCCCAGGCGGCTGTCATGAAATACCTGGGCGCCGGTGCCAAGAAAGTTCTGGCCTATGGTGTCGCCTCGGTATCCGGCTCCATCCTTGCGGTCTGCTCCTGTACGGTCTTGCCCCTTTTTGCCGTCATCTGGAAACGGGGCGCAGGACTAGGACCGGCCATTGCCTTTCTTTATTCCGGTCCGGCCATCAATGTCCTGGCTATTGTGCTGACCGCCCGGGTTTTAGGGCTTCCCATCGGTATCGCACGAGCGGTGGGTGCCGTGCTTTTCAGCATTATCATCGGTCTGATCATGCATTTTCTTTTTAGAAAAGAAGAAGAAGCCAAAGTCCAGGCAGCCATGCACATGCCCGAACCTGAAGTAGAACGTCCCCTGTGGCAGAATGTCATCTATTTTGCCGTCATGGTGTTCATCCTCATTTTTGCCACCTGGGGGAAACCGGCCGAACCCACCGGTTTGTGGCATGCCGTCTACAGTATCAAGTGGCTGATGACCGGACTTTTTGCAGTAACCCTGGGCGTACTCCTCACGGCCTGGTTCAAGGTCAAGGCCTATAAGGTCGGCCTGGCCGGCGCAGCGGTTCTGGTTCTGGCACTTCTCTTCCCGCACGAGCCGCTCATCGCCTTTTCCACAGGGATCATCGGACTGGTGTGGACGATCACCACAACTCGGGGAGAGACTGAAAACTGGTTTCTATCTTCCTGGGATTTTACCAAACAGATCATGCCGCTGCTCTTTGCCGGCGTCCTGGTGGCAGGACTTCTTCTGGGGCGGCCCGGTTCCGAGGGCCTTATCTCGTCGAAGTGGGTGAGCAGCCTGGTGGGCGGAAACTCGCTGGGGGCAAACCTGTTTGCTTCCGTTGCCGGCGCATTCATGTATTTTGCTACTCTTACGGAGGTGCCGATTTTGCAGGGACTACTCGGCTCAGGCATGGGGCAGGGACCGGCACTGGCGCTTCTGCTCGCCGGGCCTGCGCTGAGTCTGCCGAACATGCTGGTCATCCGAAGTGTTCTGGGCACCCGGAAGACGGTTGCGTACATCATCCTAGTGGTTATTATGGCCACCATCAGCGGAATGATCTTCGGGCATTTTTTTCGATAAAAGGCAACAGCTCAGCCACTAAGACACAAAGGCACAAAGAATATGTATGAAATAAAAACGACATTAAAAGAATTATATTATAACCTTTGGTGTCTTCGTGCCTTTGTGGCCGAGCTATTACGACAAAGGGAGAAAGCATTATGTCAGAGGATAAGGTGACACGAATCAACGTCGGTGGGCACGCTACCGGGATCATCGGCTTGAAATCGATTCTCGAAGAAGTCGCCAATGAATTTGCAGGCAGAACCGACGATGAAATCAAGGCGGAGCTTTTAAACCGATTGTCCCAAAAAAACTACATCAGCCGTCGAACTATAGATGTTTACGGCCACGCAATTTTAAGAGAATTCAAAAAATTCGTTGGAGAACCCTTTGAGGACACGGACGCCGGCGGATTGGAGATCAAAGTCTTAGGCCCCGGCTGTCCGCGCTGTGAAAAACTCGAGCAGGATCTCATGGCAATGATGGCCGAGCTCCATATTGCCGCCGGACTTGAACATGTCCGGGACCCAATGGAAATCGCAAGTTACGGTGTTATGGGATTGCCGGCATTGATCATCAACGGCGAAGTAAAAACCGTGGGATCCGTTCCGCCGCCGAAGAAACTTAAAGAATGGTTGCTGGAGGCAGCAAAAGCTTGATCATGGTAAGTTCTAAAAATTAAGCAGACAACTCAAAAAGTTATCCATTTAACTATTCGACAAAGTCAGAAAGGAGAAAAACATGGAAATTAAAGTACTGGGCCCCGGATGCCCAAAGTGCAAGCAGACCGAACAGAATGTAAAGGATGCAGTTGCCGAGGCCGGGGTGGATGCCGATGTAGAAAAGGTGACCGATATTATGGAAATCGCCGGATACGGTGTTTTCGGCACCCCCGCGGTGGTTATCGACGGGGAAGTCAAAAGCGTCGGCAAGATTCCCAGCAAAGAAGAAATCAAAACCTGGATTGAAAAGTGAAGGCTCCCCCGCCTGTAAAGCATCGGCTTCTTTTTCTTAGAGATGATGTCTTGATTATTTGAAGATCCGTTTTGGTTTCGGGTTTCAGTGTTCAGGTTTCAGTTTCTTACGTATTTCAGACCTAAATCCTGACACCCGACACCTGGAACCACAAGTTAAACTGAAGTCTTCGTCTGAAGGCGAGGGGTGTTCTCTCATTCCCCGAAGAAGACAATAAAAAGACGATACAAAAAAAGGAGAAATGGACATGCCTGAAGAATGTTGTGCCCCTGGAGGAAATATCATGATCCTGGCGTGTTCCGGTGGATCGAATGTCGGTCAACTGAGTAACCGGGCGGCAATCGAACTGACACAGGAAGGATTCGGCAAGATGTTTTGCCTGGCCGGTATCGGCGGCCATTTGGGCGGTTTCGTGCAGTCGGCCAAAGATGTTCCTGCCATGGTGGCCATTGACGGCTGCGAGGTGGGCTGTGCCAAAGCGATCTTGGACCATGCAGAAATCCCGACAAAAAATTACCTGGTGCTGACGGAGTTCGGCATTGAAAAAAACAAGGATTTCAATCTTAAAGCCGATGATATCCAGAAAGTTAAAGCAGCGGTCCGATCCGCCTGCGAATAAGATATTTTTGAAAATGTTGCAGCTACGGTTACACCCGGCTCATGCTGTGGATAAGGAGTTGATTTGGAGAAAAAACTACGATTATGGATTTGTCTTTTACTTTTGATAGGTTTGTTTTTATTCATACCAATTTTAGGAAATGTCCAGGCAGATGAATTTAAAAATCTGCCGGTCAAAGGAATGGTCACCATGATCGATCTGGGGGCCAAAAAGTGCATCCCATGCAAAATGATGGCGCCGATCATGGAAAAGATGGAAAAAACATACAAGGGAAAGGCTGTGATCGCCTTTATTGACGTTTGGGAGCACAATGAACAGGTCCAACGGTTCAGAATCAGGGCAATTCCCACTCAGATTTTTTACGACAAAAACGGCAAAGAAGTGTATCGGCATCGCGGTTTTATGAGTGAAAAAGCGATTGTGGAACAACTGGAGAAGATGGGTGTCAAGTAAATTGTTATGATTGAATCATTCTTTTTGACGGTAAACGAGTGGATGGCCGGTGGTACTGCAATTGCCGCTTTGGGCTGTTTCGTGTGGGGGATGATCAGCGTGCTGTTCAGCCCGTGCCATCTGGCATCGATTCCCCTCATTATTGCCTATGTGGGGGGCCAGCACCGGGCATTGACCCCCAAACAGGCGAGTTCTTATGCGGCCCTTTTTACACTGGGGTTGTTTATCACCATCGCCGTGATCGGCATTGTTTGCGCATTACTGGGCCGGATGTTCGGAGACGTCGGGAATTACTGGCAGATTCTCATCGGCCTGGTACTGGTCTGGGTAGCGCTGGGCATGTTCGGCGTTGAGAAATGTTCCATGTCCGGCAACTTGCTGTATCGTATAAACTTTAAAGGTTTATTTGGCGCTTTTGCATTGGGCCTGGCGTATGGAGTTCTTTCAGGTTCCTGTACGTTCGGATTTATTGCCCCGATTCTGGCGATTATTACGATCCAGCAAAAACTGGCAGCCGGAATTCTGTTTATTGTACTGTTTGCTGTCGGCCACTGTCTGCCGATCGTGATTGCCGGCAGTTCTACTGCCGCGGTCAGGCGACTGATGGAAAACAATACATGGCAAGGCGCCGGAAACTGGTTTCGTAAAGGCGCAAGTGTTTGCATCGGAATTCTTGGCATCTATTTTATCGTGAATTCATTTGTGGTATGGTGAAATAATTCCGTTAGCTAACCGTTATATATTTCCTTTTATTTCAAAGCGATCTAAGGGGTCGGGGAGTTTTAATTGTAAAAACGTATTTATCAGCCTCCGGCTCGTAGAGCCTACGACTCGGAGAGCGGAATGGATGATCTTTTTTTAAAAGTACGAGTTTACACGATTTGAAAAAAAGCATTATCCATGGAGCGATTTAACACATAAAAATACCCCGATCCTATAACGATCTTTTTTTTCTAAAAGAGGATCATCGGTTATTATGTCGAATGTAGATTGCTCGATGGATCGTCAGAAAAACACTTTTGGAGAGAAAAATGTATCGTGACCTAAAAGTTTTTTCCGGGAACTCAAACAGGGGCCTTGCACAAGAAATCTGCCGACAGCTCGATATCCCCCTCAGCAAACTGGATATTTCGAGGTTTTCCAATGACAATCTGTTTGTCCAGGTCAAGGAAAACGTGAGAGAAAAAGATATTTTTATCATTCAGTCCTTTAGCCGGCCTGTGAGCCATCACATTTTGGAACTGTTGATTACCCTTGATGCCATGCGCAGCGCTTCTGCCAAAAGAATCACCGCTGTTGTTCCATATTACTCGTATGCAAGATCCGACAAAAAGGACGCCCCCAGAATCTCCATCGCCGGCAGGCTCATGGCGGACCTGCTCAAAACCGCAGGTGCCAACCGTGTGCTGACCATGGATCTTCATGCCGATTCGGTACACGGGTTCTTCAGCATACCGGTGGATCACCTCACGGCCATTCCCATCATCTGCGACCATTTTCAACGTCGTTTCGACATTTCAAATGCCGTCGTCGTTGCAACGGATGCCGGCGGCGCTAAGAGAGCCGGGCGTTTTGCCCAAAAAATGAACACGTCCATGGCCATCATCGATAAGAGACGAATCAGTGATACCGATGTTGTTCAGAGACTGGTGGTGGGGGATGTGAAAGGAAAAGATGCGATTATTTTCGATGATGAAATTTCCACAGGGGGCACCCTGACAACTTCGGTAAAGACCCTTGAAAAGGCCGGGGTCAGAAAGATCTTTGTGGGCGCCACCCATCCTGTTTTGTCCGGGCCGGCTGTAAAGAACCTGAAAGACGCATCCATAGAAGAAATCGTCGTTACGGATACGGTGGAAATCCCGGACGATAAAAAGTTTGAACAGTTAAACGTGTTGTCTGTGGGCCCCCTGTTTGCCGAGGCCATAAAGCGAATACACAGCGGTGAAAGTGTGGGCGCTCTGTTCAGCTGATCGCTTCCCTTTTGAGGATATCATCACCAAAGTGCTGTCTGATGAAAACCGGGTTCGTACACTGATGGCATTGGACGGTCGTGAATTGTGCGTATGCCAGATCACGGAACTTTTGGGGCTTGCCCCATCCACGGTGTCCAAGCACATGGCAATACTCACCCAGGCGCGTCTGGTTGAAAACCGTAAAGACGGCCGCTGGCGATATTACCGACTTGCCGGCAATGAAGCCGCATCTGACGTACTTGATGCCATCGCCTGGGTTCGCGGTTATTTATCAAAAGCCGACATAATCCGGCAGGATGTTGTTAAACTGGGGAAAATTTTAGCCGTTGATCCGGAAGTTCTTTGCCGGACGCAAAGCGGCTCCTAATCAACTATTCTGCTAAAAAGGAGGGAGGTTATGCTGCTTGAAAGTTACAAACTAGAAATTTTCAATTCAGAATGCATGCCCGGGGCAATGGCTGTTCATTGCTTTGCGCACCTAGATCAGGATGTGGGTAATGCACTGCCATACGTGAATGCCGTGCTCTGCGGGTTTACCTATCAAAAAGACCCGCCAAGTGTAACATTCAAAGCCCATGGTAAACTGATCACCGTTCACGCCAAAAAGATCGCCATCAATGCCCTCAAAGACGAAGCAGAAGCAAAAAAGATTGTGGAGTGGCTCAAACGGGAGATCAACACAGCCTGGGAAAATCGCGATAAGATCACACCTCTGTATGAGGCTACTCCCCAGCCCAAGGTTTTTGAAATCCTCAAACTGCTGCCCAAAACCAATTGTAAAGAGTGTGGCCAGCCCACCTGCATGGTCTTTGCCGTCCAAGTGGCTGAAGGGGCAAAAGGTCCTGAAGATTGCCCGCAGCTGGACGATGATGGAAAGACAAAACTGTCTGCGTATTTGGGTCGGTTTCGTTTTGATTTTTAATTGTTGAGAGGAGGAAACTGTTGATGAGCAACGATGCTGTTTTGAACAATGATCGAAAAATGACCAGTATTTTCGAACGATTTCTGTCCCTATGGGTGGTGCTGTGCATTGTTGCCGGCATCCTACTTGGAAAAATCGCCCCCGGCGTGGCGCAATACCTCGACGGCCTGGCCATCTATGTCAAGGGAGCCCCGGTGGTGTCCATCCCCATCGCAATCTGTCTGTTTTTCATGATGTATCCCATCATGGTCAAAATCGATTTCGGCGAAGTTATTAAAGCGGGCAAAAGCGGAAAACCGGTGTTCTTGACCCTGTTCGTCAACTGGTGCATCAAGCCGTTTACCATGTACGGGATTGCCATTTTTTTTCTCGGCACGCTGTTTTACAATTTTATCGGTCCGGATGCCGTAGATTTGGTCAAGATGCCGTTCGGGCTCGACCTTCCGGTGGGTGCGACCCACGGAGCCGGTACGGTGGTGATGGCCGGTGGCCTGAAAATGCTCCAGGTGCCCCTTTGGCGCAGCTATCTGGCCGGTTGCATTCTTTTAGGGATTGCGCCGTGTACCGCCATGGTGCTGGTATGGAGTTATCTCTCAAAAGGAAACGACGGTCTGACGCTGGTGATGGTGGCCATCAACTCCCTGACCATGCTCGTGCTTTATGGTGTTCTGGGTGGATTTTTGTTGGGTGTGGGACGGTTGCCGGTACCCTGGCAGGCGTTGCTGCTGTCCATCGGCATATACGTGGCCCTGCCCCTGGTAGCGGGCTATCTTTCACGCAGATGGATAATTTCCGCCAAAGGTGAAAGATGGTTTAAGGAAAAATTTCTCCACGTGTTGACTCCGGTAACCATTATTGCTTTATTGATTACACTGGTGCTGCTGTTCAGCTTCAAAGGAGAAGTCATTATTGCCAACCCGTTGACGATCCTCTGGATCGCCATCCCCCTGTTTATCCAGACCAACCTGATCTTTTGGCTCGGCTATGGTTTGGCCAAATTACTGAAGCTCAGTTATCGAGATGCGGCACCGGCGGCCATGATCGGCGCTTCCAATCATTTCGAAGTGGCCATTGCCACGTCCACCATGCTCTTCGGACTATCGTCCGGCGCTGCCCTGGCCACGGTGGTGGGTGTGCTGATTGAAGTCCCGGTGATGCTCATGCTGGTGAAAATTTGTTTGAAGACCGAGCACTGGTTTTCTCGAGAGGTATAAGAATTCCGTTGGGAAATTGCCGGTCATCCAAATACAACCGGGATGTCTTAAGTGATGCGTCCATTCAGTGCTTGACCGCTTCTTTGTGTTTTGATAGAAAATAATTACTTTGTTTTGTTTCGGACACCCTACGTTCACTGCATATATTTGCCTGAGGCGGATGGAATTTCCAACAGGCAAAATTTCTTCTTAAAGGAGGAAATCGTGAAAGCAAAACGACCCGTTATCATTGCACTTGCTTTTATTTTGACAACATTTTTTGCAGCTTCAACATACACCATGGCCCAGGGGCCGCCAAATTGTCCGCCCGACACAGCGCTCTGCGCCAAGATGCTTAGATTTGGCAAAGAGGCATATGCCCGGGGAAAATACCTGGATGCAAAAGAATATTTCCGAAAAGCTGTCAAGGCGGATCCCACCTCTCTGACCGCATGGCGTTACTACGATCAGACGGTGATCTTCGGATTGGCCGAGAAGGTGGAAAAGAATGCAGATTTAGTGTTGCCCGATGTCTCCACCCGGCAGGAACCGGGCGTCGGTTTGCCGCCGGCAGCAGCCCCGGTGCCTCCAGCAGCATCTCCGGTACCTCTGGGAGCCACTACCGGCAAACCGAAAGGAAGTGGGTTTAAAATTATAGATGATGAAGGCTGTTAGCCGGTTTAAGGGGTTGCTATGAACGATCAAAAACAGAATAGCGTAGTGATGAAAATTTTCAGAAACGGCTATCAAGCAGTCTTTGATAACAACTGGCCCGTGTGGCTGGGCGGACTGTTGATCGGTATCATGAGTGTCATCACTTTTGCATGGGCCAGACCCTGGGGCGTCGCCGGCGGCCTGAGAAACTGGGGTGACGGGTTGTTAAGCCTGGCCGGTATTTACAAACATTCTGCCCTTTCTCCGTTACTTTCCACCAACTCCATCCTTACCTTGGGATTGCTCTGGGGCGCCTTTGGATCAGCGCTTTTATCCAAACAGTTCGCCATTCGGTCCGCTCCGCTTCTGGAACTTTTTAAAGGTGTTGTGGGCGGGACACTGATGGGTATTGGCGCTGCAATGAGCGGCGGGTGCAATGTCGGCGGCTTCTATACGGCTGTCAGTGCCCTGTCCGCAAGTGGTCTTGCCATGATGCTGGGCCTGATAACGGGCGCTTATCTGGGCCTCCGCTACCTGTACTGGGAAATGGAACATCTCCCTCCAGGGTGGTCCGTGGGAGGCGGTGCGTCTTCGGAAAAAGAAAAAGGGTTTGACTGGTTGAAATTAGAGCCTTATTTGGGTGCCGTCGTGTTCCTTGCCGCCATCGTTTGTGCATGGATTTATGGCAAAGAAGCCTATACCAGAGTCGGGGGGCTTCTTTTATGCGGTATCGCATTTGGATTTATTATTCAACGAACACGCTTTTGTTTTGTCAGAGGATTTCGCGAACCGTTCATGACCGGTGAAACGGAAGTTCCAAGGGCCATCGTCATGAGCATTGTCATCAGCGTGCTCGGATTTGCCGCCCTTAAATGGACCGGTTTGCGGGGAGAAAATGTTTATGTGGCCCAGGCATTCTGGTTCGGTGCACTGGTGGGCGGAATTATCTTTGGGTTCGGCATGGTCGTGGCCGGCGGCTGTGGAAGCGGTTCGGTGTGGCGCGCCGGTGAAGGTCATGTCAAACTTATGCTCGCTGTCATCTTTTTTGCGTTGTCCACGTCATTGTTAAAGACCTGGATTAACAGTTCAAAGGTTTTGAAGTCACTGATGGGTCACAAGGTCTTTTTGCCGCACTTTTTAACCTATAAATGGAGCCTGATCTTGGTTCTGGGCATCCTGTTCGGGTACTACCTCATAACCACTTGGAATGAGGAGACGGAGAAATTTGTCGTGGAGTTATAAAGAATATCAGACGTCCTTCCGAAAAGGTTGACAATGCAGGATCGTGTCACTATATTTCATTGGATTGTTGAAATTTTTTTGAAAAAAATAAATGAAAGGAAATACGCTTATGGCAAAGGGAATTATTGAAATAGGGGACAGCAGTTTTGATTCCGAGGTGCTGCAGGCTGAAAAACCTGTTCTGGTCGATTTTTGGGCACCTTGGTGCGGGCCATGCAGGGCCATAGCACCCATCGTCGAAGAACTTGCAGAAGCTTTTGGTGACACGGTCAAATTCACGAAATGTAATGTTGATGAAAACCCGGTTACACCCACCAAATATGGCATAAAATCAATACCCACCCTTATTTTCTTTAAAGACGGAAAAGTCCTGGACAAAATAGTCGGTATCGTCGCCAAATCAAGGCTTGAAGAAATGATAACGAATACATAACGGGAAATTTGCAGATGAAAAACGTTGATTACGATCTCGTTATTATCGGCGGTGGGCCTGCAGGGCTTACCGCCGGTCTTTATGCAGCGCGTGCCAGATTGAAGGTAATTCTGCTTGAAAAAATCGTGGTCGGCGGGCAAATCGTTATTTCCGACTGGATCGAAAATTATCCCGGATTCCCGGAAGGACTCAGCGGTTCTGATCTGGCTCAAAGATTGACCGAACAAGCCAAAAGATTTGACCTCAATATCGAAAACAATGCGGCAGTTTCTGTGGATTTGTCTGATCCGGTCAAGACGATCGTTTTAAACGACAGAACCGTTACGACACATACCATTATTATTGCAACCGGTGCTTCTCCCAAGAAACTGGGTGTCCCCGGAGAAGAAACGTTTTACGGCAAAGGCGTCTCCTCTTGCGCCACTTGTGATGCCCCGTTCTTTAAAGAACGCATCGTTGCTGCGGTGGGCGGAGGCGATACGGCTGTAAAAGAGAGTTTGTTTCTGACCAAATTTGTTAAAAAGGTCTACCTTATCCATCGAAGAGACCGGTTACGTGCAGAGATGATTCTTCAGGAACGTGCATTTGTCGATGAAAAAATAGAAATTATATGGGATTCTGTATTGACAGGCATTAAGGGTTTAACCAATGTAGAAAATATTACCGTTCAGAATGTCAAAACAAAAGAAGAAAAAACACTTTCCGTGGATGGCTGCTTTATATGGGTGGGTGAAATTCCCAACACGAAATTTCTGGCCGATGGGGTCAAATTGGATGCAAAGGGTTTTATTGTGGCAAACTTAAATATGGAGACTTCAGTTCCCGGAGTATTTGCGGCCGGTGACGTCAGAAACACCCCCTTGCGCCAGATTGCAACCGCTGTGGGTGACGGCGCTGTTGCCGCTTTCTCAGCAGGACATTACATAGAAAACCTAAAGAAATGAAACGGATTATCGCCTTACTTCTGGTTTCATTGCTTGTAATTTCCGGGTGTGCTTGGTTTGAGACCAAAGAAGAGAGAACTGCACAGGAACTTGTAAGCGATGGGATGGATCAATTCAATAGCGGAGATTATCAAAAAGCGATAGAATCTTTTGAAAACCTGAAAGATTGGTATCCTTTTAGCAAATTCGTGATTCTCGCGGAACTTAAAACGGCCGATGCGTATTACCATTTAAAAAATTATGAAGAGGCTGTGGCCGGATATGAAGAGTTTGAAAACCTTCATCCCCGCAATGAAGCCATTCCTTATGTCATCTATCAGACCGGGCTCTGTTATTTTGAGCAGATCGATACCATTG
>Ga0307377_10004904_pt1 | contig 14498 bp, 12 predicted proteins | sample TR3MG_FD_202535 | JGI IMG/M metagenome (GOLD analysis project Ga0307377, IMG submission 202535) | Soil microbial communities from Risofladan, Vaasa, Finland - TR-3 | ecosystem: Environmental > Terrestrial > Soil > Coastal area > Acid sulfate soil | place: Finland: Risofladan, Vaasa | collected... | reverse complement strand
GTCCTCCGGCGACAATGAGGTTGATCTTCTCCGCTGGCACGCACCGCAGGGAATCGTATCCCTTCTGGAGGACTGCAGCGGTACTCAACCCCGAAATCGAGTCACTGGTTCTGCAGGCGATGATCTTGTGGGAGAAGTTGTCCATGAGAAGCTGTACGTAGCCTTTACGGTTGTCGAGGGTATGAACCACCGTAGTATCAAGATGCCAGACCTCGTTCGGCCGGGAGCTGGTCATTGGGTGACCAGTTTCCCACCTGACACCTGATCCAACCGCGGTGCACGCATTCCAAATATCCGACTTTGCTGCCATCCATGGTGCCGTGTTCGTCCCGAACAAATGTACACTTTCTCTCCGACGCTGATCCTCCGCAACACTATCCGGTGATGCGTACTTTCGTCAGATAATGTTTTTCTTGACAAACATCTGAACCCATTTTAAGATTTACTCGTCTCATATGACACGTGTAAACCAATATTGGCGTGTTGATGATGTCGGCACGTTCAAGAGCGGGCGATCGACTGGGCAGCGAAACCTGCACAGCAACGGCTTTACGAGGGATCAATGAAGCAACCCACGCAAAAAGAGGTCGCGCAAAAAGCCGGGGTGTCCCGAGCGACTGTCTCCTATGTCCTTAATGACAAAAGTTCAGAAGGCGTTCCCATCTCAGATGAGACCCGCCGAAAGGTACTTGAGGCAGTTGAAGATCTTGGGTATCGACCGAATGCGCAGGCACGTACGCTCCGTTCAGGAAGAACAATGACTATCGGTGTGCTGATGCTTGACCTCCACAACCCACATTTCTGGCAACACCTGTCCGGAATCGAGGCAGAGGCTCACCTTCATGGATACACCATCATGGTGTTCCACACTGCGCTGAAACGATCGGAAGAGAATGTCGCGCTCCGTGAGCTGACACAGAAGAGAATCGACGGTGCAATCATCAACGCATCGTATGGTGTGCAAATCCACGATGAAGAAAGCGCACTCGCACTTGGCGGGATGCCGATTGTAGACTTGTCGAGCCAGGACTCGCCCTTTGACCACATTACTGCAGACTACCGTGCGGCAACGCGCGAGTTGATGTCCCATCTGTTCGATCTCGGGCATCGGCGATTTGGCATGGTTTACGGCATTGCCAACCCGGACAACGGGTTGGACAGGTTGGAATCGTACCAAGAATCATTGTCGGCACATGGGTTGACCTCGGAAAACGGTCAGGTAATCACCTGTGGACCGACCCAGGAAGAAGGGTATGAGGCAGCGCTTCAGTTGCTCAGGCAAGAGCCTAGGCCAACGGCCATTATCGCAATCAACGACTACCTTGCGATGAGTGTGATGCGCGCGGCCGCGGATCTCGGCATTTCGGTGCCCGGGGAGCTGTCGGTATGCGGATTCGACGACATCCCTTTCTCTCAGTTCATGGTACCACGTCTCACGACTGTTCGCCGTGAGACGGAGCTCGGGGGAAGGAGAGCGTTTCAACTCTTATTGGATCGGATGAATGGATACATCGGTCCGGCAAGAGTGGAGTGGATCGGTGCGTCGCTGCAGATTCGTGAATCGACGGGTCCACTCGAATAAGCTTGCGGTGATGGCAAGCGCCGATGCCGGTCCGCCGACGGAGGTGACGATGAAGTGAACGAGTTTGTGCAATGGGAGACTCCAGTCGCGGGAGTGGACGACCGGGTCTCGTCAACCCAATCAGCATGCTCTCCATCACGAAAAGCGTGGGAGCATTCACCAGCATAATCCCTAAGGAGGAGTGAATATGAGAACCAGACGAGGAATCGTACTGTCGTTGGCGACCACTATGATGCTTCTTGTGTCGATATTTGTGTATGCGAACGGATCGTCTGAGAAGGCGGCGGCCGGCGCGACGGGCCCTGTCGCCATCAGCTTGCTTGGGTCGCAGAACCAGAATGATACCGTTCTGATCAATGCGCTTATCAAGACGTACACGGACAACCATCCGAATGTGACCTTCAGCGTCGAGGTTCCACCGGGACAGAGTGCTGATATCGAGAATCTGGTCAGGACTCGCCTCGCCACCGGTTCAATGAACGATATCTTCTACTTCAATTCGGGCTCATTGCTTCAGACCCTGCATCCGGCTCAAACCCTTGTTGATCTCAGCAAGGAACCGTTTATTTCCAATATCTCGAAATCGTTCCTGGCGACCGTCTCTCAGAACAATGAGATTTTTGGCGTGCCAATCGGTTACGCAGCCGCCGGCGGCATTCTTTACAACAAAAAGGTGTTCGCAAAGTATGGGCTGACTGTGCCTAAAACCTGGGCGGAGTTCGAGGCAAACAACGAAAAGCTGAAAGCCGCAGGAGTTTCCCCCATCGTACAGACCTACGGGGACAACTGGACATCGCAACTATTCGTTCTTGCAGATTTCTACAACGTTCAGCAGGCGAATCCGAACTTTGCTACCGAATACACCGACAATAAGGCGAAGTTCGCGACGACTCCCGCCGCGTTGGAGGGATTTGCGCACCTTCAGGAAGGCTACCAGAAGGGGTGGTATGAGGCGAATTTTGCAACCATGAAGTTCCAGCAGGGACTCAAATTGCTGGCAGATGGCACAGTACCACAATATCCGATGCTCACGCAGGTCATGCCGACGATTGCCCAGGATTGGCCGGACAAAGTGAAGGACATCGGTTTCTTTGCGCAACCGGGAACAGATGCGTCACAAAATGGCGCCACGGTCTGGATGCCGCTTGCGTTCTATATGCCGAAGACGAGCAAACACATAGCAGTAGGCAAAGACTTTTTCGCATTCGTTGCCTCGACTGCGGGTACTGACGCGTTAACTGCCGCAGTCACGCCCGCCGGGCCCTACCTCATAAAAGGGTCGACACTGCCGTCCAACGTCCTCCCATTTGTGAATGATCTCAAGTCATACATCGATTCAGGGAATTCCTACCCAGCGTTGGAATTCCTCTCACCGATCAAGGGCCCGAATCTTCCGAATTTCTGCGTAGCAGTTGGAACCGGGCAAATGACAGCAGAGCAGGCCGCGGCAGCCTATGATCAAGACGTTGCCAAGCAGGCCCAGCAACTTGGTCTCGCGGGTTGGTAAGGGATTTCCACTACTTCACTGTTTTTATTTCTGAGAGAAGGCCGGCGTACTTTCGCCGGCCTTCGGTAACCTAAGAACCTCGGCGTTGACTGGGGAAACGGGGTTTTGTTTTGAGAAACACACAATCAAAGGTTGTCCTGCGAACATACCCATACTGGTACTACTTACCCGCAGGACTCATATTCGCCATCATTTTCATCGTGCCGACGGTAATGGCGTTCTATTTTAGCTTGACTCGATGGTCTCTGTTTGACGCAACATTCATCGGTTTTGCGAACTACAAGACGTTTCTCAGTGACGCCGAGTTGCTGACCGGATTGCGAAATACCGTAATATATGCGGTGCTCACAAGCGGGTTCAAGGTCATCCTTGCCCTGCCGCTTGCCACTTTGTTGACCTCTGCAAGCATCCGACTGAAGGGTTTGATACGGAGTATCGTATTTTTTCCGACTCTTGCAAGCACTGTCGCGGTAGGCGTTACCTTTACTGCGCTCATGCAGCCTTCTACGGGGATGATCAATACATTTCTCCACTTCATTGGAGCACCGCAACCGGATTGGCTTGGCAACCCGGGTCTGGCGTTGTATTCAGTCGCGATGGTTGACATCTGGCGCGGTATCGGAATCGCGCTTGTGATTTTCATGGCTGGTATCCTCTCGATTCCACTGGATTATTTCGACGCCGCGCGTCTTGAAGGCGGTAAGTGGGTGAAGTTTCGGCACATTATCGTGCCGCTGAGTAGGAATGCGACCTTCACGGTCATTCTCCTCTCCTTTATTGGAGGGCTTCGGTCCTTCGATCTGATCTGGACAATGACCCAGGGCGGACCCGGTTTCGCCTCCGAAGTGCTTACTTCGGTCATCTTCAAAGAGTACGGTGCGGGTTTCTTTGGCCTCTCCACGGCAGGTAATGTCGTCTTGTTCCTGCTTGTGTCTGCGATCGCGTACCCGATGATGCGGTTTTTCAACAGCAGGGAGATTCAGCTATGAATGTGTCGAGACGTACATCCGCCGTCCTGGCCGACAGTGCAACCCTCCTGGTAGCCGTCATTATATATGTCATTCCGTTCGTCTTCGTCTTCCTGACGGCCGCTAAAACACCAGCAGAGGCAGGCCTTTTTCAATTCAACTTACCGGACCACTTCCAGCTTCTCAAGAACATCCGGGAAGTGGTGACATTCGGTGACAACAAGATGCTCCGTGCGCTCTGGAACAGCACGATCATAACAGCAGGATCCATCGTGATCATGATCGCGCTGGCGTCGCTGGTCGCCGTAGTGTTACAGCGTAGAAGTGACCGTGTGGCATCGATAGCAGGTGCTATCATGCTGGCGGGGCTGATAATTCCACCGGCGGTGGTTCCCACCGTGTTCCTGCTACAACGACTCGGTCTGTTCACCACCCTTCTGAGTATGATCCTGGTAGACGTCGCCTTCAACATTCCGTTCGCCATACTCATTCTTCGGGCCTTTGTAGGAACTATACCGCGGGAGCTCGACGAAGCCGCGATCGTGGAGGGTGCTTCGCCATTGCGTGTGTTTTCCTCAGTGCTTTTCCCGCTGTTGCAGCCCGCGATCATGACGGTTGTAATAACTGCGACTGTCGCGATCTTCAATGACTTTGTTGGGCCGCTCTATTTTTTGCCGGGTGCAAATAACGTCACCGCCCCGCTTACGTTGTTCAGTTTTATGAGCCAATTCAATTCTCAATGGAACCTGGTATTTGCCGACGTGGTTGTCGTCACCATTCTGCCTCTGATAGCCTTCGTCTTTTTCCAGAAGCAGCTCGTCTCCGGTATCACAAGCGGTGCGATCAAGGGTTGACGTGTCCTGAGAGAACACAGGTGAAACTCCCTATATGTGGGTAAGCAGTTCCTTCATTGAAGGAATCCGGTATTGGCAGCCTCGCGTTACCATACCGAGATTATGTTCCGTCGGTACCATGAACATTCGGCTCTCGACAGATTACTACGAAGAAGGACTGAAATGAACGCTGGTCAGTTGACATGCAACTACGCAAAGAATCCTCTGGGAATCGAGACTCCATTCCCTGTCTTCAATTGGTCGATTGAAGGTGACGGGTACGCTGAGGTCCAGACCGCGTACCGAATAGTCGTCGCGAGTAACGCCGAGCGGCTTGCCGCGGATGAAGGGGATGTCTGGGACACCGGTGACGTGAGTTCGGATCAATCATGCGGAATCCGATTCGCGGGGTCGCAGCTGTATTCCGCACAGCGATGCTGGTGGAAGGTGCGTGTCAGCGGACGAGACGGAGCGTGGTCGCCCTGGAGTCATCCGGCGTGGTTCGAGACAGGGCTCCTGAAACAGACAGATTGGAGAGCTCGGTGGATATGTCTGTCAGGCCCAAATGTAAATGGTCTGCCGGACACGTCAAGACCGGCTCCCTTTTTTCGAAAGACCGTACTTATCGCGAGGGTACCAGCGAGTGTTCGGGTATACGTGAGCGGTCTGGGGTACTATGAGCTGTATGTGAACGGGGCACAGTGCGGGGAAGCGATACTTTCACCGGCGGTAAGCCACTACGATCGGACCGTCTACTACGATACACACGACGTGACTGGACAACTTCAGGTTGGAGAAAATGTCGTTGGTGTAGTTCTCGGAAACGGCTGGTACAATACGTTCACGAGCGATGTGTGGGATTTTCAGAAGGCGGCGTGGCGACACGTGCCGAAGCTGCTGCTTCAGCTCGAGATTACCTATGAGGACGGGGCAAAGGATACCGTCGGTACCGATTCGACATGGAAGGTCACTTCTGGTCCAATACAATTCGACGGAATAAGAAACGGCGAACACTACGATGCCCGACAAGAGCTCGATGGGTGGAACCTTCCAGGATGGATGGACGCGCAGTGGGATAACGCGCAGATAACGAGGGCGCCCGGCGGAACTTTGAAGTCCGCACAGTTGCCGGCCATCAAGGAAATCGAAGAGCTTGAGCCGGTATCGGTGGTTGAGGTAGAACCCGGAACACATGTGTTCGACTTCGGAAAGAACATCTCTGGATGGGGGAAGCTGCAATTAAGTGCTCCGTCCGGTTCCGAGGTCACTATAGAGTACGGAGAGAGACTGGACAAGAACGGGAAGCTTGACACCGAAGAGATCGAGCTTTTCATAAAGAGCGGCGACTTCCAGACTGACAAATACATTGCCAGGGGAGCGGGTATTGAAACCTGGCACCCACGCTTCACCTATCATGGATTTCAGTATATACAAGCTACCGGACTCGAACGCGCGGACGCCCCGGTGAAGCTTCACGCTGGCGTCGTTCACACAGCACTTCCCGATGCCGGGGCTTTCGAGTGCTCGAACCTACTCCTGAACAGGATCCAGGAAGCCGCGAGAAGATCTACACTGACAAACTATCATAGCTTCCCGACAGACTGCCCACACCGCGAGAAGAACGGCTGGACGGGCGATGCCCTGCTATCAGCTGAACAGGTGTTACTCAACTTCGATCCGGTCACCGCTTACAGGAAGTGGATGCTCGACTTCACGGACGTGCAGAGGCCGAGTGGACAAATTCCGGGCATCGTACCTTCGGCTGGATGGGGATTCAATTGGGGAAGTGGCCCCGCTTGGGACAGCGCGCTCATTCTTATTCCCTGGTACACCTACGTGTATTCGGCCGATCGAGGAATTCTCGAGACGACTTACGACGCGATGGTACGTTATCTCGGCTTTCTTGAATCCATGGAGACTGAGGGAATCGTGGACTTCGGTCTGGGAGACTGGTGCCCTCCGGCGGAAGAATCATGGCAACACAAATGTCCAACCGCCGTAACAGACACGGCGTACGCATACGTAGACTTTCTCACCGTGTCTCGAATAGCTGAGCTGCTTGGACGCCCAAATGACGCGAGCAGATTCTCCGCGAAGGCGGCGGATATCCGAGCGGCCTTTCGAAGCGCATTCATCGACGTCAGGACCGGAAGTGTCGCGGGTGATTCACAGACATCGCTCGCCTGCGCACTCTATCAGGGTCTGGTGGACGAGCACGAAAAGCCGATGATTCTACGGCGACTCATCGACGAGGTTGAAAAGGCAGGACGTCATCTGGACACCGGGATCCTCGGTACGAAATATCTTCTTCACACGTTAAGTCAGCATGGACGTACCGACCTGGCCTATGCGGTTGCGACACAGACTGACTATCCGAGCTGGGGGCACTGGATCGAGCAGGGGGCGACTACCTTGTGGGAACGTTGGGACGGAAAGAGTTCGCGAAATCACCACATGTACAGCGATATCAGCGCCTGGTTCTATCGCGAGCTCGCAGGACTTCAGCCCGATCCCCGCGAGCCGGGGTTCAAGCACATCATGTTCAAACCGAATCCGGTAGAAGGATTGTCCTGGGCAAAGGCTCAACACGTGTCTCCCCACGGTAGAGTGGAAAGCGGATGGGCAGTGGATGATGGAATGTTCCGACTTGAGATTGAAGTGCCGGTCAACTGTCGAGGGACAGTATTCCTTCCTACTCAGTTTTCCGAAGACGTACGTTTGAATGGAGTGAAGCTCGCTCGCGCAGAATCCGAGAAACGCGATGCCATCGGCAGATATCTTTTCAAGGTCGGATCAGGGCGTTACGAAGTCATCGCGAAACATTCATAGCACTGGCCGATTCCGGTCACAACTTGGTGGCTCGACGCTTTTGTGCAAGGGCAATGCAACTAGCCTCGCATGAAACAGCACTCACGACAATGATTCTTTGGGGGCAAAATGAGCATACGCCTGAAGCTGTTTATCCTGATAGCGATCTTGATCATAGTCTTTGTCGTGTCAGCGGTGAGCTATTTTGTCATGCAGGTTCCGATCACGAAAATAGCCAGCGAACAAGCCACTCTGACAAGCCTTCGCGGCGCCTTCGTGCATCAGGAGCTTGCAGCAAACGAGATCGCGACTGCTCCCTTTGGGCCCGCAGTCACAAGCTTCAAGATGGCGACAGCCAGCACGACTGCGGCGTTCCTCGACGTGCAACGTCTTTCGATCCTGCCCAGACTCAGCTCATCCATCCGAAGCTCGCTCGAGTCTATTCGCAATCTCAAAACGCTTATCGATCAGAACATGCTCGAGTTCAACGACGATATTCAGTCGATAGACGACATCTTCAATCAATCTCCCGGAGCGGATCCAGTCTCGGCTACGCTCTTCGATTTGACTGTGTTCGGGGGAACGGTGAAACAGCAGAGCAGGAGCACACAGGCCGGTGGTCAAAGCTCCGCTCGCGCATACTTGCTGTTGAGCCAGTTGCGGATCGTATCTCAGGGTTTTGATGCCGGAATCGCACTCATTGACAGGCAATATGCATCGATCGCATCGGAAGTAAAAGTGATCGAGGAACGAAGCAGATTTCTCACGCTTCTCATTGTTGTTGTGCTCGTGTCGCTCACTGTTCTGATCGCCCTTGTTCTGACAAACCGCATTGTCCGTTCCATACGCGCAATAGAGCACAATATCTTCCTTATGAGAGACGGCGACCTCACTACGTTCTTTCCCGCCAAAACCCGCGACGAGATCGGTACACTGGGAGGAAATCTGAACGATTTTCTCGCCTCTCTTCGCGGGGCGGTCGACAAGATTCAGGCGAGCTCGGAAGAAAACGTCCGTATCAAGGAGATGCTCGTTTCAACCACCGAACAGACTTCTGCATCGACGACTGAGATAAGTGCCAATGCATCAGCCATCGATCGCGGAATCGGCAATCTCGACGATCATCTGTCCGACGCCGGCAGGTCAGTTGAACGGATTGTCAGAAACACCAGTGAGCTGGACGCGCAGATTCAGGATCAGATGGCGATGGTCGAGGAGTCCACCGCTTCGGTAACCGAGATGATCGCATCCATGACGAACGTCGCGAACATAGCGGAGAAGCGACGCGAGGCGACCAACGGCCTGGTTCGGACCGTAGCCGGGGGTGGTCGCAAGATGGCAGCAACCTTCGAGGGAGTCACTCGCATAAATGCCAGCGTGGAGAGCATCAAGGACATAACTGCAGTGATAGAGGGGTTGAGCGCACAGACCAACTTGCTTGCGATGAACGCAGCCATAGAGGCTGCACACGCGGGAGAAGCCGGGCGCGGGTTCGCCGTAGTCGCACAGGAAATCAGGAAGCTTGCTGAAGCGTCCGCAGAGAACAGCAAAGAAGTGGCCCGAAATCTCCAGGAGATCGTCGACAACGTCTCGGATGCCGGGGCGGCAAGCAGGGACATGGAGCAAGCGTTCCGCGAGATAGAGCAGGAGACGCGAGAACTAAACACCTCGCTCGAAGAGATATTTTCCAGCATGGGCGAGCTGCGAGAAGGTGGAAAGCAGATACTCGATACCATGACCGAGCTCCGCAACGCATCACGACACGTTCGCAATGGATCGAGCGAGATCAACGAAGACGTCGGTACTATACAGGAGGCGATGTCGCTGATTCAAAGCATCAGCACGGAGGCACGCCAGGGGATGATCGAAATCGCGTCAGGGATTCAGGAAATCTCATCTGCAGTACAGCACGTCCTGCATGTCGCTGAGCAGTCCGGCCAGATCGGCGATGTACCGAACAGCGAACTCACAAGGTTCCGGACGCGGAAAGAGTCCAAGGCATCATAAATCCAGCAGTAGCGCTAAGGAAGTGCTTCCTGAGCCGTTCCGCGATGAAATGCTTCATCAAGTCTCACTGTGGCGGATGTTCCGCGGTGTTCGGAGCGACAAAACTCCACAGCCGGATGCACTCAGGAGAACTGCGGAGATAGCTAAGCTGATTTCCATGCCCCTCACGAAGCGTTCATGATGCGCGACCAGCGCGCCGAAGATCGCGACTGCGACAGCACCGCCGAATTGGCGGAACGTGTTGAGCACTCCGCTTGCAGTTCCTGCAAGCTCTGCGGGAACCCTTCGGATAAGCAGCGCCGTCATCGTGGGAATAGAGAGCGCTGCTCCAAGTCCCACACTGATCGAGAGCAGCGAAAAGAACACGACGGGTGTTCCTGTTGTCGCGACCGAAACGCACAGGCTCAGCAGTCCGGCCGCCATAAGGAACTGCCCTATTGCCATCGGTACAAATGCGATACCTGTGGCTGAGGCAGATAGACCCCGCACCTGTTGGAAATAGAGGCTGAACAGGAATACGAGGCCGTAGAAGCCTACAACAAACGCAAAACCGACGGATAGGGAAACGAGGACCTCCCGCGAGCGAAACAGCCCCGGTGGCACCATGGGGTGGGCTCCTCGAATCTGCGATATAACCAATACTACGAGCGCTCCTACAGCCAACGTGAGCGCCAAGATCACCTGAGGGTTTTCGAACCCCGTCGAGCCGCCTTCGATCAGTCCGTAGGTAAGTCCTCCCATCCCGAGAATCGCTGCGACTTGCCCGATCCAGTCGAATGGTGCCGGTCTGCGGGGCGAGCGTGGACCGCGTATCAAAAGAAACAACACCAGAATGCCTGTCGGTACATTGATAAAAAAGATGAGCCGCCAGCTCACAAGTGTGAGAAATCCACCCACAACCGGCCCGGCCGCCGAGGCGACCGCGCCTCCTACTGCCCATATTGCTATGGCGTGACCCCGCTTCGTTTCGTCATGGTAGACTTCACGGATCAAAGCGAGCGTGGCCGGAAGCATCACCGCGGCGCCGGCACCCTGCACAAACCGTCCTATAATCAGCGCACCGAACGAGGGCGATAGTCCGCATGCCACCGACGCTGCTACGAATGTCACCAATCCGATCCCGAATGCTCGTCGGGCGCCGACACGGTCAGAGAGGGCTCCCGCTGACAACAGGAGCGCTGCAAACATAAGCGTGTAGCCGTCAACAACCCACTGGAGGTCCGTCATACCGCCGCCCTGATCGCGTCCTATTGACGGAAGCGCGACGCTGACCACGAAGGAATCGAGCGTTACTACAAAGAAACCTATCACAGCAGAGATCAGGGAGCTGACGGGTTTTGTCGGAGCGTGAGGTTCGATGCTCTCGATGTTCAGCCTTGCGTTTTTCTCGGGTTTCATTGCAGGCGAGGATCCTCTATTGGTCGACGTCACGAGGCTCGATTTTAATTGTTGCTGAGCGAGCTCCTGGTCCCACCATTGGTTCGAGATAGGGGCTTCCGCGATACATCGCCCGGTAGGCACCGTCTATACGGTCATTCACCCGGCCGACAACTGGTTCAAAAGTAACCTCTTTCGCCATGCCAGCTGCAACGATGCGCCCGGCCTTCTGCCGTACTGCAGCTTGATACCATCGCGAGTCCTGACCGCTGTAAGCCCGGACGTATAGCTCATCGTGGTCTGTCATTGTACTTTGTCGACATGAACCGAGACCCCACCGCCAAGCCTCCCGAGAGAGGCTGCACCGGATACGATCTTTCCCAACGGCACGAGCCCCGCGGCGTACCCGCCATCACGATAGAAAAATGCGAGGTTGCCCCACGGAGCGTAGAGCATCAGGTCCCCGCTTGAAGGGGTGTAGCCGGCCGGAGTATCGGATGTGTCCAGCTTCTTCGTCAGATAGCTGATCTTCTCGCTCCCGGCGTAATCCTGGAATTCAAGCGTCAATGGGAGCATCGCTATGAGGCTTCGAACGGCACTGTTGTCGATTAACAGTACGATGATCTCCTTGTCCGCAAAGCTGAATCGGATTCTATTACCCTCCGCTTTCGTCACAGATTCATCTCCGTAAACGCCGATCGTAGTGAAGACGGTGAGCATGACCGCCACCATAGACTTTTTCACCGGTCGTTTCCCTCCCGGCAGCCTTCACGCAAAGAGCAAACCCCGGTGGAGTAGTCCGCCGCCGGGACCGTACCGGCACAAAGGAAGTGCCGGCACGACAAATGTGTGTTCACCATGGTTGTGCAGTCGGCCCGACCGTAAACTCGTTCACGTTCGTGTCCTCCGGCTGTTCGATTGCAAAGGCAACAACGTTGGCAATTCGATCCGCGGATATTCCGTACTTCTGGTAGAGGGTTTTCATGCCGGCCGCCGCGTTCTTGTCGGTAATCGTTCCCAGCAGCTCAGTGTTGATAGCAGCAGGATAGATGGTCGCGGTCCTGATGTTGGTGCCCTCCATAGCGGACTCCATTCGAAGAACCTCCATGAAGTCCCGCACGAACCACTTTGTTCCGCCGTACACCGCTCCGGCAGGATACGCCTTCAATCCGGCCACGGACGACGTCGTGATGATGTGTCCGGATTTCTGGCCGATAAAGGTCGGCATCGCGGCGGCAACGCCGTTCAGGACACCCTTGATGTTCACATCGACCATCCGATCCCACTCGTCGGTCTTCAGCGCCGAAACGGGAGAACTGGGCATTAAGCCGGCGTTCAGGAAGATTACATCCACGCGCCCAAATTGTTCTTTGGCGAGCTTTACGATTGCGGTGTTGTCTGCCGGCTTCACGACGTCCATCACAAGATATGCTGCCTGCCCACCGGTGCTCCAGATCTCTTCGACCAGTTTCTGCAACCGATCCTTACGACGAGCGCCCAACACAACCTTTGCACCTCGGTCGGCCAGCAACTTTGCCGTTGCTTCGCCGATTCCGCTACTGGCGCCGGTAATGATCACTACCTTATTTGCGATTCCGTTACTCATTGTTATCTCCGTATTGTACGTCGGTGACGTGTTCCATCCACTCTACAGCCGTCCCGTTCAGGAACTCCTGGATCGCAATGTGACTCATCGCCGTATCCGACGAGGCTCCGTGCCAGTGTTTTTCATCCGGTTCAAAGTGCACAACGTCGCCCGGACGAATCTCCTCTATGGGACCGCCATCGCGTTGAACGAGCCCAAAGCCGCTTGTAACGATGAGTATCTGGCCCAGCGGATGGGTGTGCCACGCTGTGCGTGCTCCGGGCTCGAATGTTACGTTCGCGCCCGCCGCTCTTGCGGGTTCTTCGGCAGCGAACAGGTAGTCCACACGGACGTTTCCAGTGAACCATTCGCCGGGTCCTTTGCCCGAAGGCTGTGATCCAACTCGAGTTATCTTCATCCGTAGACTCCTTTCTATTGGACTGATGCTTTGTGTCCGATTGCGTGCCAGTTTGACTTCCGAACATGCTCGAATATAAAGGATTGGCAGAGGAAACTGGTAGGCCGATCCTGCGTATTTCTTGCCTGATTGTCCAAAATGTGCGACATTTGGTGGCGAGAAAGCCATTCGGGCCGTAACATGGCATCAGCAGAACATTCGGAGCGTTTCTATGGAATATGAGAGTGATGGCAAGAATTCGATGGAAGAACTGGAACGAGCAAGACTGAACAATGTTATGGTGGAGGGCATTTCGCGACGGACAAAGGGAGCCAATCGATTCGATACGGCGATCCCTCGATTACATTTTAGTCGTTTCGAACAGCCCACCGATCCGACGAGCTATACTATGGACGCGAGCGTTTGCCTGATTGCGCAGGGATCGAAACGTGTGATGCTGGGAGAGGATGCCTACGTCTATGACACAAACAACTACCTCGTAACGTCAGTGGACTTGCCAGTGGTGGCCCAGATCATTCAGGCGAGTCCCGAACGACCCTATCTCGGCTTCATCATGGGGATCGATCAACGGTTGCTGGCGCAACTGATGGTGAACGGCAATCTCCCGGAGCAGGTGCCACGACGTACGGACCGCGGAATAGGAGTCAGCAGAGTTTCCCTGCCATTGCTCAAAGCCGTTACGCGACTGGTGGAGCTTCTTGATTCCCCCGAGGCTATTGCGATTCTTGCTCCACTTGTCCAGAAGGAAGTCTTCTACCATCTCCTTGTGGGGCCGCAGGGGCCTCGGCTACGTCAAATCGTGATGTCTGGTACTCAGGGACACCAGGTAGGCCGGGCCATTGATTGGCTGAAGAGTAATTTCAGGGAGCAGCACCCGATTGATGATCTCGCCGACCGCGCACATATGAGCCGCTCAGCGTTTTACCATCATTTCAGGTCGATAACCTCTCTCAGTCCACTACAGTATCGCAAGCATCTCAGGCTGCAGGAGGCTAGACGGCTCATGGTCGTTGAAGATCTCGATGCGACAACCGCAGCGAACCAGGTGGGATACGAAAGTCCCACGCAGTTCAATCGAGAGTATCGCCGCCTGTTTGGAACTCCGCCGGCAAGAGACTCGGCGAGCATGCGAGAGGCTGTCAGAATCGATGACGAGACGAAGGTTCTGACCGGATAGATCGCCAGGTCTATCCAACGGATCACTTCGAATATGCTACGGTGAGAAAGCAGTAATTCCTCACTAAAGCTTCCGCGTATTCCGGCCGGCGCATGTGGGCTGCGCTTCGACGACAGGGAAACCAGCAATCGCGGTTCGTTATTACGAACCGATCCTCCCCTTACTGCACCGCGTGGCAAACGGCGGAATTCCGGCGATGAGAATGACGGTCACATATGAGGATGAGAGACGATACG
>Ga0307377_10004903_pt1 | contig 14500 bp, 12 predicted proteins | sample TR3MG_FD_202535 | JGI IMG/M metagenome (GOLD analysis project Ga0307377, IMG submission 202535) | Soil microbial communities from Risofladan, Vaasa, Finland - TR-3 | ecosystem: Environmental > Terrestrial > Soil > Coastal area > Acid sulfate soil | place: Finland: Risofladan, Vaasa | collected... | reverse complement strand
CGCGTGCGCCCGAACTCAACCCCGTCGAGAACATCTGGCAGTTCATGCGCGACAACTGGCTTTCCAATCGCGTCTTCAACTCTCACGAAGAGATCGTCGCACTCGCTTGCGAGGCCTGGAACAAACTCGTCGATCAGCCGTGGAAAATCATGTCCATCGGCAGGCGCGATTGGGCAAATGCATGCTGATCAGCGCAAGTTGGTATTAGTAGGAGATTCGGATGGTTGACTGGTCCACACGCATCGCCGGAATGTCACGCGATCAGGTAAAAGCGTTGCGCGATAACGCCGTACGACTTGGAAACACCGAGGTCCTGGAACTCTGCAATGCAGCCCTTTCGAGAGGCTCGGCCACTCAACCGCGCGTAGGGAGCGCGGGGCGCAGTGGCAGGAGCGCCACCGTCGCGGGCTTTCACTTCGTCTGCCCTCAGGAGACCGGAGTCATCCCAAACCCTGACGGTACTGTCTGGACGGGAACTTGGGTGGTCGACTCGCGACACGCTGAACGAGGCGCAAGGATCGGCGCATATGTTGCGCTTCACACGGCAAAATCCGAACCTTCATACGTGCAGGGCAAAATAAAGGATTGGCGCCGCGTTCCGCGGGAAAGGCAGTATGCCGAGGGGCGACCTGCGAAGACTCCGTTCGGCATCGACTTTCTGGTGGAACTCACAGCCATACCTTACGAATGGCAGGGCGATGGATCTGGCGAGAAGGGATACGCTTACATAGAAGCCGACGGCGACAAGCCCTCTACCTAGCTTGAGGGGAGATCTCCCTCCTCCACATAGACCTCACCGCCCAGCTCGCGGAATTTCGCGCTCATCTCGGCCATGCCTTGTTTCCTTACCAGGTCTACCGCTTCGCTGCTTGAGAGCGTCTCCTTCTCGGCGAGCTTCTTGGCGTAGTCGCGCACCTGCTGGGTGATCTCCATCGAGCAGAATTTCGGCCCGCACATCGAGCAGAAATGGGCGAGCTTGTGCGCCTCCTTCGGCAGGGTTTCGTCGTGATAGCTGCGCGCGGTGTCGGGATCGAGCGAGAGGTTGAACTGATCCTCCCAGCGGAACTCGAACCGCGCTTGCGATAGCGCGTTGTCGCGCGCGACCGCGCCCGGATGGCCCTTGGCCAGGTCGGCGGCATGGGCCGCGATCCTATAGGCGATCACGCCCGTCTTGACGTCGTCGCGATTGGGTAGGCCGAGATGCTCCTTCGGCGTCACGTAGCAAAGCATGGCGGTGCCGAACCAGCCGATCATCGCCGCCCCGATCGCTGAGGTGATGTGGTCGTAAGCCGGGGCGATGTCGGTGACGAGCGGGCCGAGTGTGTAGAACGGCGCCTCGCCGCAAAGCTCCAGCTGCTTCTCGACATTGATTTTGATCTTGTGCAGCGGCACGTGGCCCGGCCCCTCGATCATGACTTGGCAGCCGCGATCCCAGGCGATCTTGGTCAGCTCGCCCAGCGTCTCCAGCTCGGCGAACTGGGCGCGATCGTTGGCATCGGCAATCGAGCCCGGACGCAAGCCATCGCCGAGCGAGAACGACACGTCGTATTTCCGCATGATGTCGCAGATCTCGTCGAAGCGCTCATAGAGGAAGCTCTCGCGGTGATGCGCCAGGCACCATTTGGCCATGATCGCGCCGCCTCTGCTCACGATGCCGGTGACGCGCTCGGCGGTGAGGTGGATATAGCCGAGGCGCACGCCGGCATGGATGGTGAAATAATCGACGCCCTGCTCGGCCTGCTCGATCAGCGTGTCGCGATAGACCTCCCAATCGAGCTTGACCGGATCGCCGTCGACCTTCTCCAAGGCTTGGTAGATCGGCACGGTGCCGATCGGCACCGCGGCGTTGCGGATGATCCATTCGCGCGTGGTGTGGATGTTGCGGCCAGTGGACAGGTCCATCACCGTGTCGGCGCCCCAGCGCGTCGCCCACACCATCTTCTCCACCTCCTCCTCCACGGACGAGGTCACGGCGGAATTGCCGATATTGGCGTTGATCTTGGTCGCGAAGTTGCGGCCGATGATCATCGGCTCAGACTCGGGGTGATTGATGTTGGCGGGGATGATGGCGCGGCCGCGCGCGACCTCGCTGCGCACGAAGTCCGGCGTGACGAAATCAGGCAGCGCCGCGCCGAAGCTCTCACCGTCCGCGAGCCGCGCCTCGGACTCGTCGGCCGCAGCCGCGCGTCCGAGATTCTCGCGATGGGCGACATAGATCATCTCGTTGGTGACGATGCCGGCCCGCGCCAATTCGAGCTGGGTCACGGCCTCGCCCGGCAGCCCGCGCAGCGGTTGCCGCGAAACCTTGAAGCCCCGCTCGGCATGCGACGGCGCGACATTGCCGTTATCCTCGGGCCTGACGTCCCGGCCCGCATAGGCCGCGACGCCACCACGCGCGGCGATCCAGCCTTCACGCACAGGCGGCAGCCCGCGATTGACGTCGATATTCGCACCTTCGTCGCTATAGGGCCCGGAGGTGTCGTAGACCCGAAACGAGTTGTGTTCGCCTACCGCTTCGCTGCTTGAGGCCGGGGTCAACTCGATCTCACGGAACGGCACGCGCACGTCGGGGTGACCCTTCGGCGAGGAATAGATTTTGCGGCTGCCGGCGAGCGGCCCGGTCGTGACCTTCGGCGGCGCCATGTCTTTGGCAGAGATCGGCGTGTTCATGGTCAAGCTCCCAGGGCTTGGGGGGAGCTGGCGCAGGGGGGCAGCAAACGTCCTGTCCCTTCGCCGGCACGACCCGGATCAGGTTCTAAGGGTCTCCGCGGCGGCCTTGAGCTTCAAGGCAAGCGGACTCTCAGCCCCTTCGCTGGGGCTCCCCTCGGCATGAATTCAATCTAGGCCCTCTTTACCGTTTGCGCTATCGCCCTTCGGGCTACTTGAGCGCTTCGGGCTAGTTGAGCGCTTAGATGACCGGCGATCAACTGGCCGGGGGCGTGGCGCTGCCCGGCTTTCGCCGCGGGCGTTTCGTGCCTTTGGCGGCCGAGCCCGCGGCCTTAACCGTCGCCGTCCGGGGCACCGGCTTCTGCTTCGGACCGGCCCACACATCCTGATAGCCCATGACCGTGAAGAACGCGCCGAGCACGAGCGTGGCCGCCCCGCCCATCGCCGGCCAATGGGGATGCGCGATGACCGCCTCCCCCACCCTCTGCACCAGGGACGGCGCCAGCAGCCGGAAAATACCGCCGATCAGGGCCAGCCAGCCGAAGATGGTGATGATGACCGGCCAGTCCCGCACCCAGACATGGTGAACGTTCAAGATGGCGAGGCCGGCAACGAGCGTGATGATGCCCGAGAGATAGATGAGGGCGGGGCTGCGGAGAAATTCGGTCGCGATGACGCGAAAGCTCTCGCCTTCCAGCAGCAGACCAAGGCCCATGATCACGAATAAGGGCCCCAAGATGCGCGCGATGAATGTCGATGCCGTCATGCATTTCTCCGTCATGAATGATGAGAATCCCCGGAAGCCGCTGGCCCGGCGCCGGGCCAAACGTCGCAGCGCCTCGACGGTCTTCGCCCATGTTTGAGGGGCGGCAGCCCGCTCCTCGGCCAGGCTTCTCCGGCGCCCGGGCCAATGTGACGGCGAAGAGCCAGGAAGGCAAGCCGCTGGCGGCGGCAGTCTGGAAAGCAACGCCACAGTCACCGATCGGCATCAGCCAGATTTGACCGTGAACCATGCACCGCTCTGGTCATCGCAAAACAAACGGGAATCTTGCGAGCCGCGTCGTTCCAGTCTAAGCCTCCGCCATCATTCTGCCGCTCTTCACCTTGCATTCCGGGCCTGGACGTCATGCGTGGCGCCAAGCCCCCGCCGCAACCGAGGTAGGACAACGTGAATCAAGACGCTGCGACCAAAGCTCCCGCGGGCACGAGCGCCTTCGCCACCTTTCGCTGGGTTGCCCTCGCCGCCGTGATCGTCGCGACCATTGCCGGCGCCCTCTACTATTGGCGTTATAGCGAGATCTATCCCAGCACCGAGAACGCTTATGTCGGCTCGAACATCGTCCGCGTGGCGGCGGAGATCAGCGGCCCCGTCATTCGCGTCTATGTGCGCACCGACGACCGGGTGAAGACCGGCATTCCGTTGTTCGATATCGACACCACGCTTTATGACGCCGCCTTGCGCAACGCGCTCGCCCAATTCGACGCCGCCGCCTCCGCCGCCGGCACCGCGGGCGACGACCTGAAGGCCGCCGCGACCAAGCTCGAGGACAAGCGCGCCGCACTTGAGGATGCGCTCGCGACCTATCGCCAGGCCAAGGATTCGCAGAGCCCCGACCAGCCGCCATCCGAACAGCTCACCGCCGCCGAAAGCGGGTGGGAAGACGCGCTGAAAGCCTATAAGGACGCCGAGAGCGAGTTCACCCAGGAGCAGGACAAGCCGCTGACGGTGTCGACGCCCACGGTGCAGCTCCGCGCCGCCTCGGCCCAGCTCGACAAGGCCACGCATGACCGGGTCAAGACCCACGTCGTCGCGCCCGCCGACGGCTTCGTCTCCAATGTGACGCTGCGGCCCGGCGCCATCGTGCAAGCAGGCAGCCCGCTCTTCGCCGTCATCGAAGCCGATCCCTGGTGGGTGGACGCCAATTTCAAGGAGACCGACCTCGCCCGCATCAAGGTGGGCCAGAAGGGCACGATCCGCCTCGACATGTATCCCGGCCAGACCTTCGACGGCGTGGTCGAGAGCATCAGCCCGGGCTCCGGCGCCACCTTCTCCGTGCTGCCGGCGGAAAATGCGAGCGGCAATTGGGTGAAGGTCTCCCAGCGCTTCACCGTGCGCATCGGCATCACCAATCCCCCGGCCTCGACCGATAAGCCGCTGCGCGTGGGCGCCAGCGCCGCGGTCACGGTGGACACCACCCAGGACGGCAAATGACACGGCGTAAATCCGCCGCGCCAAAACCGCGCTCGCCGCGCAAGTCCGAACCGCCCAAGCCGCCACCGCCGCCGCCCGTGGTGCCGGCCGAGCCGCTACGGCTGAGCCCGAAGCCCTCGGTTGCGCTCGTCGTCGCGGTCGTGCTCACCGCCGTCCTCGAAGTGCTCGACATCACCATCGTCAGCGTGGCGATCCCGCATATGCTCGGCACCTTCGGCGCCACCCCGGACCAGATCACCTGGGTGCTCACCTCCTATCTCGTCGCCGCCGCGGTGGTGATGCCGCTGACCGGCTATCTGTCCGCCCGGCTCGGGCGCAGGCGTCTCTTGATCTTCTCCATCGTCGGCTTCATCGTCTCATCGGCGCTGTGCGGGCTGTCCTGGAACCTGGAAAGCATGGTGGCGTTCCGGCTGCTGCAGGGCGTTTGCGGCGCGCCGCTGGTGCCCTTGAGCCAAGCGATCCTGCTCGACGCCTTCCCGCGGGAGAAACACGGGCAGGCGCTCGCCATCTTCGGTCTCGGCATCATGGTCGCACCCGTGCTCGGGCCCACCTTCGGCGGCTGGCTCACCGATACTTTCGTCTGGCGCGCGGTGTTCTATATCAACGTGCCGATCGGCCTCTTCGCCCTGCTGCTCGCCATGGGCCACCTGCCCCGTAGCGAGGTGAAATATTTGAAGACCGATTGGACCGGGCTCCTGCTCTTGATCCTGGCCGTGGGCGCGCTGCAATTGGTGCTCGACCAGGGCCAGAGCCGCGACTGGTTCAACTCGAAAGTGATTCAGGTTTTCACCGCCGTGACCCTGTTTGCCAGCATCGCCTTCTTCATGCGCGGTTGGAACAATTCGAAGAACATCGTCGATCTGTCTTTGCTCAAGGATCGAAATTTCCTGGCCGGCCTACTCGCGATCACCGCCTATGGTGTGACCTTGTTCGGCACCATCGCGCTGCTGCCGCTGCTCACCCAGCGGCTGATGGGCTACCCGGCCATGACCGCGGGCATGCTGTTCATCCCGCGCGCGATCGCGAGCGCCATCGCCCTTGGCGTCACCGGAAATTACCTCATGCGCTGGATCGATCCGCGCATCCTCGTTGCCGCGGGGATCGTGCTCTCGGCCATCGGCACGATCATGATGGCGGGACTGTCGCTGGAAGCCGACGCCTGGGCCATCGCCTCGCCCGGAATCCTGGCCGGCATCGGCATGGGTTTGTTCTTCGTGCCCCTGACCGCGGTCGCCTTCGGCAGCGTGCATCCGTCCAGGCTCGACGAGGCGGCTGGACTTTATGCGCTGATGCGCGGGATTGGCTCCTCGATCGGCATCGCCGTGGTCAGCTGGCTATTCGTCCGCCAAGGCCAGGTGCATTGGGACAATCTGATTTCCCACATCAATCCGTTCAATCCCGCGGTGCCGCCTTATCTCTCCGCGCACGGGCTGGACCTCCAGTCGCCGAGCGCGTTGCCCGCCGTGGCGCTGGAGATCGGGCGCCAGGCGCAGATGCTCGCCTTCATCGATCTGTTCTGGTTCATCGGCATCGTGACCTTCGCCATCCTGCCGCTGGTGCTGATGATGAAGAAGCCGACGCGAGAGGGCCTTTACATCCCCGCGCACGCTTAAGCGCCCGCGCTGGGACACGTGCCGCCGCTACGCTGGTTGAGCCGAGGCCGCGTCTGAAGCGAGGTTACCAGCAGACCTTGGCGCCCGCGGTGCACACCACCGGCGAGACCACGCCGCGCCAGCACACCGTATAGGACTGGGACGTCACCACATCCGGCTTGAGGTAGAGATCGGCCGACACGGATTCGCGCCAATAAGGCTGCGGCTTGGCTTTCATCGCGCTCACGCTGACGCGGGACCCTTTGGTCGCTTTGAACTCCTTGATCGACTGGGCCAGCGCGCCTTGCGCGCCGCTCAGCGCATCCCTCTTGTCCCAGCCATCCGCGGTTCCGACAAACCTGCTGCAGCTGGCATTGGCCGGCGCCGCCGCCGCTACGCAAAGCCCCGCCGCCACCAACGCACCGGCAGAGACAGACAAAAGCGACTTCATCTTCAGACCCCCTTCGCAGCAGAATGAGAGCGGATAGGATATCCTGACGCGGTGAGGTTGCCAGCCTCTCACCGCCATCCTCTGGTGGGTTCGCGCTTGGCTGTAGCCTTTGCGCCACAGTGCGTGCCGCCCGACCGGCGGCGAAACTCTGCCAATGATGTCAATCGGGAAGCGGTGGCGGCTTCCCTGACCTGGAAGCTGGAGAAGGAGCGAGGCGTTCGATGACATCCAAACTCGCGCTTGTGACCGGGGCCTCGAGCGGCATCGGCGAGGCGCTGGCCAAGCGCTACGGCAAGGACGGCGCCCACGTACTGCTGCTCGCCCGCAACGCCGAGCGGCTCGGGGCCGTGGCCGAGACCATCAGACGCGAGGGTGGGACGGCGAGCGTCTACGCCGTCGATCTGGCGCAGTCGGAGGCGATTGCGGAGACGAGCGCCAGGATCATGCGCGAAGCCGGCACGCCCGACATTCTCGTGCACAATGCCGGCGCTGGCCGCTGGCTGCCGCTGGTCGAGACCAGCGCCGAGGATGCCTTGGCCATGATCGCGGTGCCCTATCTCGCGAGTTTCAATCTCACCCGTGCCTTCCTGCCCGCGATGCTGGCGCGAAGGAGCGGCGCCATCGGCTTTGTCACCTCGCCCGCCTCCTATCTCGCCTGGCCCAATGCGGCGGCCTATATCGCCGCGCGCCATGCCGTGGCAGGCCTCGCCCAGGCGCTGCGGAGCGAAGTGAGGGGAAACGGCCTGGCCGTGACCCTGATCGTGCTCGGCACGGTGGAGAGCCCCTATTGGCAGCACAATCCAGGCAGCCGTGAGCACCTTCCCGCCTCCAACCCGGCACTGATGCCGACGCTGACCACCGACGCGGCGGCCGAGGCGATCTTCCAAGGGATAAAGGCGCGCAAGCGGACGGTGGTGAAGCCCGCGATCTTCCGCGCTCTGTTCCTGCTCAACGCGCTCGCGCCCGGCCTGGTGGCGAAGCAGCTCCGCCGTGCCGCGCGCAAGCGCTGAGCCACGGAAGTCTTGGCCTGCTGAGCCCTCACTGTGGCGGTTCCGCGTAGGAGACAAGCTCTCTGATGTCCTTGAACCGTCGCGTGCCGTTTCGCGTCTCAACCTCGATCGAGCCGTCTGCGAACATGCTGTAGCGACCGCCGCTGACTTCGCCGCGGCGCACGATCCGTTGCGCAACTTTTTTGGGGTCCGGAAGATTCGCCACCGCGTCGGTGAGCGTCTCGGCTCCCTCAACCGGACCGGATAAGGGGCCCGGCTGCCAAGCCCGAATATGCCGAGCCACGTGGTCGTAGAACTGCGGCACTGCCGCCTCCAGGATGTCGATAAAGTTCTTTGTGCCAGAGAACTTCTTTCCCATATCCGTTTTGGTGACGATCTCGAAGCACTTGGGCAGGGCTCCGGGACGGTCGATATCAGCGATCTTGGGATTCACCCGGAGATCGGCCACCGAGCCAAAGGAAGCTCCGCCATGCTTCCAGCGAATATGAACGCCGACCGGCGGGCCTGGTTCGTTGGGCAGCTGCTTGAGTAGCCAATGCAACCGGGACTCGTACTTCTTTTTGTCCTCCGGTGCCTGTACGCACATCATGCAGATGATGTTTCGCCTCAGAGGCCGTTTCGAAAGGAGTTGAGTGGTTGGGATCGACGTGATTCCAGGGGGTTCTGACACCAGCCCCGGAGTTGCCATGTGGACCCCAACCACCAGAAAACAGCATATTCGCAATACGAACCGGTACCAAACTGACATGACCGATGAGGAATGGCGCGTGATCGAACCTCACCTGCCTGCGGCGAAGGGCACAGGACGACCACGTGCATGGCCGATGCGCGAGATCATCAACGGCATCTTCTATGTGATGCGGGCGGGTTGTCCGTGGCGCCTGCTGCCGAGTGATTTGCCGCCGTGGAGCACAATCTATCGCTGGTTTGCGACGTTCCGCGACGAGGGTCGCTTCGAGAAGATCAACCACGCCATGGTCATGCTCGATCGCGAACGGGTTGGCCGCCAAGCCAGTCCCACGGGTGCGATCATCGACAGCCAGAGCGTCAAGACGACCGAGGCTGGCGGGCCGCGCGGTTACGATGCCGGAAAAAGGATCAACGGGCGTAAGCGCCATGCCCTCGTCGATACGGATGGGCGTGGCCTCGTGCTCGAACCGCATCCGGCGAGTATCCAGGATCGCGATGGCGGCGAACCGCTTCTGCGAGCTTCGCGTCGCATTTTCCCGTTCATCCAGCGGGTCTTCGCCGACAGCGGATACGCGGGTGAGAAGGTTGCCAAGGCCACGTTGATTGCCGTCGAGATCGTGCGCAAGAACCCCGATCAGGTCGGCTTCGCCGTTCAGCCACGGCGTTGGGTTGTCGAACGGTTCTTCGCCTGGATCGGGCGCAATCGGCGCCTGGCAAAGGACTTCGAGGCGACCATCCACTCGGCACGCGCATTCCTCTACGCCGCCTCCGTCATGCTCCTTGTCCGCCGCATCGCGCGTGCTTCATGACTTTCGAAACCGACTCTCAGAGCGTCGGCGACGACTTCGACCGGTCCCGCCAAGTTCGGAATGTCAAAAGCAGCTCGCAGCCGCTTGGTCACCGCGAAATCTTCGGCGTCGAATTCCACGCGGGCCATTTGATTGTCGAGGTGCCGCTTCTTGAGCCGTAGGGTGACGGGGATCTTTAGCTTTCGGCTGAGGATCAGGCAGATGTCGCTCTGCTCTTGATGCCAAGCGCAAATGGTTCTCCGCACGTGCGGGTGACCTTTTTGGATGTCCGCGCCGGAATGCACCCGCTCCAGGAGCAATGGCCATTCGGGGTTCATTTGATGGAACCCACGCACGTCGGTGTTCTCGTGCGAAAGATATCTCAGCATCTCCTTCAAGATGAAATGCTGTTCCGGATCGAATTCGTCGTCGGCGGTGCTGAGAAGGAGCGTCGCAAGAGTCACAAGCGTCATCCATGACCAGTGATAGATTTCGACCTTGCCCGCGACTTCCCTTGGCACGTCGTAGGGTGGATGGTCGGGAAACGACGTAAGCTCATTGGAAATGGTGATGACGGCGTCGACACTGTTCTCCACCGCCAGCTTGCAATAGAGCGACAGTTGGTGGGGGTCGATCTTTGCGGTGCCAATTTTTGCTTCGACCAGCGCACGCCATTCCGCCTTGGGCGTGCTCACGATGATCAGACCGTCCGGCCGGCAATTCGCCTCGGCCAGTTGCTTCTTGAATACAACCTCGGTCAGGGCCGCTACGGATGTCTTGCTGCCGATGTTCTTGTTGATCGTGCCAAACACAGCTTCAGCGAAGGGCCGCACAACGCACAGAGCCGCCAGCAGCACCGAATCTGTGCATCTCTCCTTTTGTGAGCCATTGGCGACGGGAATAAGCCGAGCCGCTTCGCCGCTCTTCAAGCATACGGGCAGCTCGACGGTCATCTGCTGACCTCTCCCCCCGATGGCATTAAATCAGAGATTGATTGTAGGTGACAATAGCTCTCGTATCGCGTGTTTCCTTGATCGCATGCGGATCAAGGAATCCCGGGCCATTTGCCGATATTGCCCGACCGTGAGGTCAGCTGGCGAGCGCGCGCGCTTTCTCCGGCCGCCTCACCCGCGAGAAGGAGCGGCCTGCATCGGGCATGGCGCCGCGGCCATGATCGACCTGCGCCAGCGCCCGCGTGATGGCGTCATAGTGATAATGCGTGGCGACCTTGAGCGCGTAGATGAACAGGATGTGCGGCTCGCTCCCGCGCGCCCGGACCACGCACCACAGCTGCCGCCGGTAGCGCGCGCGCAGCGCCTCGTCCCGCACATGGCGCAACAGGCGCGACGCCACCACGGCGAATTTGACGTAATTGCCGAGGAACCGTTTCGCCCAGGCCCAGCGATGGCTCCGCCAATAGGGAAGCTCATGCAAGGTAAATTTGAACCGCTTATCGATGAATTGCGCATCGAGGCGGCCGAAATAGGCATCGGCGGTATAGGACGTCCGCATCACCTCGACGAAGCCGTCGCGAAGCGCCTCGCGCGACATCTTGAGCGGGATCACATTGGTGCCATAGCGGTCGCTGGCCTCGTCATCGTTCAGCCTGCCCGCCTTCGCCAGCCGGTCGTAGAGCGGCGTGGTCGGGATCGCGTGCAGCATGCCGATCAGGGCGGCGGAGATGCGCGCCTCGGCCAGGAATTTAGGCATGCCATCGAAGATCGACGGATCGTCATGGTCGAAGCCGACGATCATGCCGCACCAGACGTCGAGACCGTGATCTTGAATGCGGTGCACGCGCTCGAGCAGGGTGCCGGCGTTCGGCCGTAGGTTCTGGAGCTTCTTGGTCTCGCGCAGCGAGTCCTCATTCGGCGTCTCGATGCCGATGAACACGTTCTGGAAATTGGCGAGCCCCATCAGCTCCATCAATTCGTCGTCCTCAGCGAGATCGAGCGAGGCCTCGGTGAACAACGTCAGCGGATAGGCCCGCTCCTGTTGCCAGCGAATGATGTCGCGCAAGATCAGCTTGATCGCCTTTTTGTTGCCGATCAGATTGTCGTCGACGACGAAGACGATGCCGAGCCCCGCGCGCCGGAAGGAGTCAAGCTCGGCCAGCACCTGTTCGCTGGTCTTGAGCCTGGGGCGGCGGCCGAAGGTCACGATGATGTCGCAGAACTCGCAAGTGAAGGGACAGCCGCGCGAAATCTGCATGCTACCGAACATATAGCGGTCCGCCTTCAGCAGCTCGACCCGCGGCAGCGGCAGGCGGGTCACGTCCGTCTTCTCCTGCTGCTGGTAACGGCGCCGGTGGCGGCCCTGCTCCCAGTCGCGTAGGAATTGCGGCCACGTGTCGTCAGCCTCGCCGACGAAGATCACATCGGCCAGATCCTCGATCGACTCTTCCTCGACCGTGGCCAGGGGGCCACCCACGACGGTCATCGGTCCCCGCGCGCGAACCTCCTCGAGGATCTCGCGCATTCTCCGACCTTGGATGCTCATGCCGGTCAGGCAGACGAGATCGGCGCGGCCAACGCGGTCGAAATCGATGTCCTCGACATTCTCATCGATCAGGGTGACGTCGTGGTGGTCGGGCACGAGTGCGGCCAGCAAGGCCAGGCAGGAGACCGGAAGGTTCGCCCGCTTGCCCAGCAACCCGATGCAATGCTCCATGCCCCAGAACGAGGTGCCGAAGCGAGGATTGATGATGACGATATCGGCCATGGCCATCCCAGCGAGAGACTGGACAAGAGGCTAAGGGCGAATTGTGGCGGCGACCCGGTTTAGGCGCATTTATGGTTGCCGACGGTCCAGATTGGCGCATTCGCCGCTCTGGCGCCCGCCGCTGCCCGGTCGAGCTGACAGAGGATCAGTTGTTGATGAAGGCCGAAATGCTGTCGGCGATGGTGTTGCTCGGTCCGCGTCCCCGGCCCTGCCGCCGCTGCTGCTGGAAGTTTTGTGGGGGCATGGCATTGGCATTCACGGCGACGTCCTCGACCATCGGCATCGATTCATAGTCGAGCGGCAGGGACTCGCCGAACAGCGCCGCCGCCATGCGGGCGTCGTGGCCGTAGAGATCGCGATAGGTCGAGATCGAGCCGTCATCGTTCACCCACAGGGTGAAATAGTTGACGTAGACCGGGATCTTCTGTTTCAGCGGCACCTGCTGGTCCTCGCTGTTCTGGATGGCCGAGGCGACCTGGGCCGAGGACCAGCCTTGGGTTTGCTTCAGCAGGATGGCGGCAAACTGGTCCGGATTCTGGACCCGCATGCACCCATGGCTTTCGGCGCGGACGGTCTTTGCGAACAGGCCCTTCTGCGTCGTGTCGTGCATATAGACCTCATGCTTGTTCGGAAACAAGAATTTGACCGTGCCAAGCACATTGGTCGGGCCAGGGGGCTGATACACGTTGAGGCTGCGGATATCGATGCGACCCCAATCGAGGCGAGACGGATCGACTTCCTTCGTACCGATGGCGACGCGAAGACCGTTGCGCTCGAACACCGAGGCATCCCAGCCGCCGCCGTCCCCACCGAAGAACCAATCGCCGCCACCACCCCTGATCGAGGGCATGAGCTCCTCGACCTTGATCGAGTTCGGCACGTTCCAATAGGGATTGAACACGATCGTCTGCATCTCGTTGGCGAACACCGGGGTCTGCTTGTCGGTCTTGCCCACCACGATGCGCGTGGTGAAGACCGGCTTGCCCTCGTCCACGACCCGCAGCATGAATTCCGGCACGTTGGCGGTCACATAGAACGAGCCGAGATCGCTCGGCAGCCAGCGCCAGCGTTCCATATTGATAAGAACCTGCTTGACCTTGGCCGGGCTCGACGTCTGCTGGCCCTCGTGATTGAGCAGCCGCCGCGTGCCGGGGCCGACCGCGCCATCGGGCCTGACGCCATGGGCCGCCTGGAAGTTCTTCACCGCTTCCTCAACCGCCTCGTCGAACCGCGTCTCCTTGCCTGGAGCGCGCGCCTCGATCTTGAGCCGCGTCCGCAGCAGCGCCACTTGCTCATCCTCGACCCCGAGCTTGAGCGTGGGGCCCTCGGGAATCTTGACCACGGAGTCACGAACGACCGCACCACCGCGCGCCGCCAGCAACGCCTTCCGCAACGCCTCGAACTGAGGCTGGTGCGGCTGGAAGCTGCGCAAATAGGCCGCCGCGTCGGCGCGGAAGGCGATGGATTCCATCACCTGCAACGGGTCGGGCAGCGCCAGGGTCGGATCGAGATTGGGCGAAAGCCGCAATGGCTCAATGCGGCCGCCGCGCGCGTCGCGGGCATAACGGACCGTGGCCAGGCTGAGCGTGATTTCAGCCTCGGCGAGCCGATCGGCGGCGCCCGGACTATCGGGGTCGAAACCGTCGAGCTTGGGCAGATGGTAATCTGACGCGCGGAGCCCGAAATCGTCGGCCTTTCCAATCTCCTCCATGACGGCTTTGGCGCGGGGGGTGAGCCCCTTGTCGTCAACCCAGAGCAAATGCGGCTCCAGATCGGTGTAATAATCGACAAGCCCCTTCTGTCCGGCCCTGCCATCGGCGGTCTTCGAGAATTTCTCGACGACACGGTTCTGCACCGTGATGCGCAGCGCGTCCTTCTGGCTGAGCAGCGCCTCGGGGCCATCGGGCTCAGCCGCGCGGGCGGGCGCGCAGACGATCATGCATGAAATGGTCGCGGCCGCGAAAAGGGTAGCCGCCGTCCGGGAGGATGACCTCACAGCCCGCTCCTGATTTGGTTGAGTTCCCTTATATACCGGATATACCGGGTCGCCGATATCGTGAACGCCTCTTCCCTCTGCTTCCCTGCCGCAGGCTCTAGCAGCGAGGCGGCTGCCGAACCGAAGCACTTTGCGCCCATAGAGAGGCGAGAGCATGGCAACCGAACGCCCAAACTCGCGCAGAAAATAGCTATATTTTTCAAACCTCTGAGGCACCGAGGCTCTACCCGGGCGCCGCAAAACCGGACTTATACCAACTTGCGCTGATCAGCATGCATTTGCCCAATCGCGCCTGCCGATGGACATGATTTTCCACGGCTGATCGACAAGTTTGTTCCAGGCCTCGCAAGCGAGTGCGACGATCTCTTCGTGA
>Ga0307377_10004899_pt1 | contig 14508 bp, 28 predicted proteins | sample TR3MG_FD_202535 | JGI IMG/M metagenome (GOLD analysis project Ga0307377, IMG submission 202535) | Soil microbial communities from Risofladan, Vaasa, Finland - TR-3 | ecosystem: Environmental > Terrestrial > Soil > Coastal area > Acid sulfate soil | place: Finland: Risofladan, Vaasa | collected... | reverse complement strand
TCTCTAAAATATCATTCAACTCTAATTGCCATCTGACAATATTATCCTCTTGCCTTGATGCAAAACTTGATAATTGAGAATTTTGTCTTGGGTCATTTGACCTTTGATTTTGAACTGCTCCATAAGACCCCTGCAATTCCTCTTTCTCAATTTCTCCCAATGCAATTTGGATTTCATTTTCAGAATAACCTTGTCTTTTCAAATCATCCACATCTTTTTGAGTTAATTTTGTCACCATTTTATTCTTTTAAATGTGTATCCATGCTATACACCTGCTCCAACAAGGTTTTTGTCCTTTAAATATTCTTGTATCATTATGCCATTACACTCCTCATAAGTTGCTTATCACTCATGCCTCTCTTTCCCCTTTTTCCTTTCTTTGCCTTTCCAAAGAAATTTGCATCAATTCTTGCTCCTTTCCTAATCTCAAAACCTGTTTGTAATTTCCTAATTTCCCTTAATGCTCCCTCAACTCCACTCACTTTTGTTGGAGCAAGACCAATTGCTCTTGATGTGAAATCAGGGAATAAACCCATCATTTCAGGTGTTATCTTTCGTTTTCCCCTGCCTTTTTTCTTTTCCTGTCTTTCTCCAATTCCAATTATCAAGGGGATTATTGGAGGTCTTGGGGTTATTGGAGGAGTTTCCATTATATTTGGAACTGTGAAAGCATTGCTTACCACAGGGGATGTTGTCAATATACTTTTTAATGCAGATTTTTGAGCAGAGGTCTGTTTAAGGGAGGTCATTTGCTTAATCTCATTTTTTAATCCCAACTCTTGCTTTAATCCTAAATCAAATTTCAAATCCATCTTCAACATGTTGTCCATTTTCATATTTGATTTTAGTGACGATAAAACACCAACTGAAAGGAGTTCCCCTGATAAAAGAGTGTCTAATTTCAATGTTGGAATTGCTCCCTGATTAAACATTGGAGGAGTTTGGATTTGAGGAGCATTCATAAATTTCAATGCCTGTCCTCCCTGAACATTCCCAATATTGAAAAGCCCTGCATCAGATGTTCTCTCATAAAGACCCATTCCATAATATTGACTTTGAGGAGATTGCCCTGATGAGAAAAACTCTTTTTCAATGTTTGTTGGAGTTGTAACTGCAACTTGATTATCAATTGCTATTTCTTTTATTAATTTCTTTAATTGGTTTGTATCTCCTGTTTTTTCAAATGTGAAAGTGAAAGGAGTTTTCTTAATGTTTGCAGGTTTAACCCAATTGGATGATGCCCTTGAAACTGAAAATCCTGTTTCTGCCTTTATAATTTTGTCAAAATCCCAAACAGGCAATTCTCCCTGTGGAGTATTTTTTAATAAATATGAACTTGATTTGCCCATTTCCATTTCTCTTATAAGTGGGATGAGTTGCTTTTTTGAATAAACACTGTCCAATATTTGATAATTCTTGATTGCATAAACATCTTTGTATTTTGTTGGGATAAGTGCCTCACTAATATCACTTGATTTTATTGCACTTAATTGTGTATAAAATGTTTTTGTCTTTCCTGCCTGACTTAACAAATTATAAGATGCTCCTTGTTTTGTAACGAATGCAGAAACCTTTTCTCCACTTTCTAAAACAAGAAAATCACCTGCTTTTGTTGTGCCAACAATTTCTCTGCCAAAATTATAAGTGTTTCTCACTGTCTTTGCTCCCCTTGTCTTAATCCCTAAAATATCATCAACATCCAAAACAGGTTGTGTTGTTAAATAACGGAAACTTCCCATTGCTTGATTTCCACTGACCAAAATCTTTCCACTCTCCAAATATTGTTCAATGTATGTCGGAGCATAATATCTTAATGTGCCTGTTGCCTGTGATGGAGTATATCCATATTTGACCAATAAATCTTTTGCATTTTGATATGCACTTTGAGTTATCTTAACATCAGTTGTTCCCCTTAATCCCTCAATTGCCCATGTTGTTCCCAATTGTTGTGTTGGAACTCCATAATAAATTGGGTCAAGATTTGTTATACTTGGTTTTATGTCAAATCTAAAAACCGAATTCCATCCTGACCCACCAACATTTTCAACAACTAATCTTTTGTCTAATGGAGCAACATATTTATTGAATAAATCTCTCCACTTCGTCGTCACCTCTGCCCTGCTCCCTGCAAAACCATATTGACCTAACTTTTGTTTTCCATAATAAACTTCCTCCATCTTTTTTGTATTCTCGTGCAACTTAACAAGGAATGAATTTTTCTCTCTCCCAATTGCATCAGTTGTCAAAGTTCTTTTTGGAGCAGGAATATCTTTTCTCGTGACAACAGGAGATTTCAAATATTTCAATCCTGCCCTGCCCAAAAAATATCCTGAAATAACTGCTGTTGTCAATCCTGCTCCTGCCTCTAAATAAGTGCTACTCGGATTAAAGAATTTATATCCTCCATAAACTGTTGAAACTCCTAATATCCCATAATTCACAGTAGGAGGGATGAGTGAAAGTGCTTTTGTTCCTGTATAAATCCCAACACCTGTTGTTGCAAGGTCTAATGGATTATCAGTAACTTTTATCCCCATTGATGCAAGAGAAATTCCCATCTGTGCAACTCCTCCAACGACATCTGCCCTTGCTGTTTTCCAAAATCCATCATCTTTTATTGTGAAAGTTTGCAATTCTTTATACCCCTTTCCATACTCCTCTGCATATCTTTTTTGAACAATTTTTGCATCCTCACTCTCACCAAATAAACTTGATGCCTCATCAAAGGTGATTTCCTCATAAATCAAATCTTTCATATATTTATTTTCAAATCTTGATTGATATTCCTCTTGATATTTTGTATCAATATCACTCTTGAATGTGTCAATCTTTTCTTGACCAATAACCCATGCATCAACACTTTTTGATGCCTTATCCAATCCTGCCAATCCTTTTTGTGACCATACCTCAACATTTGTTGGAGTTTCTTTATAATAATCCAACTTCAAATCATCCCCTGTTGCACTCCCTTGATATTCATAATTCTTTCCAAAAGAAATAATGCTTAACTTTGGCATTGATGGTGACCCTGATAATTCAACATTCCAATGAACTCTGTCCTTAACCCAATCATATCCCTGAATAACTTTTCCCCATGTTCCAAAAGTTAAATCAATTTTTGGAGCATCTTTTTGTGAATAATATTGACTTTCAGGAACAATTATTGATGGATAAACAACATTTCCACTCCCATCCATTTGCATGGTCTGTCCTGTATAATAATTTGCATTTCCCTCAATAACTTTGAAAGGGAAAGTTATTTTCTTTTCTGTGGTTTCCCAATTTTGATAATTATAATCCTGCCATGTTTTCTTATCATTATATTGCTCAATTGAAACTTCTTTCCCCCCCATAAGACCACTGACAACACCAACAACACCCCCATATTTATCAAATTTCAAAACCTCTGTTGGATTTTGTTCCTGCCATTCAACTGCTGATGGATTTAATATTGCCTGTTGTGATGGAGGGAGTTTTTCAAATCCAACTTTTTCTGCATATTTTTGTGCAGATGAAAATGCATTAAATTGTGCCTCACTATAACCTCGCCCATAAGTGCTTGTCACTGTCATTCCCTTATCTGTGATGTATTTTGGGAGTTCTTTCTTTTGTTCAGATGTAATCCATCCTGAAATTGTTTTGTTTCCTGTGGTTTTATAAATTGGAGTTAATCCTGCCAACATTTGTTTCTCATTAAAAATTCTGTTCTCATTTCTTGCATCCTCATAACTCTCCTTATAATGTCCAAATTCAATTGCACTGCTTTCAATGTCCTCATAAGAATACATATTCCCTGATTTCAATTGACTTGTTCCCCAATTCAACTTTTCAATAACTCCTTGATAATATGCTTGTTTCTCCTCTAAATCATCCTCGTATTTTTGCATCTTTTCATTATAATGTTGTTTCCGACTATCCCTTTCTTTTTGAGATAATCTCTTAAACCAATCCTCATATTCCCTCATCTGCTGTTTCTTTGATGCAGTGTAATTCGCCAAACTTTGCTGTGCAGTTGCAATTGCTGTTTGTGTTTTTGTCGTCTGTTCTCCCCTCCAATCTGTTTGTTGCTGAACAAGTTGTTCCTTTGAAACAAAAAACTTTTTAATTTCAGGTGAAAGATTTTCAACAACATTTCCATAATCCTCATTGGTGAATGGTCTTGTCTTTGTGACAGTTTTTGTTCCTGTGGAATGAACAACAAGGTTTCCCATCTTGACCTGTTTTTCAACACCATAAAACTGATTATTATAAAATGGTTGCATAATCCTATCTCTTGATGATTGCGACATCCTATCCCACTCTCTTGCAGACATATTTGAGGGTCTGTATGTTTTGGTGGTTTCTTGGTCTTGATACTCAACATCTTTCCAAAGTTTTTCTGCAATAACATCTGCTATTGCCTTTTCACTTGCATAAGTTTGCTGTGCCTTTTTTGTTTGCTGTTGGTATGCAACTCTTTCTGTTCTTGTTGCTCTGCCTGTGCTTTGCTGTTTCCTCTTTTCAGAAATTTGTTGTCCTAATGTTACCATTTCTCTTGTTAAACTGATGTATAACAACTTTATAAATTTATCCAATGGCTAAATTTCCCAATAGTTTTATAAATCCACACACACTATTTATTTAAGAGGTTTAAAAAGAGATAAAATATGGCTTTTACAAGTGCAGGAAAATCATCAGGTGAGGATGCAATTGGATTGGGAACACAGGCATGGAATATTGCTGATGGTTTCACAAAGATTAAGATTTTGAGATTGGTTATTCAATTGGATTTGGATGAGGAGATTGCAAAATTTGGGAGAAAAGATGAGCAAGAGGACATCCCAAATGAATTTATCCCTCATAGGAGAGTTGAATATTTTGAAAAATTCATTTTCCATCTCAAACAACTTATTGGAAATTGTAAGTTTGCAATTGACAAGGGTTATGATGAAAAATTGATGGCAAATTATTTTAATAGGATTGAGGGAGTTGAGGATGTTGCTGATGGAATTGCAACAACTTTCACAAATGAGGTCACCAAAGAGGAGGAATTAAAAATAAATGAAAAGCATTTCAAGGTGTGTTTCAGAGTTCTGCAAGAAATAAAAGATGAATTAAATTTCCCAATTAACAGAGCAGGTTTAATTTTCAGACAAGGAGATGAGTTGGATTTGGATGCTGTCATGCGACAAATTGAGGATGGAGGAGGTTAAATGGGCAGAGGGAAAATCCAAAAATGGAGATTTATAAAATTAGTTCAAACAATTGTTGCATCTCTCCTCAATAAATATGATTTCTTTATGGTCATTGAGGGAGGAACAGGGATTGGAAAATCCACTCTTGCTTATCATATAGGACATAAAGTTGCACTTGAATTCAAAAAATTATATAACCTTGACCCTGATTTGATGGAATATTATTATGAAAGAGTTGGGAGAAAAAACAGATTATCAGAGGAGGATTTTGTTAATAAAATTTTGGCACTCAAAGAGGAGAAAGCATATAAGTTTTCTCCACAGAAATGTTTAATCTACACACAGGATGATATGCAAAAAGCATTGACCTCATGGAACTCAATTTCAATTCCTGATGAATTAATCAATATGACTTTCAACAGGGATTTTTATTCAGAGAAACAAAAGGACATTATTAAAATTCTTAACATGTTTCGTGACCATGAAAATCTCACAATTGCATGTGTTCCTGCATTTCAAAACATTGACACTCAAATCAAAGGTCTAACAAAAATGAAAATCACCGTCAAGAAAAGAGGAATTGCAATCATCCACACTCCAAACTCTGTGATTTATTGCAAAGATAAATGGGATAGTGCAACCAATGAAAAGATTGAAAGAGAATGGATTATGAAAAAACTCACAAGACCTGACTATTCAAGATTAACAACTTTCAGAGGATTGGTCAAGTTCCCTCCATTAACAAAGGCACAGGAGAAAACATATCAACAGGTCAAGAATGATAAGAGAGCAGTTGTTTTGAAAGAGGACATGGGAATTGAAACACAGGAGGAGAAAAAAGCAGACCCATTTGATGACCTAATGGAGAGATTGCTGAATGGAGCAGTGAGGAATGGAACATATTTGAGAGGTGTTGCTGACATGATGGGCATCACCATCAACACATTAACAGGCAGGATAAGGAGAGAGTTGGGAAAACAAAAGAAAAATCAATTGATTTCTGCATATTATGGTGAGGCAAAGGCAAGAAAACATGATGTTGAGGGCATTGATGGGCTATAATAGTTCGCACAATCCACAAAATAGTTCGCACAATCCATGAGTTTCAATTTGGAGAAAAGCATTTGCATAAATAAACCACCAAAGTCAAAAAATATATTTTCTTGGAGAGGGAGGCACAGGCAATGATTATTGTCTGTCCAATGCAAAATTTCCCCCAAACAGAAAATATTTAAACCTCAACACACTCTTTTTATAATGGGTTATCAAAAGGAGTGGGTCATGGCAGAACATCAAATGGGAAATAATCCACACACCCCAAAAGAAAATGTGGATGAGATTGAAATGGAGATTAAAAAGAATTTGGAATTGATTAAATTAGGGAAACCTTTGACAACTCCATTATCCATTCTGAAACAACAATGCAACTTTCAAAAGAGATGGGAGGATTTTGATGGAGAGTGGGCATCTTAACGAGTTCAAAGCATTCCTGAAAGGCACAAAGGGTCTTGGAGAGGTGACACAATATAGGTATGCTCTTGCCATGCAGGATTTTGACCTTAATCAAATCTCACAAGATTATATCAATCAATACATCCAAAGCAAAAGAAACAACTCACAGGTCAGAGGAGCAATGCTTTCTTTCATGGAGATGTCAGGGATTAAGAAATTGTTTGATATGCCACCCAAACAGACAGGAACAAAGAAAAAGAGGGTGACAAGGGCAGTGAGCAAACAAGATTATGAAAGGGTCACGGATTTTCTTTATGCACATTCATTCAAGAAAGGTTTGGTCTTTGACTTGGTTTATCAGGGAGCATTGAGGAGAGTTGAAGTTCCCACAATAAAGATTAATTCTTTCAAATGGGAGTTGTTCATGCAAGACCCAACAAAGCACTGCCAACTCATTGTTTTGGGAAAGGGAGATAAGGAAAGGACAGTTTTAATCAATCCTGAAACTGCTGAAAAAATATTCAATCATTTTGCCAAAAGGATGCCTCATGAGAAATTCATTAACAACCCATCTCTCTTATTTGGAACAACAACAAGACCCATGACATTGAGAGCAGTTTGGAGCATTGTGCATCAAGGGTCAATTGATGCAATTGGGAGAGATATTCGGACACACGAATTAAGACATGCTCGTGCAACTGAATTGGTCAGGATGGGAATTCCCATTCATGATGTTAAGAATTATTTAGGTCACTCATCTGTTGCAACAACAGAAATTTATTTGCACAGGTCAATTGATGAAAGCATTGACAACATTCAGAACACATTAATTATAAACCAATAGGGAGATGAGTAATAGTGCAGTGCCTGATTTTAGACAGGATTGCCTCCCTCACTCTTTTTCAGAATTCTCTTGTTTCTCCCTATTGGGAAAAAGAGGTGATTAAAATAACAATAATAAAAAATATATAAATGTTTGGATACACTTATTCAATCTTTGAAATCCTTAATGTTGGCACATCCTTTTTTGCATTCGGAGAGTAAGCCATTGTCTTTCTAAACAACACTTTCTTTCCGATAACTGCCTTTGGAGAATTAAACCCTGCATCTTTCACAAAGTTTGAATTTGTGATATTCAGAGAATATTTCTGCTTAACATTATCTTTTTCTAAAATTAACATTGGTCTGTGATTTTCCTCATCCAATTCAACTCCAACACAAACAAAAATATCTGCGTCAGACTTAACATCTTCAATTCCTAAAAAAGCAGACCCTAAAAATCCATCCCAACTATCCATTTCATTTCCTTTCATTTCATTTCCTTTCATTTCATTTCCCATGTTTTTCTTTTTCATTTCCTCCTTTCAGTTAATAGCAAAAGGGGAATATTGTGGGGAGGAAGGTATTTGACATCTAAACTCCCCACAATACCGACGACAAAAAGAGAGTTGTAATCAACTTCTTGCCATCAAATTTTGCAAGATTATAACACACTATTTCTTTAAATACTTTGTGTTTAATTATTAAGGAGCAATCATATTTCCACAAAAAACAGTGCATTTCTCACCAATTTTCTCCGAATAAAACCTTATGGGGTCTGCAAGACATTCATTTGCATTCCCTTTAAGATAAGAAATAAGGATGATGCAGGTGACTATAACTACAATAATCATGACCCAATATCCTATATTAAACAACAACTTTTTATTCATTTTTCTTTTTGCTGTTCTCTCTAACTTGTTCAATTTCCATTGAAACCTCTGCTCTCGCATCATCATAACTCATCCCTTTCTGTTTCATCTTGTTAAAGATAAGAATTTTCATCTCAACTCTTGAAAAGGGTTTATTTCTCATCAGGTTTGGTGAGTTCAATGCCTATACTTGCAAGGATTGTCAATGCTCTCTTAATTTCATTTAATTGATGGAGTAATTCTGCTCTGAATATTCCGTTATCCTGTAACATCATAATCCTTTGAGCATTCTCTTGCATCAGTGCCTGTTGTTTTTCCTCATCAGAAATCTCCTCTGTGACCTTTGGAGCAACTTTTTTCTCCTTTATGGGTGTTTCCACTTCCTCCTCATCTAACTCCCCCTCATCATCAAATTCCTCCTCATCTAACCCCTTGACTTCCTGTGGAACTTCCTTTGGAGCAGGAGCAGGTGTTGGAGTTTTAGATGTTTGGGAGTTTGCTAATCTCCTTGCTATAACCTCTCTCAAATTCTCTGCCATTTTGTTTTATACCTCCCTTTTTCTTATTTAGTTCAATTATGATTTGGTCATATATCCAAAGGGTTTCATTAATCATTGGAGTTTTGGTCATCTTGACCATCATGAGTTTCTTTGCTCCATACCAACCAATCCCTGCCTCAATGCAAGACAAGACCCAATCCACTGTTTTTTCAGGATATGCTTTCTTTCTAATCCGATATTTCCAAACAAATTTCCATTGCTTTGCCCATGCATTATGAAATCCCTTTCCAACAAAAAATATAATTGCTCCCACAATTCCAAAAATAAATGTTATTTCAATTATTGGAATAATCACTCCACTCATCAATGCCATTGTTTAGGCAGGTATAAGACCTGTTGCTCCTCCACTCGCTGTTTGATTAAGATAATTCTCGCCAAAGACCCTCAACAATATCCTTGATGTTTCCAAATTAGTTCCTGAAACTTGTGCAAATTTATCAATTATCTTGGAGAATTGAAAGAAAATAATAACCATACAAATTGCCACAACCAAAAAGACAATAATCAACATCACAGTTGTTCCCCATTTTTCCCAAAAGGTTTTGTCCATTAACCTTTGTTCCAATAATCTTTCAGTTGCCAACCTCTGCAACCTCATATCTTCTTGAACAAATCTCACCCCTGCCTTTTTCTGAATATCATTAAGGTCATCCAATGAGAAATTAATCCATTCTCCATCCTCACGAATATAATACCAAAATTCTCTTGGAGCAGTTTGAATTTTTCCACAAGGCAACCACTTGATTGCTTTCAACATTAAAAATCCTGTTGCAACTTTCCATAACCTATCCCCTGCCATTCCAAATGGAACTTCTTTGGCACGATAAACTGCAACTCTTGTTGGAGTATTTCCAATCAATCTAAAAACATGAATTCTAATCCAAAACTTTTTCTTAACAGAACTCCAATAAATCAAAAATCCTATAAGACCTAAAATAACACCCACAATTGCAACAACAAGGAGAATTCCTCCCATGCCTGACATCTTGCTCCCTAAATCTACTGCTCCAAATGGATTGATTGATGATGCATCAGGCATTATTCACTATCCCCTTTTATTTCCTCAACATTACCACAACTACGACAGACCCACTCCCCTGATTTAACCCTTAAATAACAAAATGTGGAACTACACTTAATGCATCTGTGTTTTTGCTGTTCTTTTTCTTGGCTTTGTTTCTCTTTTTCTGTCATCATTAATTTTCTCCTTGACTTTCTCAACTGCATCCTCTGATAATGGAGTTTGCAACATGCACATCACACCATCAATTCCATCAACCCTTGATAACATTGATTTAACAATTGGATTGTCCATTAAACCCATAATTTTCTTTTGAACTCTTGCAACATCCTCTTTTGCCTTTTTTGTGACACATTTATTAAAATATTCTTGCCAACATTCATAATGAAAACCAACCTCTTGAACAATCTTTCCCTTGTCGGATGTCGTCAATAAAACTTGTTTGCATAATTCCTCAATTTCATTTCCACAATTATAACAGAGGAACTTTTTGGTCTTGATTATCTTGTGACCTTTCTTTCTCACTACATCTTTATTTGGAACTTTTTTCACACTCTTTTTCTTGACCATGATTTAATCACACACTCTTTATTTATAAATGTTTCTAACAATTGCAGACCCACGACATATTGAAAGATTTTCCATTCAAACAATAATCCAAACATTTAATGTTGTCATCTGTGAAAAGTTTTTCTAATTCAATGTTCCCTAAAACAACAACAAAGATAACTAATGCCAAAATTCCAATAATTAAGATAATCCCTGCAAGTTCCCTAATCTTTTGTCTTTGTCTTTTTGATAGTTTCATATTTCTTTCTCCAATTATCTCTTTGTTTTCTTGCATCTTTCAAGGCACTCTCAAAATATTGTAATTTTCCCATGAGTTCATTCCAAACAGATTTTGGAATAAGATAACTGTCAGGAGAGTTTGCCTCCTCAATTTTCAACATTTTGCTATAAAAATCTTTGACTTCAATCTCCCAATCCTCTTTCCCCTTTCTTGCAATTATGTCATCCTCCACCATAAAATGTTTATCCATTTTTCTCAATTATTAACTTCTCAACTTTTTTATATTTTTGTTTCGTGTAAGCATAACCATTCATTTTGCATCTCTCACACAACTTTTCATATTTTCCTGTTGGTTGAAATTTCTTTTTACATTTACTGCATGGCTTACATAATCTTTCTCTAATTTTTTTCTCTGTCATTTTAAATAAATCCCCATAGGAATTTTGCCAAAGACCAAACTGACCAAAGGAAACATGCCATAATCATCCATCTCTCCCATCCTGAAAAAAACCAATCATTGTTCCATGCCTCCTTGACTTTCTCACGATACATCTGACCAAAACCTTTCTTTTGCATCTCGGCTATTGATTTCATGTCCATATTGATAATATCCCATTTATTCTTTCCTCTGCCTCTTTCTTTGTTGGAAATCTCTCAACATCCTCAAACAAATCTCCCTTTAAACACATAATCTCCCAAAACCATTTATTTCTAAAAATATCTTTGAGTTTGACTAATGAGATTTCAAACTTCTTGTGCCTATAAATATATTGCCACTTTCCAAAATATTGAGGGATTTTAATTTTGTTTAATCTTGCATTCTCAATTTCCTCAAATCCTCTGTGTAATCTTTTTTCAATTTTTATCATGCAAGACCTCCCAATGTCCAAAGAGAGATGTAAATGAACATGAAAACAGGAATGAATGCAACATCCTTTTCTTTTGGAAATCTCCACTTAACCAAAACTTTCCAAACAAGACCAAAGAAAACTGTCAAGAAAATAAATCCTAAAAAGTAATTTGTTGTGGAAAGCATGAAAGCAATCATGGTCATAACCTTGATGTCTGCGACCCCTGAAAAGTAATCTGCCTCATAAAGCATCCATGCGACGATAAATCCCATTATCCCAAACCAAAGATTTGCAGGATTAAGGAAAGCAACAACAAAAAGCATCCCTGTGAGCATGATGGATGGTAAGACCCTTAATTTCCAATCAATTATTGAAATAACAAAAAGGAATATCAACACAATCCAAATTAACCACTCAATCATCCTCAACCTCCACATCAAATTCAATACTTCTTATTGCTCCATCCACCCCAATCACAATAATCTGTTTTATGATATGCTCCTCATCAAATTCATTTATTGTTTCTCTAAAACCCTCAATCATTTTTGTTCCTCCGAATTTTCTAATCTTAAATTCATTCCTTCTTTAACACAAAAACTCCCAATGTCTTTTGCATAAGCACAAGTTTCTTGGCAATCCTTTGTCATGTAATATTCACAGACTTCAATTCTTTTATTTATGCAATCAATATATTCTGGTATCATTTTATTGTTTCCTCTTCATAATCACATTTCAAGCAATAAATCCTTCCATTTCTTATTACTGCATTATCTAAATTTTCTTTTTTACAATTTTCACATTTATAATTCTTTTTCATCTTTTCCTCCAAACCCAAAAAAGAACAATTGCAATTGCAAGACCCAAAATTGAGTGGAGCAGAGAATAAACAAGAGAGTGAGGCATAGCCATCCTTATTGGGAAAGTTAAAATGAAATATCCCAATATCCATCCAAAAGCAAGTGCCATTCCATTTAATCTTGACATTCCGACAAACTCCTGTGATTTTCAAACACCTTTTCAATTTCTTTAAAGAAAAAATCATTTTTTGGATTGTTCCTATCTTTTAGGAAAGGGTATCTTATTTCCTCTGCTTTAATCCACAAGGACAACATGTCCAACAATTCTTGCACTGTCATGGTCGTATATTTGCAGGGAAATTTGAAAACAATTGTTGCCAAAGGTTTCCCATCTGCATGTTCAGGAATTGGTGACCCAAATCGGTCATGAATTTCTTGTTGGTTTAACAACTCAATACTCTCAATATTATAAGTTTTCTTTCCTTTCCAATCATTCGGACATTCCATTTTATTTCTTTTTCTCCATTGTGAATATTGCCATTACAAACCACATGCAAAACAAAACTCCCAATGCAATGCTATCTGCAAGGTGATTTGTTAAGAAAGACATTGCAAGGAAAATATTTCCATTTAAAACAAAGAATTGCCAATCTTTCATTTTTTCTTTCTCCCTTTTGGTTTTTTCATGTCCTCATGCAGTGCTTGACCGAACTTCTCAATCTCTTTGGCAATATCAAACAACACATCCCTTTGGATATTATTGAGTTCCCTTTTCAATCTGCCAATCATAGTTTCTGTTTTCATGGCACAATACGAAAGGAAAAGATGGGCAAGTGCAATAAAGATTAATAAGAAAGTGGTGAATGTATCAGTTACCACAAAAGACCCAACAATAAACATGTTTGCAATCAAAAGATAAACCTGTGAATATTTCATTGTTGCTCCTCAACCTTTTCTGCAATTCTCTTGATTGCTGAAAGGTGTTGTTTAATTTCATTAAAGAGTTTCATATCCTTGAATTCTTTTGCAAGTTGTTCATCCTCATCAATCTTTTTGAGAAATTCAAACATAAACTTTGCCCTATCTTCATTTTTCTGTGATTGATACATTCCGACACCCAAATCAAATAAAGTCACTGCAATGCCTCTCCTGAAACATTCTGTGGGTGATAAGTTATACTCTGCAATCATGTCCTGAAATTTCTTTGAAACACTCACTGATGTGACAACTGTGTCACCTCCCCTTTTTTGACTTTTATCTTCTGCCATCTTTTTTCTCCTTATCTGTTCCAAATTTATAATCAAAAACTAATTTTCTTAATTGGTTTCTCCAAAAATCATATTCCATCATTTCAACAAGTGTTTGTAAGACCACTATATTTCCCTTGCTAACATCAAATTTATTTCTTTCCTTATCTGCCATTATTTTGCTCCAAATACCTCATCAATTTCTTTTTTTGTTTCATCTTGAATATCCTCAATACCATCAACCTGTTGCCTCAATGCATCAACTTCCAACATTAAAGCATTTCTTTGTTTAACTGTTTTATGCAATTTTTCCAAAAGATTGCAACTTGGATAATCAACCCCCTCTTTGTCTGTGACCAAAAACTTAATTCCAAATTCCATTGCCTCTTTGAAAGTGAGATTACATTGTTTTGCTAAATCATACAAATCAGAATTAATATTAACAGAAGTCATCTTTGTCGTCGGGGATTTCCATTTTTGAGGAGCATCCAAATGCCCATCAGTTTCATTCATCTCATTTTCCATAACTTAACCACACACTCTTTATTTATAAACTTTATGGTGATATGATATATATATATATCCCTTTTAATAATAATAATAATAATAAGTTTGTATTACATAATAATAATAAGAATGTAATAATATGATATACCTTTTGCTCCCTGAAAAACAGGTATATATATATATATTTATATTTATTGAGGCATTGCTTTCATAACTTCCTCAACACTCATCACTTTTTTCTTTTTAAGAGGTGATTTTGCTTGTTTCCCTGTTCCCCCAATCATTTTTCCCAAACCCTGACCAACATCTGCAATCTTGTTAAAAACTTTTCCACCTGTTGTTTTGGAAAATTCCTCTGCTTTTATTTGGGATTTGAGTTTTTTGATTTCTGCATCTTTCCTTTTGTTTTCTTGGAGTT
>Ga0307377_10004896_pt1 | contig 14517 bp, 14 predicted proteins | sample TR3MG_FD_202535 | JGI IMG/M metagenome (GOLD analysis project Ga0307377, IMG submission 202535) | Soil microbial communities from Risofladan, Vaasa, Finland - TR-3 | ecosystem: Environmental > Terrestrial > Soil > Coastal area > Acid sulfate soil | place: Finland: Risofladan, Vaasa | collected... | reverse complement strand
ACTACAAACTGAACTAAAGCGTGCTCAAGCTGATAACAAAAAAGCTGCTGCCGATCTTAATCTTACAAGTTCAGTCTATAACACGAACAAAGACCTTTATGAAAAAAGACTTATCTCTAAAGAAGAGCTTGATGATTCTAAATCAAAATACTTAGCAGCATCAGCTGCTCTGGAGCAATCCAAAGCTACAATTGAAATAACTGAAGCAAATTTAAACAATACGACTATCCGCTCACCAATAGACGGCATAGTGCTTTCTCGCAATATAAATACCGGAGAGAACGTTACACCAAATGGCAAGCCGCTTTTTTTGATATCTCAAGAGCTTTCAAAGATGAAAATTGATACAAATGTAAGTGAGGCAGACATAGGTAAAATTGGAAGAGACCAAAAAGCATTTTTTACTGTTGATGCTTTTCCTAATGAAACTTTTGAAGGTACGGTTTCTCAAATTAGAAATGAGCCCATAACAAACAACAGTGTAGTTACTTACAATGTTGTAGTTTCGATAAATAATGACGGGAACAAATTAAAACCCGGTATGACTGCAGATGTAAAAGTTATAGTAGCAGAAAAAGCAGATATAAAACGAGTCCCGACATCAGCTCTAAGATTCATACCGCCCTCTTCTGCAATTATTGATACTAATAATGTAGACATAAACACTTCTCCACATGTATGGATTCCCTCCAAAAATGGACAAATCAAAGCTGTCCAAGTAATGCCCGGGATTGGGGACGGTCGACATACTGAAATTACCCAGGGTGAGATCAATGAAGGAGATGAAGTTATCGTTGAAGCGCTAATTAAAGAGGATTCAGGAAATAGCGCATCTTACCTACCTCAACCCAAGAGATTCTAAAAAATGAGCACTAATAATCTTGTTATCGAAGTCAAAGATATTCATAAGACATATGACTTGGGAGAGGTAAAAGTCCAGGCCCTTAAAGGAATTTCTATTGAAATAGAGAACGGGGATTTTGTATCCATAATGGGCGCTTCAGGTTCGGGCAAAAGTACTTTTATGAATATCATCGGATGTCTAGATAAACCAACGAGCGGAGAATACTTCCTCGATAACAATCAAGTTTCCTCAATGGAAACTGACGAACTTGCAGAAATAAGGAATGTGAAAATAGGATTTGTTTTTCAGAGCTTTAACCTCTTGGCTAGAACATCTGCGATAGAGAATGTTGAGCTTCCCCTGATATACAACAACACAGACTCGAAAAAGAGATCAGAACTTGCAAGCGAAGCCATCTTAAAAGTAGGCCTGGGTGGACGAGAACATCACCACCCTTCCCAGCTCTCAGGTGGACAACAGCAGCGAGTGGCAATAGCACGGGCAATAGTCAATAATCCAAGCATTATTTTAGCTGATGAGCCTACAGGGAATCTCGACTCTCAGACGAGTATGGAAATCATGGAAATTTTTAAGGGCTTAAACCAACTAGGGAAAACAATCATAATGATCACACATGAACGGGATATTGCAGAATACGCCCAGAGAGTAATTACATTTAAAGACGGCTATATTACCGAGGACAAGCGTCAGATATCCCAGAGCTGATTACTATTAGATAAGCAACAAAGAACAGCAGTACAATTTATTAATTAAGTCTAATATAGGGTCCTTATAAATTCGGTTCCACCGGCAGCAAAATCTTCAAATATATCCCCGTTTACATCTCCAATACCCTGAACTAATGATCCAAAATTGGATTCACCGGCCTCTCCAACTAGCTCTGCATCTGCATTTGAAGCGGATACTGTAGCGGGGAAGTCCGTCTGTCCAAAGAAAATGTAGACATTACCATTGGCTGTTCCGGGAGCGCCAACTCCAAAATCAGCATTAATGGTCTCTAGGATAAGAACTGTAGCAGTATCTCGTTTTCTCTGGTCTTGTTCAAAGTTTAGCTGAGCCATAACACTCACAGAAGCTCCAAACATGTCTCCGGGACTTATACCAGTAAATTCAGTCTCAACAGGGGGAATAGTTCCATCTTGAAAGGAATTATCTATATCATCACCTGAATATAAGAACACAGAACCTGTAGACATATTAGAATCAGGAGCACCGACAATTACATCGTCTCTTTCCTCGCCGTCTTCATCTATATCCCCATCTCCAGATAAGCTAATTCCAAAACTGTCATCTGCACTACCTTCAAGAATTACTACATCACTAGTATCCACAGCTAAATCTATGCTGTTAATATTATCTTGGCCTAATATTACATATGCCCTACCTATGCCAGGTGCCCCAGCTCCAATTTCATCAAAACTATTTCTTCTGATTCTTCCAACATTCTCAATGTCAAAACCAAATAAATCACCAGGCCCCTCGCCGGTAAATGTAGCACCGGCATCGGTAGCAGGAACTTCTTCATCCTTCTTGAGACCAGCACCTCTAAAGATATAAGCCCTTCCCGTGTCTGATCCAAAAAATGGCGCTCCAACCAAGAATAGGCCGGATCCATTTGTCACATCATCTCCGTCAGCTACTGAAAAACCAAAGTTGTCTCCGACATTTTCTCCAACAACCTCTATCCTCTCAACACTAGGATCAGCCAAATCAATTACGCTCGGAAGTTCTCTACTACCAAAAATTACAAATACTTTTCCTCTATCGTTATCAAATCCGGGGGCTCCTATAACAAGTTCCTCTGTCCTTGGATCATTATCAAAATCTGGAATCCCAGCCAACGAAGCGCCAAACAGATCATCAGGATTTCCGATAACAGTTACATCCGCATTAGCAACGTCAATAACAGTACTGCCGTCATTGGTCAAATCCTCTTGGCCAAAAAAGATATAGACCCTTCCAAGACAAGGATCGCCAATAGCATAGTCATTTATAAATTCAATGTCATTGGTAAAGCCATTGTTAGTGGTAGTTTCCTGATCTCCATTAAAGTTCCCTGATCCTACAGAATCTCCAAGACAGCTTCCCGGCTCATCACTCAAATATTTAACAGATTGAAGTGGCGTAGTTAGTTCAACTACATTTGAGGGCTGTGAGGAATTGCCTACTTCATCGTTAGTCAGGATGGAATAAAAGAAAGTCAGTTCACCAGTTAAGTCCAGACGAGGCGCAAGAAAACTCTGAGATGATCCCGCAACATCCGGCTGTTGGAAATCGGGAATCTGAGTAGCATTGCTAAAATTATCCCGAACAGCTTCTTCAATTTCTAAAAATGGCACTCCATCTAGATTAGGCACTCCCAATATCTCAGCTACTTCCTGATTATCGTAATACCTGAAAAAGTAAATTGTAGCTCTGCCTTTATTACCGTTGTCTCCAGGGGCTATCCAATTGAGCAGTCTACTAACTTCAACTGAAGATAGATCAGTAATTGTTGCGGGAGGAGTACCGTCTCCAATTGCGCATGAAACAATAAATAAGATAACAAAGAGATAACTAATTCTAAGAAGTTTTGTTGCCTTCGAAACAAATGTCATATTAATTGTCCTTGTGTGTCATTTTAAGAGTGTAAGATTGTACCGAACTAATGTTACTTTTCCAACAACATTATTGCATATAATAATTTTACCCGATTTGATAGGAATAAGTTGATATGGTAATTTCCCTTAGAAGTGAGTGAAACTTTAGGGAGGACTATAACGTGGCAATAATTGATGCAATTTTAGCAAGAGAAATTTTGGATTCCAGGGGAAATCCTACTGTAGAAGTTGATATAATCTGTGAGGATGGATCGTTCGGAAGAGCAGCTGTGCCCTCAGGAGCTTCCACTGGTGAACATGAGGCTATAGAACTAAGAGATAATGTTAAGAAAAGATACCTGGGCAAAGGAGTCCAAAAGGCCCTTAAGAATATTAAGGACGTTATTGCTCCCAAGTTAATTGGTGCGGATGTAACAGCCCAATATGATATTGATCAGTTGATGCTCAAATTAGACGGGACATCTAATAAATCTAAATTAGGCGCAAATGCAATCTTAGGAGTTTCACTCGCCGTCGCCAAAGCGGCAGCCAATTCGTTATATATACCTCTGTATGCTTATCTTGGAGGGATTTCAGCCAATACGCTTCCTGTACCGTTAATGAATATTATTAATGGCGGAGCTCATGCAGATAACAATCTGGACTTTCAAGAATTTATGATAGTACCTGCGGGATTTACCAAGTTCTCAGAAGCTATCAGAGCTGGTTTTGAAGTATTTCACAATCTAAAATCGATTCTTGGGAAAAAAGGCTACGCGACATCGGTTGGTGATGAAGGCGGATTTGCCCCTAATCTAAAATCCAATGAAGAAGCAATAGAATGCATACTCGAAGCGATCACAAAAGCAGGATACAAAATTGGTGGTGAAATTTCACTTGCTATAGATGCGGCATCCAGCGAATTTTATCAAAATGGCAAATACACAATAGAAGGCAAAAAGATTGACAGGGATAAACTGATTGACGTTTACAGTAAATGGGTAAGTCAGTATCCGATTATTTCTATTGAAGACCCACTTGCGGAAGATGACTGGAAAGGCTGGCAGATGATGACTAAGGAGCTAGGAGATAAGGTGCAGATTGTCGGGGATGATCTCTTTGTAACAAATACCAAAAGGCTTGCCAGAGGAATTAAAGAAAACTCAGCAAACTCTATTTTGGTCAAGGTTAACCAAATAGGCTCATTAACCGAAACACTAGAAACGATTAGAATGGCTCAGAATGCGGGGTATACATATATAATATCTCACCGTTCCGGCGAGACAGAGGACTACACAATCGCAGACATTGCTGTTGCTACAAACTCCGGGCAAATCAAAACAGGATCAGCTTCTAGAAGTGACAGAGTCTCTAAATACAATCAGCTTTTAAGAATAGAAGAAGAACTAGGAGATGAAGCTATATATCCCGGCAGAAAAGCATTTAACATCTAAAATCTCTTGATATTTGTGATTTCGTATATATTTTTCTTACAGCAGTTGTATAGGGCCTGTAAATCTAAAAAATGATTATTTGTTGTGCATAATTAGCTTTTTAGCACAATATAAAAGGATAAAGATATGTCGGCTAGAACACTATTTGATAAAATATGGGCAGAACATGTGGTCTTTGAAGAAGAAGGTCAACCCACACTTATATACATTGATCTACATTTAGTACATGAGGTTACTTCTCCTCAGGCTTTTGAGGGTCTACGCCTTACTGGGCGTAGAGTAAGAAGACCTGATCTAACTTATGCAACGATGGATCACAACGTACCTACTACAGACAGATCAATACCAATTGAAGACCCTATTTCTGCAAGACAGATCGAAGTTTTAGAGGAAAATTGTGAGGAATTCGGGGTCCCACTCTTTGGATTACATGTAAACAGTGATTTGCAGGGAATTGTTCATATCATAGGACCTGAGCTTGGACTTACTAAACCCGGAATGACAATAGTTTGCGGTGACAGTCATACCTCGACTCACGGTGCATTTGGATCATTAGCCTTTGGTATAGGCACAAGCGAAGTAGAGCATGTGCTTGCTACACAGTGTTTAAGGCAAAACAAACCCAAAGAGTTTGAAATCCGTGTAGAGGGTGAGCGAGGCTACGGTGTAACCGCTAAAGACATAATCTTAAATATTATAGGTCATATAGGAACAGCTGGAGCTACGGGAACAGTTGTAGAATATAGAGGGTCCGCAATTGAAGCTCTAACAATGGAAGAAAGGATGACAGTTTGCAACATGTCAATTGAAGCAGGTGCAAGGGCTGGAATGATAGCTCCTGATGAAAAGACCTTTGAATATGTAAAAGGCCGCAAATTTGCGCCAAAGGGCGAGGACTGGGAAGCGGCGCTTGCGCATTGGAGAGAACTCAAGACAGATGAAGGAGCTCATTTTGACAAATCACTTACTCTTGATGCAGCAAAAATTGTTCCTCAAGTCAGCTGGGGCACAAATCCTGGTATGGTGCTAGATGTAACTGCGAAGATTCCTAACCCTAATGAGATAGAAGACGAAAATACAAAAAAAGCTACAATCAGCGCTCTTAACTATATGGGCCTTAACGCCGGAACACGTATAGAGGATATTAAGATTGACCGCGTGTTTATAGGTTCATGTACCAACGGAAGAATTCAGGATTTAACTGAAGCCGCGAGAGTGGTAAAGGGTAGAAAAGTGGCTTCAACAGTAAGCGCAATGGTTGTGCCAGGGTCGCAGATGATAAAATGGCAGGCTGAGAAACTTGGGCTTGATAAAGTATTTAAAGATGCGGGATTTGAATGGAGAGAATCTGGGTGCAGCATGTGTCTTGGAATGAACCCTGATATACTTGAGCCTGGGGAAAGATGCGCAAGCACCTCAAACAGAAACTTTGAAGGACGCCAGGGTAAAGGCGGGAGGACACACCTAGTTAGTCCGGCCATGGCCGCAGCTGCAGCAATCGAAGGACATTTCGTAGATGTTAGAAATTGGGATCTAGACAAAGAACTTTAAAGAGGAAACAAAATGGAACCATTAGAAAGAGTACATGGCAGAGTAGCTCCACTGGACAGAATAAACGTAGATACAGATCAAATAATCCCGAAACAATTTTTAAAAAGGGTTGAAAGAACTGGGTTTGGGGAATTCTTATTTTTTGACTGGCGTTATCATGAAGACGGAACGCCAAATCCTGATTTTGAACTCAACCATGAACATCATCAAGATGCCAAGATATTGCTTACAAGCCACAACTTCGGAAGCGGAAGCTCAAGAGAACATGCGCCTTGGGCTCTAAGGGAATTTGGTTTTCAGGTTATTATAGCGCCTTCCTTTGCGGACATTTTTTATAACAACTGCTTTAAGAACGCTATACTCCCAATCGTATTACCAGAAGAAAAGGTGAAGGAACTTTTTAGTATTGTGAACTCAAAGAAAGGTCACGATCTTACAGTAGATTTGAAATCTCAAACAATTTCTGATGATGAGGGCTGGTCTATTAATTTTGATATAGATCCATTTAAAAAGAAAAGCTTAATTGAAGGACTTGATGATATAGGACACTCACTTGGACACGAAGATGAGATCAGAATTTATGAAAACAAGCACTCCGGTGAGAGAAAATGGGTAATACCAAACAACTCTAAATAAACCGGAAGAACTCAATCTTTGAATAAAATAAATTAATGTTTCTGAAACTAAAAGATTAAGACTAAATAAATTAATATTTCCCCCAGCCAATATAACTCTATATAAATATAAAAGCGTTTTATATATACAGAATCTATATAGAATTTCTATAAAATCTCAATAATTTAGCCTTATTACGTACATAAATTTCAAAACTGTGCTATACTTATTCAAGTGGCACGAATCTTGTATAAGATCTGCCCTGTATTATAATGTAGTGGGGTTAGAGAAACTGAAAACAATTTGGATAAATAAAGCGTTATGAGTATAAATTTAAGTCAAAACACTTCTCAAAGGCAAGTACTCCAACAACGCCTGGTTTTAACCCAGGAGCTCCAGCTATTCTTAAAGTTAATTCAGATGACCACGCTTGAATTAAAGGATTATCTGGAAGAGCAGCTAATTGAAAACCCGACTTTAGAAGAGTCTGAGAATACTAAAGAAAAGACTGAGGACAGCTCTAGTGAAGAGTTTGATTTAAGTAGTTTTGGAGATGATCGGGTATTAGGAAATCAGGGCAACGATATACCGCATTATTCATCAAGAGAATATATTGATGATAGTGAAGAGGAATCCCCCTGGGAGAATAGAATTAGCTCTGCCGAGTCTCTTCTTGATCACCTGAGATGGCAGCTCCATATATCCGACTTCACACATATAGAAAAAGAGATTGCCTCGGATATTATAGGGAATACTAATGAAGACGGATATCTTGAAACTGACATAGAAGAAATAGCGCTTATTTATCTGAATCAGATCGAAAATGCTGAAAATATGGATTCAGAAAATCAAGACATAGAAATAAATGACCATGCCCTAAACGGCTCTAGGAGTTCTAAATATATAATCAAAACGGCGAAAGCTGTTTTACACAAAATTCAGTCATCATTTGACCCGACAGGAGTATGCTCACAAAACTTAAAAGAGTGTTTAACAATCCAAGCGTTGGATTTGGGTTACCCTAAAGACGGCCTCGTAGTAGAAATTATTGACAAGCATTTTGAAGAGATAAATGAGATTGATCTGAGCGTTATTGTAGATGCAATTCAAGATCCATCTCAAGAAATGCAAGAAGCAATGGAAGTTATATCATCCCTTGAACCAAGACCTGGAAGACCGTTCTTTGCAAGAGATTCTGAAAAATATATAGTTCCCGATTTCTATGTTTACAATGTAGGGGGCGAGCTGCAAATTCAGTTAAATCGTGATTTCCCTAAAGTCCGAATAAGCAATTATTATAAGAACCTTATAAAAAAAGAAAAAACCCTACCTCCGGAAGCAAAACAATTTATCAAAGAAAAACTTGAAGCCGCTCACAGAATTATGAAGTGCTTAGACGAAAGGGAAGAAACCGTAAAAAAAATCATCACGAAGATTGTAGATATTCAACGTGAATTTTTTGAACATGGCAGGGAATATATAAAGCCTCTTATTTTAAAAGACATAGCACAATCCGTTGGGGTTCACGAATCCACTGTAAGCCGAATTACAAGTAGAAGATATATCCAAACACCTCAGGGTACAATTGAGCTTAAATCGTTATTTTCCAGAAGGATTGAGACATCTCAGGGGAAAGATGTTTCTTTTGAAAAAGTAAAGTCACTTATGAAAAATATTATAGCCAGTGAATTGCCTGAAAGCCCCTATTCGGATGAGGATATTTCTAAGATATTTGAAAGAAGAAATATTATAGTTGCACGAAGAACTGTTGCAAAATACAGAAAAATACTTAAAATACCATCTTCATCTACAAGATCACGTCAATATAAGGAAAAAAGAAATGAAAGTAATAGTAACAACTAGGCATCTAAAAAATGCAAAAGACTCGGAAAAGATAAAATCTTATGCTCTAAAGAAAACGAGTAGAATTCAGAGGTATGTAAAAGCTGAAAAAGACCCTTCAGAGTTAAGGGTTATCTTATCTTCTGAGAAATTCAGAGATACTGCGGAAATCTCTATAAGCTGCGGCAATATAAAAGCCATAAGCACTGTTGAGGCTAATGACATGTATTCGGCTATAGACAATGCCGTAGACACCATTGTCAAACAATTAAAAAAACAGACCGAAAAGAAAACTAAAGAAAAAAGAAGAACCGGGGCAAAAACTAAAGAAGATGTTATAGAAACTATTCCGTCCTTGGAAATTGAGAATGAGTATCTGTCCGACATGGAAATTCACAAATTACCCTTTAAACCGATGTCAATAGAGGAAGCTTCTCTTCAGCTTAAAGTATCAGATGCAAACTTCGTAGCTTTTAAAAACAGTGAGAGTGGTTTAATGAATGTGATATACATAAGCCGCAGAGGTCATAAAATCTTAATTGAACCTTAAAAGCATATGAAACTCGCAGACTTTCTGGAAGTAGAAACTATATTCCCCACATTGAAGGCAAATACTAAGCAGGATGTTATTAAGGAACTTGCCGATAACATATCAAATGTTCATCCAAATATTAATAACGAAAGGCTAACTGAGGCCCTTTTAGACCGGGAAAAGTTATGCAGCACCGCTTTAGATTCCGGAGTTGCCGTACCTCATGCAAAGATAAGCGGTATTACAGAGATTATTTTAGGGTTAGGGAGAAGTCTTGAAGGCATAGTCTTTGAATCGTTAGACAAAAAACCTACAAACTTTTTTATAACACTTATCACACCGGAAGATGTTACGGGTATCCGCATTCAACTATTAGCACGAATTTCTAAAGTATTTAGAAATCAGGATTTGAGGTCGAGATTAATGAATTGCGACTCTGAGCAAGCAATATTCCAGACAATAAAATTAGAAGATGAGAAGTACTAATCTTTATATGGAATCTAGTCAAAAGAAATATCTAAAACCCAATACTCAGGGACAACAAAACCTTGCAGAACCAAAATAAATTTGTTACTACAATTCACGGCACTTTGCTTGAAATAAAGAGTCTTGGAATTCTTATTATCGGCAAGAGTGGCGTAGGCAAGAGTGACAATGCCCTGGAGTTAATAACTAATGGCGCTAAACTTATCGCAGATGACGTGGTAGAAATCAAAGTAGAGCAAACTGGGGAGATACTAGGCGCTGCGCCGGACAAAATCAAAGACGTGATGGAAATAAGAGGACTTGGAATTATCAACGTAAAAGACTTATTTGGAAACCAACATATATTAGACAATATAAATATTGATATGATTATAGAACTTACACAGTGGGATTCTGACGTTGAGTATGATAGACTCGGAATTGAAGAAAACAAATACAATATATTGGGAGTAGAATTGCCTTATCTGTTATTGCCGATAAAACCAGGTAGAAATACTGCAACCATAATTGAGCTTGCAGCACGTAATCAGATATTCAAACTAACCAACCCTAAGAACAGAGAAAAAATTTCAGAACAACTAAAAAATGCCGACTCATCTAGAGGTGTTAAATGACCAGCATAGTTATCATTAGCGGACTATCAGGCTCAGGAAAGAGCACGGCTGTAAATGCACTAGAAGACATGGGCTACTATTGTGTCGACAACATACCTCCTACCCTGCTACCAACATTTATAGAGCTTTGCAAAAATTCAGAGAAAGATATAAGCAAAGTCGCTTTAGGAATAGATATACGCGAAAGAGTTTCTTTTGATAGCGCTCCTCGTGTTATAAGAGAATTCAAGGAAAAAGGTTACCCCGTCGACATGATATTTCTAGAATCATCTGATTCAATACTTCTAAAAAGATACAAGGAAACACGTAGGAAACATCCCCTCTCAAATGATGGAAATATCTCAGAGGGAATATCCAAAGAAAGGAAAATGCTGGAAGAACTCAAGGAACTCTCTAATTATACAATAGACACATCGGAGCTTAATGTTCATCAATTAAGTGAAATTATCAAAAACAAGTTCAACAAGGAAGGTAGTCAGAATATTTTATTAAACATAATTTCTTTTGGCTTTAAACATGGCATACCTAATGATGCGGATATGATCTTTGATGTCAGGTTCTTGCCAAACCCTCATTTTGTTGAAAGCTTAAAAAATTTAAACGGGACTGATAAAGAAGTCTTAGATTACATAATGGAGAAAGAACAATCGATAGAATTTATAGAGAAGATGACCGAATTCTTAGATTATCTGATACCAAATTATGAAAAAGAAGGGAAAGCCTATCTAACAATTGCTATAGGCTGTACAGGGGGGAAACACCGATCTGTAGCAATAACGGATAAAGTGGCCGAGCATTTTAAAGACCTTTCGCCATTAACTAGACATAGAGACATATCTAAGAACTAAGGAGAAATAAATGGTTGGGATAGTCTTGGTAACACACGGGCAATTAGCCAAAGAGCTTATAGCCGCCGTAAACTTTGTCCTATCATCAGAACCCTCCGTAAAAATCTGTGGCGTGAGCCTAGACCCTGACCGGGAGTTTGAATCATTCAAACAAGATATTAAGAATGCTATAAAGAAAGTTAAATCTAAAGACGGAATTCTACTTGTTACCGATATGTTTGGTGGCACACCATCTAATATCAGCCTCACTTTTCTTGAAGAAAACAAGGTTGAAGTAATATCAGGAGTTAACCTTCCTATGCTTTTAAAACTTGCTACTCTATCAAACACAGTAACTTTGAATGAGGCAGTTAAAATTGCGGAATCTGCAGGAAGAGATAATATTATTGTTGCAAGCAAGTTGCTTCATAATAGAGACTAATAGAGGCATATAGTCCGGTTCCGTTTGAAAAATCTAGCGATTAAGTATACTATCTCCGTTGTGAAAGCTTAAAATCACAAGAAACATCAAACAAGGCAGAGAAAATGAAAGAAGAGAGTATAGATAGAATAATTAATGCATGGAAGAACCATTTATTGCAGGATGAGTTATCAGATTATCAATTAGAAATCGACGAAAAGATACCAATTGAGTTTGCGGCAATAGCTTTGCACTTAGACTCAAGAACTGTAAAAGCTTCGGGTAAAGAAGAAGCATACTATGGAGGATTCCGAGATGCCGCTATTGAAGTTCTAACCTTACTTCAGGTGGAAATTGTGCAAGATGATCAATTCAAAGTCATATCTCTGGTTCATAGAGATATGGAAGATGACAAACAGGAAGAATTAAAACAACATATTTGGGGTTGATAAGCTGCTAAAAAACAACCTTTTAAGTCACTAACATATCTGTAAACACATCCCCTTATACAAAAGAAAAATGAAACTAGTAGACTTATTTGATTGCTTTCTTATTGATTTAGATGGAGTTGTATACATTGGCGACTCTGCAGTTCCAGGATCAGTAGAAGCTATAACATATTTACTAAACAATGATAAGACTGTCATCTTTTTAACCAATAATCCCAGACATAACATTTCAGAGTACTCTCAGAAGCTTAAAAAAATAGGTATTGAGGGAGTATCTTTAAATATAATTACTTCAGCCACAGCACTAGCTAGCCATATCAAAGATAGCTTCAGCGACCTAAAAAATAAAAAAGCGTACGTTATAGGGAGCGAGGCTCTCAAAAAAGAAATTGAACTCACGGGATTAAATTTTGTAAGCGGTGATGAAGCAAAGAAAGCTGATTTCGTAATCTTTGGAGGACATCCAGAGTTCCATTATGAAGAGATGAAGATTGCCACTTTAGCAATAGCAAACGGCGCTCACTTCTTTGCAACTAACCGTGACATGGTTTACCCAACCATAGAAGGACATATCCCCGCTACGGGGGCGATGCTTGCTTCAATTGAGGCCGCTTCCGGCAAAAAAGCGGTAAGTGCGGGAAAACCTGAAAACATGATGTTTGACATTGCAGATAGTTTCCATGATTACGACAAAGACAAAATCGTCATTATAGGCGACCATCTTGATACGGATATAAGGGGCGGCAAGAATGCCGGTATATCAACAATACTTATCTTATCAGATCCGAATATAGAAGATGAGCTTAAGCAATCTGAGATCAAACCTGATTACGTTATTTATGACTTGCGAGATTTACAAAAAGATATATCTGAAATAGAGAAATTGTAATTTCTTTCTATTTTATGCCACAGTTCAAACCTAAGTGCTCCAGAAGAACAAAAGATGTCTCGAATATTCCAGACCAAGACATATAACTGGTACTTAAACTTATTACCAACTACGTCTACTTTTTTTAAGGTAAACTATATATAATAGCTCGGCATATTTCTTCTCTAAAACGTTTCTGAAAAGCATTTTGTTTTAAACCTGAAGGAAAAAAGAACTATTAATAACTAGTGCTCATGATAGATAAAAGCATAGCTACGCGATTTCAGCTAACCTCGAACAACCAAGGCATACTCTTGATGGTTTTCGGCGGATTTGCATTCGCTACAATGGGAGCTTTAACTCATGAGCTTGGTCAGTATTGCGACTGGCTGCTTATAGCATTTTTCAGAATGCTTATGTCTTTTATTATAGCATTTGCTCTTGCACTTAGGGCTGGGGTCAATCCATTCGTTCTTACTAATAAGATACTGTGGCTTAGAAGTCTTGTTGGAAGCTCGGCTATGCTCGCAACGTTCTATGCTATAACAAAACTACCGATATCAGAAGTCGCTGTAATAACTGAGACAAGACCTATATGGGTAGCGATCGTAGCAGGATATATACTAGGAGAGACCGCCGGCAAAAAGGTATGGCTTTCAATAATATTTGGCATGATAGGGGTAATCTTAGTAGAACATCCAAGAATTCTGGAGCAGAATTTTGCAGGACTTCTGGCTCTTTATGCAGCGTTCGGTGGAGCAGTGGTTATGATTTGCTTGAGAAAACTAAAGGATTTAGACCTCAGAATTATTATCACGCACTTCTCAGGTACTGCGACAATTATTACATTGATTACAATATTTTCAGTCCGTGGCGAAGTTGATCTATCGGTTTTTGAAAATACAACACTCATCTTAATGCTTCTTGGAGTGGGCATATTTGGGACAATAGGTCAGATCGCCATGACAAAAGCATTCTCAATCGGCGAGGCGCCAAGTGTTGCATCCGCTGGCTTTGTTAAGGTTGGTTTCGCAGCCGGCTATGACTTACTAATCTGGAATTATGTTTTCAACGCTTCTACTATAGTCGGTACAGCCTTAATATTACTATCTACAGGATGGCTATTTAGTCGCAAGAAATCTTCTAAAGCTCAAGGAACTGTGGCTAATGATGAACTCAGTGCAAGCAAAAGCTTATTAACAGAGAAACAATAAGTTTCGGAAATATTTCTTTATCCCGACTTCCAAATAAAGTTACCCTTTTTGTCTATATAGCCCCACTTTCCACCACCAAGCTCTACAATTGCGAGCCCACCTGAAAAACTTATAGCACTTTGAAATCGAGGCTCAATCACTATCTCCCCTCTCTTATTAACATAACCCCATTTATTGCCGATTTTAAATGTAGCAAGCCC
>Ga0307377_10004893_pt1 | contig 14518 bp, 10 predicted proteins | sample TR3MG_FD_202535 | JGI IMG/M metagenome (GOLD analysis project Ga0307377, IMG submission 202535) | Soil microbial communities from Risofladan, Vaasa, Finland - TR-3 | ecosystem: Environmental > Terrestrial > Soil > Coastal area > Acid sulfate soil | place: Finland: Risofladan, Vaasa | collected... | reverse complement strand
CGCACCTGTACAGTTCACCAACGTACTTGCATCAGTAATTATCGCATACAGTTTAATAATCTGAACGGTTCCGGTTATCTGGAAAATGTTTTCACTTGCTGTTGTCTCGTCTGCACCCAAAGTAATTACCTTAGATGCCTTATGTCCAGTTGATCTGTGCACATGATCATTTACAGAGTTTTGTGTAATACTAGATGTCGCACCCATATCTGTATTTAACGCATCTACTGCATCTGTTTGTAACAAACCCTCAATTTCAACAGTCATTTACATTCACCCCTTTATCCTGCATTACCCGTGAGCCAGACATCAGCCGAACCTGCATTGCCTGTAGCTGTCGCGATGACCTTTATGTACCTACGACTATTGCCAGAGATTTGTAAACTCTTCATAGTATTTGCACCCAAGGAAGCAAAAGTTGTTGTATCCCATGCTTCCCAAGTAGTGCCGTCTGGGCTCATCTGTACAGTACAAGCCGTAAATGCATCAGCATCAGTATTCTCAATAGTGAGCACTACATTAGGCCATCCAAGTATTTCAGTAGAAGCTAAGATAATCTCACTGGCCTCATCTATAGTTGTAGTAGTCTTGGCTGGGTTATAGGTCTTAGTAGCTTCTTTCTTAACCTTGCGCCAATCGTTACCTGCATCTTCACCAGGTCTGGTAGCTATATCTGTTACCTGTAGCTCTCCAGTAGCCCCAGCTCGTGCTAAGTCCATTGTAGCACCGTTGTATAGGTAAGTAAAGGAAGCAGTATTTAAGCCATTCAGACTTAGTGCCAAAGCATCCGCATGTGTATCTACTACATCTCCAAGTACAGTACTATCTCCATCCTGAAGTCTAAAGTAACCAGGACTAGATGTGTTGTCTAAAAAGGCTGCTGCACCATCACTAAGTTCTACAAATATTGTATTGCCTACTGCATTAGCTGCCATAGTTCTAGATATAGGCCAAGGATAAGCAGCCGCTACTGCATTCGTACCATCCTGACTAATCTGCGTAAACATAGGATTACCCAAGGTATTGGCTGCCATTGTTGCCGATACAGGCAAAGGATTGGCTGCTGCTACCGCGTTTGTACCATCTTGACTCAGTTGAGTAAACATAGGATTAGCCAAAGTGTTAGCTGCAGCTGTAGCAGACACAGATGTAAAAATCGGATTACCTACTGCATTAGCTGCCATTGTTGCCGAAATAGGCAAAGGATTGGCTGTTGCTACTGCATTAGTTCCATCCTGTGAAAGCTGAGCAAAAATAGGATTAGCCAAAGTATTAGCCGCAGCAGTTGCTGAAATCTTTACTGCAGTTAAACTCTGTTCTGCTATATCCATCGCTGCACTACCGGCAGCACTAATAAGTAACATCTCAGTACCATCAGTTACTCTACAAAATGGAGCAGTTGCCATTGTAGTACCTGAAGGTAATACAAATCCACCTGCATCTAAATGCTGTACAGACAATACGTGGTCTGTAGCAGCTCTAGCAGTATTAGCATCGCTTACTAAAGCTCTATCATCTGTAACAGCGTTTTTTAATTCAACCGAACCTAGTTGTACATCAGTTGTTGAATCTTGTTCTCTTCGTCCAATAGCCATTCTAAATCCACTCCTTACGCGAACAGAATTTCAAAGGTACCAGCTGTCCATACCACAATCTGGACATCTATAATTGGTAATGTACCATCTAATTCCCATACTTCATTAGGTCCAATAGGTAACTGTGCCATTGAAGAATCTGTTGAATACTCAATACTTTCAATAGCTGGCCTATTAGGGTTGTTTAAAACAGGGTTACGCATAGGAATATGTTTAATTTGAGAATTTAGCCGTATCTCTAAATCACAACCCGGACTTGTTTCAAGATACATATATTTGGCAGGTCTGCCTAAAGTAGCCTGCACATCAAAAATATCACCCTGGTTAATAGTAGCACCTAATATACCACTAGCCCAGTACTGATAACGTAAACCTGGTTCAACGCCGCGATCTACTTTATTTGTAATTGTCGCCACTTAAATCCCTCCATTAGAAAACTGCTATGATTACCCCGTCAGATATGTTAGTGTAAACATGCAGAGTATTTACATCCACATATTCAATACTTAAGAACGACTCAGAAGTATTAATTCCATGTTCTTGTTCATAAGCATAATTTTCATCAACTATAACACCAGTATAATCACCAGCACTTGTATCTACAATTTGGACCAATGGATAAGCTACACCTTGATTATGGACCCAAATAATAGGATCGGCTTGAGTCACATGTCCTGTGAAAGTTTCTGTTAATCTGATCCCTGCAGCCGCATCTAACTTGCCAATCGCTACCTCTAAATTATCCGCAGTAGTTACAACTCTTTCACTAGTATAAGTTGGAGTCTCTGCACCTGCACCTGTCTTACCAGTAAACGTTCTAAGATGATCTGCGTCATAAGCCGCATCTAATTTTCCAATTGCTACTTCTAAGTTGTCTCCAGTAGTTACTACAAGTTCACTACTATAAGTTGGTGTCTCTGTTCCTACGGCACTCTTGCCAGCAAATGTTCTAATAAAAGCTGGCTCAACATCATAATCGTCTACATCAGTAATATCCATAGCGTGAGGATTGCCTGTAGCTGCCACACCTGATCCTTGATGTGTTACTACATGTTTGTATAGTGTAGCCTCAGCTGCATCTACTGGGTCATTAAAAGCTGTATTCCAATAAGTATATGCGCCTCTCCGAAGCATACCAATCTCATATCTAATTCTATCCAAGTCGTCATTTAACCCATCTACAGGAGCAAAAGCTCTTGTATGAGTATTGTCATAAGGACCATTTGTAACAGCTGTTTGAGCAATTGTTCCTGCACCTAGTGAATGTGTCCAGGTACTTGGATCATCTGACCAGTCTGCACCATTGTGTAGTATCGCTAAAGCATCTACCATTTCTTGCACTGGGTAAGTAAGTCTAGACCCAGGCGGATCACCAGCAGCATATATATCGTCGATAGTGTTCTCTAAACGAGTCCTATTGGTACGAGTAATACCATCTACTGAATCTGCAGCAGAGCTTGTTACTCCGCCTTCTCTTACCCATATTCCTAAACGACCCCATTGATCAGTTGAAAGACCGTTAGAGATATTACCTAGCTGATCTAATACGTCTGTCTTAAACTCTACTATATCGTCATACAGATCTCCAGATATCTCTTTAATAGTCTTAGGCCGCGCATAGTTTTCATCTGTATACCAGTAACGTCCAGTATCCGAGCTAGCTGTTGCACTAGAGTCCATAAAGATCTGTGTTCCATCTAACCCATTAGCCGCCGGATCAATAGAAGCAGGCAAGTCCCATCTGTCTTCATTACTACCATGCGGAAGACTTTCTAGAATAGGCTGGACATCGGCATTCCAAGCGCTTGCCAGCGTATTCAGGTCAAGTAAGATTTCGTCTATACTTGAGTTATAGTCGTCCGACTGCATAGGACCATTCTTCGGAATAGGACGCTTGGTAAACGAGATTCTTACTTTTTTTACATTGTCAGGCATATTATTACACTCCTAATTTGATCCTGTACGCCGCAAAAACAGGCGTTTTAGTTGCGTCATCAGATGACAGTTCCGCCTTTAGTACGACCCTATCAAACATACTGTTGGATACAGAATAAGTAATGTTGTGTCGTTCATTAGTAAAGTCTGACTCATCTGGATCAAATCTAATTACAAAGACAAGACTAGACGTACTATCTAGATAAGCAGAATCTAAAGCATAACGACTATAGTCATCATCTGCCGCATTGTTTATTAAATCAAAAATACTGACTCTCCGGGCTACATGTTCACAGAACAAGTCAACCCCAACATAAAACTGAGCACCATCGAAAGTACTACTATATTCATAGCCCTCAATAAGCTTTTGGTGATTATAAGGATACAACGGATCTATTCCTTCAAGACCTGATTCGGTTACTTGACCTGCAGTCACTGCGCCAGTATTATCAATATGCGTTTTAAAAGTATGAACACCTAGTGGTATTAGTACAGAATCATATACAGGCTGGCCGTTCAAAGTAGCTCCAGCCTTACCAAAATCTATTGTTATACCATCTGGATTCTGTACAATTATTGTAGTCAGCAAATAAGTTTTAGTACTATCATATCGCCAGCCCATTGGAGCTGTACGAACTAAAGTTGTTGTTCCATACCTAGGTCCTACATTCCGATAGAATTTTACTGAATCCCAAACTAACCCAGTCATTGTAGTCCCAGTCAATTGCGTAGGTACTGTAACAGTTGCCCCAATTAAAGCTAATCGATTTGTAATAGTTTTAAACTGCGAGAAATATGTATTGCTGTACGCTGAATCTCCGCCAACACCATGCTTTCTAACATTTAGATAGTCAGTAAGCTCTGTTTCATTTAGCTGACCTAGATCCAAAATAGTAGCTGCACGTGGACTGGAAACATTATAAGGGTCAATACGAAGCCAGTCTGTTGTCTCAGTGCCGTCTGAAGCCTGAACCCAATAGTCAATAGCTGTCTCATCAGGAACAGTTTGGCATGTTTCTAGAGCTAGTTTATTAAACCCTATACGAGTGTCATCCTCATCGTAAGCAGACTGTGTCAAGGATCTAAATGTACTAGCAGAAGAGATTGAGAAACCTGCATCGTAGAAACTAATGGATTTCATTCCGAATTCATAGATATAGAAACCTTCTTCAATATTGTCAGGACCAGTCTTAGTCATGGTAAACTTAACCCACTGCATGCTCGTAGGCTCGAAGATGAAAGTAGCTGTACTATCTGTACTTTGTGTATAGTCGTTTGTTGGCAAATTAAACCAGTTATGATTATCATTCGAATACTGCCCTACAAGTACTACAGGACTATTGCTATTAGATGAATGTATATCTATTATTATTCTCGAAACTGTATTCGCCAATGAACCTAATTTAATTTTAAGCTCACCTGTAACTGAATTACTCAACTTCGAAGTTCGAACTCTATGTTGCCAAAAAGTTCCTGCATCTGCAATAGCCTGTGTTAGGTTAGTACTAGATGTATCTTGGCTAGAAACAAGATCATTACGAGTAAGTATTACGAATACAGCATTTGCAATAGGTAAAGTATTTAAATCAAGATGACTCTGTGTGGCAGTATCTTCAGATAAGGTAACTGTATGGTTAGCTACGTCGACTTTAGCTCCTGTATTGTCTTGGTCGATATGCGTAAAGTCAACAAAGTTATCTTCTACAAAAGCAAAGTAGCCGGCTGTATCCTGGCGTAATAGGAGTAAATTATCTATACGGCTATCTAAATTGACCAGCTTCTTACGAAGACTATCCAGTTCTAAACGCCACCTATCAAATGATCCCATACCATCAGTATATCTTTCCCAAGTATCTATATAGAGAACTTCCAAATCAGAACGTACTCTTTCAAAGAAAGCATTATAGGCAGCCGCACTAGATTCAGCCCATTCACCTACTGTATTATCTTGATCTGTTAATAAAGGCTTAGTCATGTCTCGGTTGCCTACTACTTCAGTATAGGCATCTAAGAGCTCATCTGCTGTTGGAAAAGTACCAGCATCTAAGAACTCACGTAACACTTCTTCTAGAATCTTCTCTTGATAAATAGTCTTAATACCCATTATGCCGCTCCCTTTGGAAGAACCTTAAGTACATATTCTCTTACTATAGGCGAGAAGAAAGGCTCTAGAACTTCAATAGATTCACGTGTAGTCTGTACATAGTCATATATTGCTTTTAACAAGCTGTCATTACGAGCTGCAGAATCCTTTTGTCCCCAGACATTTAGCGTTTCCTGTTCTTCAATACTGATTATACTTGATGTAGTATCAACCGTATACTTAGAAGTATCTACGATTCTAGCTATATTATACTCTGCATTTATTTGAGTATAACTGCAATATAGATTATCTATAGCTGAAGGAGATGGATCTTCTGTTTGGTCTGCAAAATACATTAGACCATTTCTATAATCTATTGAGTAATATCCAGCAACACTATCTTCAGTACCAGCAGGATCAGGAAACTCGTCTCGACCATTGATATAAGCAACTTCAAATGGCACAGCTCCCGCACCATCAAACAAGTCGGTATCTATCCCGATTACTGAACCGGGCACAACAGATGTATGACCCAAGTTTATTATTCGTAAGTTATTACCAGGTGTTATACCAGTTGTATCTTGTATAAGTCCATAACCACTTTTCTTAATAGCTATCTTGTTATATAAATTATCGGCACCAATAACAAAATCCCAGTCAGATTCAGATAGTTCTACTACTGGCACATAGTCATAAGTAATAGTTATTGAACTATTTGGAGGCGCTGCAACATAACTATAAACAATACCATTAGTAGTATCAAGAGACCAGTCTCCAGTTATAGTATTCTCTTGATCTCCGTCAAGGAAAACCTTCTTCTGGCCCGTATTAAATACTGGAGTAGTATCATTAGTAAATGTAGGTGTACCTGTTATGTTCTTGTACTTTAATCTATGAATCTCTCTTCCGGGAACAATCTTTTCCGCAGTTATTCTTTTGGCAGGTTCTTCTCGATAGATTCTGAAGTTTCTTTTATCACCGTCAGATGAGAATTGTAATTCATAAGTATGTGGTGCACTTGCAGAAGGCGTTACAGCTTCAGCCGTTAGTGTGAATGAAATAGTTGATCCTCCCGATGGTACCATACCTTTCCGGCCTGCCGGATCCTGATTGCCATCTCCAAACTGCACAACGGCTTTATCTTCAGTTAAATCTATAGTGTAAACACGATCAAATTCATCTCCATCTAAGTCAACAGGTACTGTAGAGTAACTCCAATTACCTACACGTACCCAATCTGGATCGTTGTTAACCCATATAACTAACTCATCTCTAGTTAAACGACCATCATGAAGCATTTGACCTATGACAGCTGGCAGTGTTAGACGCATACCAGATTGTCCTGTAGACACACCAATAACACGCTTATTAGCTGCTACATTAGTAGTTCGAGTTCTAGATCCCCATAGAGGATTCATTAAAACTACAGTACCTGCTACAGGAGGGCGAGTCAAAGACATTTGTATTGGCGAAGTAGTCGGTAGATTTAGAATATCTATTCCCGTCTTGACAGTACGACGCAATGTTGAGGACCCTTCTTTGAATTGTTTTGGATCTCTATTCAATAACATCCTATGTCTAATAGAATAGACAGGTGTAGCTGTCTTAACTGCGTCTTCATCGATTGTATTGAAATTAACTATCTCTGGAGTCTCTATACTGACTCTGTCCTGTGGCTGTATACTATACCAAGATGCTCCATCATCAGGTGATACTTGATGTACTATATCAGCTAATTCAGAAACAAAAGCTGGATTCTCGCTAGCTAATAGAGAAACCTTTTGGATTTCTGTAGCTGAAATAAATGGCTGTGAGATAATATCTCCAGCTGCTTCATAACGTTGTGCATATAACTCAATATCTCTTAGGCCTATGGCGTATCTCCATTGGTCTCCACTCGTGGTCTTAATCAAGTACGGAGTAGATTGTTCTAGCAGTATATGAACATACTTAACTTGTCGTGGTGTAAATGTATATAGTCCTTGTCCTGTAAACTTGGATACTGCCGGTGCCAATGTAAATATATTATCTTCATCCTCTTGTAGGAAGCCAGCGATAGGAATATCATCTTTAATCGAAACCCATACTTCTCCATCTGCAGAAGTATCTATAGACCGAATGAAAACTGGTGTCTGAGTACCAAAGTTATTTGGATTAACCTTAATGAAATTAATAACTTCTGGCTTATCAAAATAGAATGTCAAGTCAAGTAACAAAGGTTCATCATCTTCAGATAGTTCTCTTTGTACTCTCTCATATTCGAACCAAGTATCCGGATTGGCATCTAGAATATCATCTGTATTGTTATGCGGAACAGCACCAATTTCTTGATAGTTTCCATTAGATCCATTACTTGTATTATTGATCGTAACACTAGACTTTATTAAAGTCGAAGTTCCACCTTGCTGTATAAGAGGTAAAGTAACAATACCTTCTGCCTGAAGAATCTCACATTGTTTTTCTTTTAGTAATGACGAACCGTAATCTATCTTAGAGGTATCATTGAAAGAATCCTTAAAATATATTGCATCACCAATAGGGTCCTCGCTATACAAAACATAATCTCCTACTTTTGAACTTACACGCTTTAGAAGTTTGTTTAAGTTATCCTTTTCAGCAACCATAAAATTAAAGTTGCGAAGTATTAAGTCTTCTAGCGTATTCAGTTCTTTAAAAACAACTCTCAAATCTTGATCAATTTCACTAAAAGATGTATTATGCCCATTGATTGATGGAGGTGTACCTTTTTGAACAGGTCGTAATTGTAGAAAAGGCTCTTGAAGTTGAGTATAGAATTTACCAATAGCACGCAGAAATTCTTCGATTACCTCTTCTCGCGTATTGTAAACTCCTCCTTCATACTGAAGACGTAACTTCTCCAATAAAGCATCTAACTTATTTAGGAATAACGTTGTCTGTACCGGTCTAAGATCGTTATTTAACAATACATTCACTCCTTATACAAATTTATCAGATTCTTGAGAAGCTACTAATAGCTTGTAATCACTTAATCTGCATGTTCTATCGTCGGCTACATAGTTACGTCGCATTATGATTGTCAAATAGATATCTGAGTTTTCTACTGGGGTATTTTCTCCACGTGTTAAATCGCAAGACAGTATACCGCTTCTCTGAAGTTTCACAAAATCTAACATCTGATAATCTATTCGTAAAGAATAGTTAGCAGTATAATAAGAGATAACACTAGGATTAAGAAACTTAATGTAAATAGTTAAAGGAATCTGCGTAGCATAATCAGCATCTATATCAGTTTGTACATCTGTCCAAGTTGTTTGATAAGAATTAGTTCCTACCTTGACTTCATAGTCTGTTCCTATTGCAAGCGCAGAAAAAAGATTCTCATAAATTACAGGTGTAGTAGTAGTATCAGGAACGAATCTTAGCCTTGCTACATCCTTGACAGCCGATGCCACTGATGTATCTGTTAGCCATAAACGTTCATCAGTAACAACATTGTTGTCTTCTAGTGGTGCAATCGGAATATTCTCTGAACCTAAGAACCTGCCATCTATATCAAAATTCCTTTTCAGTAAAGTATATTCAAACGAAAAAACATTATAGTCAGTTCCAGCTATATCTACTGTAGGGTTGACTTCAGTAGCTTTAAAAGCTATTAAACCAGGTCGAGCAACTGATAGTTTCTTGCTAACAAATATACCCGTGTCCTTATAGCGTGAATCATAAAATCTAATATTATCAAAACCAAATGTATACTGTATACCCTGTACTAGTTCCCAACCAGGTCGCTCTGGTACACCACACATATCTCGCAATGCTTTGTCTTCTAAGATGTCTTGTAACTCTTCACCAATTCTGTCCAGCCGTCCTGAGTCAATATCTTCAGCATCCAATGATCCGGAAGTATGAACTTGATCCCATAAGTCATTGCTTGGCTGATAGTAATAGCTAACAAGTTCGTAGTGATCCTGGCGAAATGTTAATGTAACTTCACTAGTGATAATACTCGTAAAATGAAGATTGACTTCCTTCCCTGCTTCTATGGTGGTATCCATAGTGATATCTTTTACTGTGCCATCTGACGCTACATATGATAAAGTCTCTAACACCATAGCATAAGAGTTTGCTGGCTCAATACGAAGTATATTAATTTCTCTAGCGGCTTCACCTAAATTTAACCTAAGTTTTGTTTTGATACCAGCTGCTACAGAGTCATCTAACAAAACAGGATAATACCAGTAAGTATGCAATGTACCATCTATTACGTTAGCCATACTAGAATCAGAATACTGTATATTTCGTGTTGATGCTATTGTAGTAGCATCTTCAACTAGTTCTATCTCTGTAACATTGACCTCGCCACCTCTATGAGAAGGCAGAATAAGTTCCTCTCCTACTAGATCGATAACAGCATCATTACTGTCAGATACAGTTAGTTTTCTTCGCGAATCATAATACAGCTGTCCAGATAAAGGATCTGTACGCTGTGTAGAGTTGCCAGCTTCATCAAAACTTTCAAATTGTCCTGTAGTAAAACCGTCCTCAGATCTATTTAGAAATTCATATAAACTAATCTTTCTCTCTAAGTTCTTGACTCCTGTTCTAAGAGCTTTCAAAACTACAAGCTTATACAAGGACTTATGTAATTCCAAAACATTAGCTACCTCTGCAGCCTCCTGAAAAGCAACTTCCATATCAGCTCTAACTGACTTTACCATAGCATTAAAACGATCTGAATCAATAATGTTTCCAATAATAGCCATGAACAGTTTAAACATAGGCCGAGGCTCATCCTTTTTGAGCTCAGCTGTAAGTAACTTAAGCTGCTCATTGTACTCACTTACTGTTCGTATTATACCCTGATCTTTCATCTCAGTAAGAAACTCAAATATATACCGAGTCTGATTCTTGGGCATAGTAGAAACAAATTTATCTAGATACTTCGACATTCTTATTCAGCCTCTTTCGTAAAGTTATTAAAGCATTATCGCCTATCCGGTCATACTTAATAATCTCTAGATCATTCTTGTCTGCTAGATACTGGTAAGCCTTTCTACCCATAAGCTGCCGATGAGCTCCAGCTATTGGTGGATTCATTGGAGGCCAAGCATTACTAACACAAGCTTCATTTGAAGGACCATAGATCAAAATGATTCCGTCATCTGCTAATTCACTCGTAACAAAGGCCATATAGTCAGCTGGATATTCCTTCATCTCAAAATTAAATAAACTTGCTATCATGTCCGTTTCGGAATCTAATTTCGGATCATACCAACCATCTTTATGCAAAATAGAACCTACTTTAAAAGTTATCCTCCAAGGTCCATGTACTGCTAAAGTTCTTCCTTTGATATCGTGAGCATCTGCTACCTGTTGAATTATCTTAGCATAATGCTCTATGTGTTTTTCTTCAGGACCGTAACCTTCTTCGTTTACATCTATAGGCTTATCTAGTATCTTATGCGTATAGTAAGTATCACATTGCTGACATTTTACGTAGAAGAACTCTCCCTTACGAGTGAAAGCCAAGACCTTATCATGTCCGCATACAGGACAGTTACGAACATCTTCAGGCTTGTAAGGCTCTATTGATTCTACACCGGTAGGTATTAACCTATCCTCTAGTATGTCTATAGACATATCGAAGATTTCTTCAGCTGTGTATTGGATCATACAAGGAGCTGCAGTTCCAGGATGTCTTGGACAGAACCTACCCAAGGTCTGGCAAGGGCCACATGGTAATGGTCTATATAAAACCTTAGCCTTTGGGTAATGTTTGGCTCGTGTAGCAGGATCAAACGGACCATAAATCAAAAGACTAGGCTTATCTAAAGCAGCAGCTAGATGTGAATGAGCGCTATCTACAGCAATAACTAAGTCTGCAAATGAAACTGTTGCTAAGATAATCTTTGAAGATACTACCTCGTGTAACATTTCTATACGTAGAGAAACAATATTATTAGCTATCTCTCTGGGTATGCCCTGGAAATAACTACTAAAGTCACGCATACCCGGCATAAGAACCTTGTAACCTGCATAGGCTAACTTCCTTGCTACCTCAGCAGTTACGTGCTCTGGCAACGTTCTTAATCCTGAAGTACTCTCACCATGTAGAACAACAATAGTATCTGTATCTGTATCAATACCATGATCGGCTAATATACCAGCAGCAATAGTCCTTTCCATATCATTAGGATTAAATACTGGTCTATAGTCGCCATCTTCTGGATGAGCATTAACCCAATCACAGGCAATCTCAACTGCATCTCGCCAGTCTGCTTCTGCATTATGTTCAATTGAGTGTGTAAAATCTATTACTTCATCATAGTCGTCAATTAAATGTCCTACGTCCGATGGTCTACAAGCAATCAAAGCATCAACATATTCATTCACAAAAATCTGATTACTAGGAGGTCTAGCGACTACATGTACTATGGCATCATGCTTAAGCTTAAAAGCTTTTATAGCTGGTGTCACAATTAGGTTGTCTCCGAAGGCTCCAAAGCGAATAAACAAAACCTTACTAATAGGTCTGTTCTTCATCTCTTCAACTTCTTCGGGTTCTGTTATATCGGTACAACCATAACGCATTAGTACTTTGCGATAGTAGTCCTTATTAACTGTAGCTATTCCATCGCAAAAATCAATAGACATATAGCGACCTGTATACTGCGGATCCATCGAAGATGGTATGCGAAGACTATACATTACTTCCTCGCTGACTGTATAACGATACGCACATCCCCTGTCTCAGCAGTTAACTCTAAAATAAGCCATTTGCCTATCATGCTAGTAACAATCTCAGTCGAATCTTCTTCGTCAGATAATCGAACTATAGTTACACTATCAATTCTATTGTGAGATATAAACTTTCCAACATCGTTCTCGTTAAGTTGTCTAGAAATACGACGTGTTTGCATTTTACCAGGCATCTTTTGGCCTGGACTAAACAAAGCTGTCATTGTATCTGACTGAAAATATTCCCCTTCGCCACAGCTTAGAGTATATAACATACCATTCCAGTGTAAGTCAACTGATACCATACCCTCGTGACGTCCACGTGTCCAAGAAGCACGATGCGAACGTACGGCTCTGTCAGACCCTACCTCTGATGTTCCATCTGAAAAATGTTTTATCCACCCATGCATCGCTATTCTCCTTCATGATTATATTTTGTTTGCTTTGCGTTCTGCATTACGTCGACGTTTTGTTTCTGACATTTTCCTTTTAGAAGCCTCGCTATGCTTATGGTTCCACATAGGGTGATCCTCAGGATGCTGAAAACGTTCCTTAGCCACATCTGAGAGTCTAGTCTTCATCTCTTCAGTCATTGTTGTCCCTCGTTTAATATTGCCTATACAGTAGTCTCGACTGTCAATCTGAAACTTTTCCATCCAGTACTTAATAGTAGCAGCAGTAGTACCTAAGATTTCAGCAATCTGACGCATAGTAAGACTCTGATCTTGATACATACCCTGCAGAACTTCTTTATGATGCCATTTCTTTTTCTTCTTAGCCACAATATACCTCATTTAAAATACTTGTGGGACCAATAGATATCTATTAGATAGCTATTAGGAGGTCCCGTTGAGTGATTCATGTTTCGTTACTTGTGGCGTTAGCCCAAATATAACGGGATACATACGTAGCTATTTGTTAGCTAGTATATGTATAGCGTAGGCATTGGTCAAAGAATCTCGTACCAGCTGTTGCCTCATACTGAGGAACTACAATTGCTACCTCACAAGTTGCTTCCTCAGCGTTAAGAATTGTATCTGCTGTTGCAATATTCATAGTTGTCGGCAATCCAAACTCAAGTCCTGAAACACCTGTTGCTGCACAATGTGCGAACCAACCTCCAACAGGAGAACCTGCTGTTCGGTTAATAAAGAAACCCCCATCGATACCAGCAGTATCATACGCATCGGCTGACGATGTTGCTGTATCTCCCCAAGCAATAATTTCATTATAATCCGCTGTTGCACCAGCACTTCCGCTATATCCAGTACCTGAATAAGGCTGAATATACAAACCACAAGCCGTAATTGGACTCCCACCATCATGTCTAATAAAGATCTCTAATGCACTAGCTGCGCTACCATTACCGATATTGCCCCAGTCCTTGGGGTCATCCATGGATGCGCCACCAGCTGACTCTGACCATGTAATACTTACCACCATCACTCATACACCTCCTTTTTATTAAACTGTTACTGCAAATTCATGTCCAACCCAACCACGAGTTATTCCATCTACATAAGGAGTAATCTTAATCTTCTTAGACTTGGGTCCTTCTACTCCGTTAGTATCTACTGCAGTCACATAGAGCCAATAAACTAAACCGTTAGATAGACCTTGTACCCAGTACCAATTTACATCAGTTCCGTTTGCTTGAATATCTGTGGAATTATCCTTTGTAAATGTGCCATTCTGCTGGAGCCCCTTGTACACCCTAAACGTATAGTCGGCATGCTCTGCTCTCCAGTATAACTTAACTGCTGCATCTAAGTCAAGGGAATCTTCTTCTAAATAAATATCCGGAATAACTCCATAATAACGTATAAGTGGATATACCCCAAAAGCCATATGACGCTTTACAATCTCTTGTACTTGAACTGGAGTAAAACGCCCACCATAATCTGTTAAAACAGTGTAAGGTAGCTTAACTACTGTAGAAGCCTGACCTGGATATGGCTGGCCATCTAGAGCGTTTACACCTGTAAACCAAGCCACTTCTGGATTGGTCTGTCTAGCCTCATCTAAGCTAGCTTCCTTGACTCCGCCGCCGTCTACACGTACATCTAAAATTACAATATCATTGATAGATGTACTTTCTACTACGGATACTTCACCTAAAATAAAGTAGCGGGTAGTTTTACCTCCCGCACCTGTAGGTGCTAACGTGGTATAATCATAAAGGAAAGTA
>Ga0307377_10004892_pt1 | contig 14520 bp, 13 predicted proteins | sample TR3MG_FD_202535 | JGI IMG/M metagenome (GOLD analysis project Ga0307377, IMG submission 202535) | Soil microbial communities from Risofladan, Vaasa, Finland - TR-3 | ecosystem: Environmental > Terrestrial > Soil > Coastal area > Acid sulfate soil | place: Finland: Risofladan, Vaasa | collected... | reverse complement strand
TCCTTTTCGAAGCGATCTAAGCGGAGTTAAATTTTTCACGTTACCTTTTCCTTTCAAAGATTTGTTGCATTAACTCCCTGCAGCCTATTGTAAGCATCTTTAACATATCTATGAAGTTAGTCTCTTGAGACTTTCTGCTTTTGTTGCATATATATGCAACACTATCTATTTTAATTCCCCTCAAAAATCATGTCGATGTCCCTTTATTTCACAATAGACGTATCAACAGGACACCAGAACGATGATCCGCCAGTGATAATTTTCAACCAGCGCACTGTTCCACCCGCCGTTTTAACCGTGTCGATTTTTGTTGTGCTGGCATTCGATGAAGTCAAAACAATACCTGGCACGTAAACAGTTCCAGAACTCTTTACACTGGTTACATTTGCATCGCCAAGTTTTACCTGATTTGAAACGTCTGGCTCTGCATTATACCCTAATGCTGTTGAATTTGTTAAGCTTGTTTGTGGCGTGAAGGTATGTCCTGTACCAGTGCCGGCAGCCGTGATATTTTGAGTGAAACCACCACAAAGCCTATTTGCATCAATAATCTTCCAGGCGTAAATAGACCCAGTTGTCAATCCAGTTATGGCACTGGTTCCCTGGGTATATGTCAAGCATATCTGAACACCAGCGGAACCAAAGCCATGACCTGTAATTGCAATCGTATCACTGCCTGTAACCACAATATTAGTATAGTCAAATGTTTTAGCTCCAGCACCGTTCTCGATAAAAGTATTAAACGCCATGGCGCCAAACGCTGAATTTTGATCACCTGCATTATAGGACAGTGTTTGTCTTCCCATACCAGCTATTTCGTCACCTGTATTGAAAACACCTATATTATACGATCCAACCAAATCAACATAATCACCTTGATTCCACCTACCAGCGGCATCTCCATACAAATTAAAATAACTACCACCGTTATACATTGCAGCATAACGTCCAATAGCTCCACCATAAGAGCCACTACAATACTGAGCATTTCTATAACCCATGCCAGATAGATAACTGCCAGTAGCAGCTTGAAAAACCCAGTATCCAAGTCCATTAAGAACCGATCCTGTCGCATAACGAGCTGATTGATACCCTACAACATTTGTATATTTCAATGTCAGTGCTCGTGATTGTAAACTATTCTTACCAATCCCGATATAAAAAGCTGTGTCCTGTTCTGCTTTAATATCCGCTCCCCCGACTGCAATACTATCCACAACAGCAAAACCAGAATTTAGCGGTAATTCCTCCGAAGTGAAATCCTGATTGACTCCATATCTGGTGTAAGTATCACTTGTAAGATCGATGAAATCACCAGCTTTTCTACCATAAGTCACATTGCTACTGATAAATAACGAATCAGCATATTTAATGAAAATGTCATCATTTGCATTGTCATAAAAATAATTTCCTACTACTACGGGTCTATCAACAGTTAACGCTGGGTTAGCAGAATCTATACTGATTCCCCTTGCGCCTGACTTCTTTATCGTATTACCAACGATAACAATATTATCTGAATAAGTCCCTCCAATGCCATACTGCCAGTCGTAAATATAATTATCGGATATAACAACATCCCTTGAATTATCATTAATTCTAATTCCCATGTATGAGATATATCCTCTTGAATATCCACCCAAAACATAGTTATTAGAAACAATTATCGAATCTCCATTAATTTGAAATCCTCGTTGTGGCAATATTCCGTATTTAGGCGAAATATCAGTTGTGTCTATCGCAAATACAAAATTAAGACTACAAATCGTATGATCTCCCTCAGCCTTAATCATCGTAGCTGAATCTTTACCATACGTTGCCCCAGCGCCCCACACAAAATTCTGTGTAATTAACGACCCTCTGGAAGGTGTATTTGTGGGTTTGTCAGCAACCAATACTTTTATCCCATCCTTACCCGAATACCATAATTTATTATAAGCGATGGTATTAAAATCGCCCCGAATATAAAGTCCTGTGTCTGCCATGCGTTCTATGTAATTACCTATGAATTCACAAGACTCATAATAACCCAGATAGCTATGATCTAACAGAAAACTATTTCCCCCATAAAAATAGTTATGATTGAACTTTCCATTAAAACAATTGGCAGACCCCTGTGCTGCCCGATCGTTATAAAATGGTGTTAACAATTCTGTGTTAGGTCTGAAAGTACAATGCTCAATGGCGAAGCCAACTGAAGCTGTATCAGCCGTGCCATAACCACTTATAATAGCAGAACAGTCGAAGAAATTACAATATAAAATACTAACATCTTTCGAATAACTTTCACTATCGCCAGTATCCTGTCGAATAACAATCGGATAAACATTATAGCTATACTTAGAAGCCCTGGTATTGAAATTAATATTTTTAATTTTTATCTGTTTTCGATGCGATAATTGTAAAAAACGTACCACCTCAATCGCTGAAACTTGTTTGTAAATTAAATTAGTATTGCCAGTTCCTATCAAATTAAGTGAATCGTACTTGACTGTAATCGAGTCCATCCATATATTTCCAGACGGGAATTCAATATCACGATAATCATGTGCATCAGCATAAGCAAGGGCATTCCACAAAGCGGTTCTATTTGCAGCCGCAACCGTCGAATCATCTACTACTATACCAAAATCAGTCAGCTTCACCGCCCGATAACCATCCTTGAAACCCGCTCGCACTGTATCGATGTAACTGTCGTGCAGTCCAATTGTAATCTCGGTCTTATTTTCTAATGTGACATCATCTGGATTATTTGTTATATTCCCACCGGAACCAATGTAATTAACTGCCGCAGTGGTCATTTTGGCAAGTGAGACTTGCGAATCAGCAACGTCCGCCTGTAAAATGGTTTCATTTAAAATCTTATCAGTTGTGATGGAATTCGATCCGAGCTTGACATTGGTAACTGCTCCGCTACCAATCTTCGTTTCTGATACCGCACTATCTCCTATTTTGCTTTCTGTTATTGCGTATGTATTGATTTTCTCTTCTGTAACAGCTAAGTTTTTCAACTTGGCTGCTGCAATCGCCGTATCGCCAATTCCTGTTGAAAGTACCTGATTGCCTGCCGTGATATTTTCATAGAAATTGGCAAAATCATTTCCTGGAACTACTTTTCCGACTGCGCCGCCCCAGTCTGTCACGAGAACGTAGGAACTTCCGCCTGCTGGGTCAGCATATAATTGATAAAGTCCTGTAACCGAAACATCAAATTCGTGCATCTTAAACGTTTCTGAATACGTTCCGTTGACGCTAATGCCGTGTGTTCGAGTAGCTACAACCCCTCGCAATTGAGTGGAATAATTAAAACGAGGCATTTTGATACGGTAAGGTGTTTGTGCGAATATGCTGGATGCAAATAGTAGAAAAATCACTAAGAAAAATAATCGCTTAGACATTGGATAAACCTTTCAAAAAAAATTTAATAATTTTTGGTTGATTTGTCCTCTGTCCCTGTGTCCCCTTAAAAATAAGCCCTCAAAAAAATTAAGGCTTTGATGAATCAATTTTTGTTGGAATGAGATGTAAATTTATCGGAATCGTATCCAATTTACTAATATCAAATTTAGGATCATTGTAATTTCTCATTGCCTCAACTAAAGTAGCTTGATTTTTAATTCCAAGTAATCCGTGTATAGACTTCTCAAGCCCATCAAACAAATTTATAATTGTTCTAAGAGATGCTTTAAATTCGCCATCAAGTAATTCAGAAGTGGCTTTAATTGATTTATTGACAGCATCGAAACGATTTTCATCCATGAAAACCTTAACTTTGTCACTCGTAGAGATAGCTGCTCTGCCAAGCGTTTCAAAGTCTTCTGATAAGGATTTTGGCGAACCTGCTTCCAACTCTGCGAATACTTTTTCTCTGTCGGGACCTTCCCATGCTGCCATTAGCGGTCGAATGTCTTTAATTCCTAATTGGCTAAAAACAGGTTGCATCGCCTGAATTCGTTCCTCTTTTCCCGTCCCTGGCGTTTCTCCGTACAACTGGCTAAAGATGGATTGAAGATTCCCCTTACCAAAAGCTCCAGCCTGTATGCGTTCCTGGACTTCGCTTAGCGTTGCACCTTTACCCCAGCCATAGGATCGCATCAGAAAAGCTCGTACCGCATCGCTTTGTGGATTTGCCATAGACTGATTAAGTCTCTCAACATACTGCGCTCCACGCTCCCCCATGCCACGCTGTTCTTCACCTGGAACGGTCTGCCACAAGCGCCTGGTGAACATCTGCAAGCCTTCAATGTTGCCGGCATTCAGTCCGATTGCCTGTCGTGCTCCTAATTGCGCCAGGTTGCCATACGATGAAATCAATTCTCCAATCCTGCCTTGACCCATGCCCATCCTATCAGCAAAGCGTTCAAAGCCGCCCAGCATTCGTGAACCGCCTGGCTGCGCAATGTATCTTCCTGTCATGCGCAATTCCATAGCCTGTGCCGGTTCGATGCCTTTGTGTCGTGCAAAACCCACGTACTGTTTCATTTCACCCATATTAACAGTATCAGCTATCTCTCCCCAAATTTTCGACATTTCAGCACTTTCAGAAATGGTATAGCCCAAATGCTTGCCGAAACCCTTTACGCCTTCCGTAATATCCCCGAATCGCTGTTTGATCTGAACCAACTGCTTGTCAACCTGCGCCCAATGATGGATAGCCTGAATAGCAACTCCTGATATGGTTGCACCTAAAAAGAATTTTCCCATGCCTGACATCCTGGGTCCCCAACTTCCCGCTCCACCTGCTGGCATTCCTGGTTCATCTCCTGAAGGAACCATTTCCGATTTGAATCGAGCCGTTCTATCTCGCTCAAACTGCCGTGCTGCGTCTGCCCTCGACAACATCACATCGGTTTGCGCCTGTTGGGTGCGACTGATAAAACCTTTTTCGAGTTGTGATTGTAATTCTGAAAGCGGTCCCGCTTCCTCTGGCGAGAAATCTCCTACTGCAAGTCTCTTTTTAAGCTGCTTCGCTGCGTTGACTTCAAACAACTGTGTAGATTCGATCCTCTGACCGGACAGGGCTTTATACTCCCGGATCATCTGCTTGAAATTATCGTACTGCTTTTTCGTTGCCAGGCTGCCAGCTTCCTCTATTTCCTGAAATGCTTTTTTGATTTTTTGGAGATCGTCTGAGCCTTCACTCGACATTTTTTTGATGTCTGCAATCAATTTTTTGGTTGGAGCATCCTTCGACATCTCATCGAGCGAAGTTTTTACTTTTCCAGCCTCGGCTTCGAGTTTTTGCAGGTCGCCAACGGCATCTAAAATAGCATTTAATTGTTTTGTTGCTTTTACTGCGATTCCTAAATCTTGCATAATTTTTCCCTTTCAATAATTATTTTTCTAACCCTATATTTTTTCCTTGACCTTCTCAAATATTTTATTAAATTGATAGATAGTTCTCGTAACTCGTAGGGGTCGAACCCTGCCTAAAGGGTTTTTTTATTGCCCATTTTTAATTTAGTGCGACCCGCTGGTAGTCGTGAGGCTATCAGGATGTTCCTACGAGCATCGAGAACGGGTCGCTTTTTATTTTCTCACAATCGTAGGAGGCTATTATGCATTCAATCAATTTAACTGAATCAGACTCAAAAGTTATTGTTACGATCACTTTTGAAATCCCCAAGACCAAAATCAACTTTATCAAAAAAGTTCAGAACATTTGCGATGCTCCACCATCAGAACTAAGCAGACTGTTCAATCTTCCGATCCCAGTTGTTGATAAATTAATTCAGGAGAATTAACATGAAAACACAAATCGGCGACTATCTGAATGTCAAAGGAACTATTGCTTTTTTAAAAGAACACGGAATCAAGGTGAGTAGAACGACTTTGTTCCGTATGAAAGAAGACTTGGCTTATACCAAATTCGGAAGAAATTTATATTTCTCAGTCCTGGGAATCAAATCCTATTTGGTCAAAAATGGGAACAATCTTCATAAAAAAGAAATGTAATTTTAAAAGAACGATTATGAGACGAACCTTACTTTAGTGACATTAACCTATTTCAATTTTCTATATGCATCTTCAAGATAGCGATAAACTTATCGATCTTCTGCCAAATATCTTTTTGTCACGTATGAGACAATTTTAGTTCGTCTTTGCATATTGATAGTATAAATTTGTTGCAGTAAAACCCGTCATCTTAAATTTTGCATCTTTCAGTAAATTAAATGCTTGACGCTCATCAATTTTATATTTTACTGCAATAAACGTTACAGTAAATTCAGCAAATTTACGCTACCTCCTTTTGTCTATTCGCTTGCCAAAATTCCCTCAGCAACTCGACCCACATATCACACCACTTTTTTAAAACATTTCCCCAGGAAGTTAATCCAAATCCCAAAAGATTGCCGTCTAAAAACTTCTGATATTTTACCCGCCCCATGGTGTTTAATCATGGGACGGGATTTTTAAGTAAGGAAAACGATCATGTCAAACCTTACTCATTCTTTTTATTTAGCATCGTAGAATTCTGTTTATATACTGTGGTGTAGTATAGAATGCTATCGTTTTAATAGTTATTAGCAAAAATCTCAATTATCAGCTTAATGCATTTCAAATTATGTATTTATCTAATTTTTAGCAACTATTAAATTGATAGCTATTGTTCTATCACTTTTCCCAATAACTATCAATTCAATAGTTATATAACTATCAATTCAATAGCTAAAAAATCATTTATAATTCTTTTCCACTATATTTTTCATGTCCCTCTTTAAATTTATAATTGAATTTTTTGCCTCTTATTTTTGCTTCAAAATCATCACTATCATAATTTTCCCATCGATCTGAAATTGTATACAGGGTAGGCGTTCTTGCCCAGCCGACACCTTGCTGTGCAATATCAATAAACCCGAGTTCAATTAGCTTGTCTATCGCTTTACTGAATGCACAATAGGAAAATCCATACCTATTTTTTGCCTCCCGATAATAGAATGTTATTTGACCATTATTTGTTATTATATATTTTTTTATTCGTTTTGCCCGTTTATTTGGATTCAATGATAATGTTCTTTTCTCCATAAAAATTATAAATACCGCTAATGCCTTCCCTCCCTCTTGCATTAACTTTATAAACGCTCTCGATTTTAAAAGCTCACTCGTTAAATATAGACCTTTAAATTTAAATTTAAATTTATACTCCATGATCGTTTTTTCCTATTGCAGTGCTATGTTGAATTCCTAATTAATTACCTGGCTTTGTTGAAACTCATTATTTTCGCTCTGCAATTTTTCATAACGGCGAAGCCAGAAGTTATCCTCACTGCGCTTTATTTTTTGCTTATTCCTTGCCCGCCATAGTTTGTGATACTCGTTTTTAGCTAAGCGAATTTTTTCTTCATCAGTCATTTTTTTTGTTTCCATTTTTTCACCTCGAGATTAAAATTTTCAATTTATCGCTTGACACTGTAAAATAAATTTAGTATCTTAAATAGAGATCGCCCCGATACAAAAACACCGAAATGGTTTTTGTGTCACCGAAACTAAAAGGACAGAATAGTTTTTAAAAGGGCTTCAAAGCCTGAACCGGACATCAACCGTTTCAGGCTTTACTTTTTTATTTACTAACCAAAAAAAAAGCGGTTACAAAGCACAAAAAAAACATAGTCTTCCAGCAACCAATGTCCCTTTGTCCTTTTTAACCGCTTTTTCATAAACAAGCTTTGGTAAAGATAACGAATCTATTTCAAAAAGTCAAGGTTTATTTTAAGTTAATTTTGGTTTTATTTAACTTTTTTCCCTATGTTTACATGGAATTGCTTCACTACCTTTTAAAATAAATCCCGTCCCCTTGCACTTCACACAATTTCTCTTTTTTTCTTCTCTTGCCTGGCTCTCCGCATCGGCTTCCAAATCTATCGCTGAACTGAATTTAAATTATTTATTACACTTTTTTTTCTCGAAATAAATCCTTTTGATCTGCCTCTTTTTCAATATCTTTCTGGGCTTGCTTGAATGTTTTTTTAATCGGAGGCATGTCAATTTTTTTGCCAGCTAAAAGTTCCTCTATAGTTAAAATTTGTATTTTGGGAAATTGCTGCCCCCCAAATTCTGATTTATAATAACCAGATGTTACGGCTTCGGTTTTCATGTCACGTGTCGGTTCTTTTAAAGTTATCAATACGGCTATGGCTGCATGTTCACGATCTAATGTTCCTCGTAAATCCCGAATGTCCTTGCTACCAACATTACCACTTTTAACCTGTACCAAAACTCGTTTAAGTTTATTGTCTGGTGAATCGACAAAATTGATAATGCCATCAATACCCTTGTCCGAACCTTTTTTCCCTTTTTTATCATGTCCATTAATTGGCATAGCTTGCACTAAAGAAGCTGCCCACCATTGAAACTGATAGCGATTTTCCTGGGCTAATTGTCGGGCTGAGTCTAATGACACTGGTTCGCCAATCACTTGATAGTCCTTTTTTTCAATTAAATTGAAAGCATCTTTTAATCGGTATTTCATTAATCCAATTGATAGATGCGTAATATCGATCCCGATCCAGCGCCGTTTCAATTTTTGAGCTGCATGAATCGTAGTTCCACAGCCGCAGAAGGGATCAAGTACTATATCGCCTTCATTGCTGCTGGCTTGAATGATTCGTTCTAATAAGGCGACTGGTTTTTGGGTTGGATAGCCAAGCCGTTCTTTGGCTTGAGGATTTATAGCTGAAATATCAGTCCATAATTCATGAACAGCTTGTCCATTTATTTCATCTAAATAACGTTTTAGCTGAGGTATTTTGCTTTTAGTATAAATGCGTCCTTCTTTTTCATACTGTAGCATTTTCTCTTTAGTAAACCTCCACGCTTTAGTAATTCCATGAAATTCATATACTGGTCCACGATTAGCGGGAGGATTGAGGTTATCAAGACGATATTGACGATCATCAAAATCCTTATAGATAAATTTGTCTCCAATATATTTATCAGAAAATGGTACACGAAGTTTGTTAAAAATAAAATTATCACTTTTTGTATAAAATAAAATTCGATCAGTCACTTTACCAAATCTGTTTGCATCAGCATGAAAGTTAAATCTTTTCCAAATAATCTCATTCTTAAAATTAGAGACATCAAAAATAGTATCTAATACAATTTTCAAATAATGACTGGCCGTTGGATCACAATGCAAATATAAACCTCCTGTTGGTTTTAAAACCCGATGCAATTCAATTAACCTGGCGGTCATCATTACCAAATAAGCCATGACTTGATTGGTGCCGATAAATTGTCGCAAGGAATTTATCATCATGGAGACTTTTGCAGATGAATTAAGTAATATATCCTGATAAGTGGCTTCGGCAACATGATCCCAATGCCAGGTATCTTCAAAGGCTGTAATTTGCGCCTTTGATTCAAAACCACTTTCATCTTTGAATAAGACATTATAATTACGGTTAGAGTTAAATGGTGGATCAAGATAAATTAGATCGATAGTTTCATCTTTGATATACTCTTTTAGGATAGGGAGATTATCACCATAGTAAAGCTGGTTTTTCCAGTCAGACATTTTTCCTCTTAATAATTCTTCATCTAATGAACATTGCCTTTGCTTAATTCATTCATGGTTACACGGTATTGCTTCACTGCCTTTTAAAATAAATCCCGTCCCTTTGCACTTCTTACAATTTCTCTTTTTTTCCTCCGCCTCGATGTCTCTTTCGTTCTGGTCTAAATCTATCGGTGAAATATAGTCATTCTCAATTGACCGCCGTAACCAGCCCGCCGGATTCTTTGAAATGAGATTGCTTTTACCCTTCATCAATAAATCGAAAATGCTAATCTTCTCATCGACTAAAGATTCTGGAAAATTATTTATCAACGCCCTGGCGACCTGGTCCGTAATGCCTCGAGAAATTAACTTTTGCGCTAAATCAACATCTTGCTTTGTTTGAGTCACTGGCGCTTGTATTTCAATATCCTTGTCAACTTCTGCCTTTTTCTCTTTTTCAAAGACAACCTTCCAATCTTTTTCATTTTTTGTTCGGACCAGCTCCGCCCGCTTGATAAATCCGGTGGATATTTCCACGCCCTGCAGTTCTTTGATCACTGGCGCAAATAATTTTTTCCGTTGCGCTGGGTATGGATATCCATCTTGTGACAGATCCAAATCATTAATCAATTTACTTGTCGTACATTCAAATCGATTCTTATTACTCAACATCAAATCAACGTACCGATACAATAAAATCGAAACCTCTTTTTTAAATTTCAGGATATTATCTAATATCAACGGCTTTGAATAGTTTCTGATTAAATTGTTTACCAGGCGCTTATCAAATGCAAATGAGCTCAGTGCCAGTGCAATTTGCTTGTTTTTTTTGCCCTTTTCAAATATCTTCAAATCACTCAAAATATTAAACGACTCGACCAGGCTTTCAATTTCATCATTCTCTTTATTATAAAAACTATTCACCCAATCGATGGGAATCTTTCGCAATCGCATCAACATTGCTTTAATCTCTTTATAGCTTTTTCCGCCCCAGGATAACTCAAGCACCTGCGCAATTTGATGAAGCGAAAAGAAAATATTTCCCTTTGTCGGTCTGCCCTGTTCCTCCCAAATCTTGACAAGCGCACAAAATCCCTTGAAATCAAAAACCCGAAATATTCCCACTTCAACATCATTAATTTTCCCGATCGTAACTTTCCTGGTATCCACATTTCCATCAGGCAGTTTATATTCCCTGACAATTTCTCTCGATTTTGATTTATTGGTGGACGTGCTAAATATCGGATATTTTTCGATATTAATTTCAGAACGAATAATAGATTTTATCTTTTTTGAATTTTCCATAATAACAACAACATCATTTTACTGTTGATGTTTCTAAACAATGTTTCTAAATATGTTTCCAGCTATTTTTTTTGTCGAAAAATGTATTGATAATTAATTAAAAAATAATATCCCTGCTAAGTCAGAACCCCACACTCTACTAAGTCAGAACCCCATACAAACTAAGTCACAACCCCACACGCACTAAGTCAGAACCCCATATAAAACTAAGTCACAACCCCACACGCCTATAACAGCCAACCAACGCCAATGTGGATAACTTTTAAAAACTAAGTCAGAACCCCACATGAAACGATTAATCTTTGTTCCTGCTCATTTCGTTCTTAATAATTTCAATATTCTCTAAAGTCATATCAATTTGTGGTTGGGCTTTAATCCGCTTAAATATTTCCAATGCCTGTTGATGATACTGCAACGCTTCATCAGGTTTGCCCAGGTCACTGTATATCAGCCCGATGTTGCCGAGAGCAGCCGATTTTCCTTGTAATTTATCGTTTTTATCTTTTACTGTTTTAGAAATAGCTAAAGCTTGCTTATAATGTTTTTCAGCATCCTTTAATTGAGATAATGAATAGTAACAGTTACCGATAAGAATATGTGAAGCCAGCATATTTGAATCGCTGGCTTTTGGATGGGATAAACATTTTTGATATTCTATAATAGCTTGATTAAATTTAGATTCTTTTTCAAGTTTTTTTGCTTTGTTAAAGGAGTGTTCAAACAAAGGATTCTCTCCGAGACCATCAATATAAGCCATCGGCATTCCCTGGTGAAACAAATCGTGTCTTTGTGCTAAATAAAATTTTTGGTCAACTACTTTCTTTTCTTGATCCTTTTCTTTTTTTTCGATTCTCCCATTTACATAAACATACAAACATATTACAGCAAAAATAACCCAACATAAAATCTTTATTTCCGCCGTTATGTTTTCTACTGTTGATAAATATATCGTAAAAAAAAGAGGAACGATAATTATTACAAAACTCACCCAGCTTTTCAGCACTGAACACCCTTTCGGTTTACAAAGCCAGCCTCACAGAAAATAAATTTTTCTGATCTAAAAATTAACTTTATAAAAAGCACCAATACAAACCATCGCCCAACTCAAAAAACATCGCTCTAAACGCCTTAAAACAGCGCTTTTTTTAACCAATATTTATAAGAACAATAAAATGAATTAATTACAATATCACATAAAAATCATTAAAATACAGAATTACAGGTTTACAGGATTCTGTAAACTTAATAGTTGAATTGCTTCTCTTATCAACTTTGAATTATCGACCTGACTTCTTTTATATCCACTTGCAAGCCGATGTCTTCTTATATCATTAAGCAAATTCATTTCTTCATCGGATAGGTTAATTGTAACCTTGATATTATACTTTTCCGTTAACCTGGTTTCCTGTAAAACTGTAATTACAGTTTTCTGTAATCCTGTATTTTTAGCCTTAGATTTTCCAGCTAAAAGTTGATCCATAATATCTGGCGTTGCTTTTCTATCACTCATTTTGCAAAATCCTCTCGATCAATTTCGCATAATCATTAGCGCCATAGCTCCGCCGATTGTATTCAAAAATGTGTTGACCGAACCCTGGCGCCTCGCTTAGTTTCACATTGTATCTAATCGGCTCTGTTATCTTTGCTCCAAAATATTTTTTTAGTTGTGCTAATATTTCACCCGACTTTTTCACCCTGGCATCGTAAAACGTGGGAACGATCCACTTAATTTCAAGCTCATTTCTATGCTTTTTGATTTCTTCTACATTCTGAAGAAACGAAACGATTCCTTGCAAGGCTAAAACTTCCATCGAAACCGGTACAATAACAGAATCGACAAAAAACAGGCAATTAATATTCAAGACATCCCAACTGGGCGCCGTATCAACTAAACAAAAATCAAATGAATTCAGCCCGCTTAAAACTTCACACAGCGCCCTCTCCGGAGAAATATCCCGCCTGGCAATTTCACGCTTGACGCTTGCTAATTTCTGCCCGCCCGCTATAATGAAAAGATTCTCCCTTGCCTGAATAATAACATCCTGAAGATCACAGTCATTAAAAAACAAATCGGACAAATCCAGCTCTGGATTCAATCCCAACGCCTGGCTAATCTGCCCTTGTGTATCAAGATCAATTATAATCGTTTTATATCCTAACTGAGAAAGCCCACCGCCAATATTTATACAGCTCGTAGTTTTCGCTACCCCGCCCTTTTGATTACTGAACGCTATTTTTCTCATTAATTCTCCGCTCTGTAAGATTTTTCTTTTAGTTCCTCAATCCATAAATTCAAATCCTCTTTGGTAATTCTCCACTCACCACCAAATTTAAAAAACTTTGTATTTCCGTCACGTGCCATTTTTCTTACTGTTGCTGGATTCTTTTTTGTTATTTTTGCAACTTCATCAATAGTATACATTGCAGACATTTTTAATCACCTTGTTTAATAAAAGATGTCAAGAGTTATAATAATATATAAATCTATAACATTATTTGTAATTGTCAAGCAGTTTTTTTTCAGCGACAAAATTTTGAAGTTATTTTGCAGGACTAAAGGAAGGAAAAGAAGTTTACATTTGTTGAACTCGATATTTGTTCAACTCCCTGGTATACTCAAAATTGGAAATGAATAAAATCGATCTTATGTTTTCCGGTACGTCACTAAATTCAAAATCTTTTGCAACGAAAAAAGAAATCATTCTTTTTCTTGCCAACTTTTTTCTGAATTCGATGTTTGCCTTTTTTACTTTTTTTCTTATGATAGAATATTCAACGTTGAACTCTTGTTTCAATGCCTTCCAAATTGGCGATAACTCTCGCCTGGCAAAATTAGAATCGTTAGAAGCTTCTACATATTGCAGCGAATCAAGACCATACGCAAACAGCTGTTTGATCTCATCACCCTGAATATTGACAAGCTCCCGAAACCTGACAATTTCCTCGATCTTGACTTTGTGAAATTCAAATTCCAGCCGCCAAATCTTTTCATCTTTAGCGCCGTTCTGTTCCCAGGCACTTTTCAAATAATCTTTTCCGCTATGTTTTATTTCCGCCGATTTAGTGTATAACCGCACCATCATAATCTCACGACTGCCAAAATAGTAAGTGATACCTTCCACGTCATCAGAACTTTTGAAGATTCCTTTTTTTCGTAACTTCGTCCTGAATAAATCAAAATCAAAATCACCATTATAAGCAAAGTCACAATAGCAATCGATCCGGGAAACCTTCAAACAATCCAGCCAATTTTTTCCTTGCCCGCCTGTTATCTTTTCCAACAAACCACATAAATTCAGAACGATCTTATCAAACCCAAATAACTCGAAACCCAACGATAACACTCGAACGTAACAGCTTCTCATATTCAGAAACAACATGAATTGACCAGATTGAATGCACTGTGGAAAGCTTTTAATCCATGCTTTACGTTTCACAAAATCGACTTTATTGATTTTGAAACACTCATCATATTGCACGTCTTCAATCTTCTTTACCATTTGTTCCCAGCCCAGGACATCCTTGCAATCCACATACAAGAATAGCGAATCGACTCCCTTCGCCATTATTTTTATGTTCAAACTATCTGCTATTTTATTCGCTATATCATGCTTTTTTATCATTACTTTTTGCTTAATTAACGACCTTCGTTATTTTCAAATATATTATAAGATTTAACTCAATTTCATGTATCACCACTACCACATTATTATAAG
>Ga0307377_10004891_pt1 | contig 14521 bp, 17 predicted proteins | sample TR3MG_FD_202535 | JGI IMG/M metagenome (GOLD analysis project Ga0307377, IMG submission 202535) | Soil microbial communities from Risofladan, Vaasa, Finland - TR-3 | ecosystem: Environmental > Terrestrial > Soil > Coastal area > Acid sulfate soil | place: Finland: Risofladan, Vaasa | collected... | reverse complement strand
ATGCCTTTTATTTCTACCCTGCTTCCACCAACGTCATCTTGAAATTTAGTGGCCCATGCTTCTGCATCTGTTGACATATTAGCGAATACAGTATTAAATTTGCTTTGCATTTCGGCGGCATCACTGGCAGTTGTAACAAGTTTTTTGCCAAATTCAGCTACAGCACCAAAGGCAAATGCTCCTGCTATCAATCCACCTAATTTACCTATCTTATTTCCGAAACCTTCGACTCTTTCCGTTGCATTATTAAGGCCATCTTGTAGATTTCTCATATTTGCTTCAATATTTACAACTAGGCTACCAATTTCTTCGCCCGCCATACATTCACCCCCTTAGAAAAAAGCCTGATCGATATAAATTCCATTTACCGATATATCATGCTTTGTCTCTCGTTGTTTTGCTATATTTAGCATCTCATCATAAGACATATAGTTTTCTTGGGTCATATTAGGTATTTTTGCTAACCACAATTCCCATATTTTTTGTTCCAATTCTTTTTCTCTGAGTTTTAAAAATTGATTCGAAAAATCATCAATATCCATATTTAGGATAAAATACATGTCGTTATAATTTCTGAGGATAGAATCATACAACTCAGCCGTGTCTATCTCACAGCAGATTTGAAAAAAGACATATTTTTCTCGCTGAATAGTTCCTTGATAAGATTAATAAAATCATCTAATGGCAAAGTAGATATTTCTTCCTTTGTTTTGCCTTCTAAATCAGCAATAAAAATAAAAAAGTCTTGTTCAGCTTTGTAATAATTTTCAATGATACCCCAAATTAGTTCTGATACCATTGATCCTCTGTCTTTATCAGAATTTGAAAACATAGCCTTAATTGATTCTTTAAGTTCCATTTTGGCAATTATTTTTGTGAATGGTGCGATATCTTTAGCTAATAATGTTCTCATATAAATGCTCCTTTTTTATTAAAAAATGAAGGAGGGCGATAGCCCCCCCTTATGCTGAAGTTGTAAATCTGAATGTATAAGCAGAAGAAAATCCGTTCCCAGCCTCGTCTTTGATACCTGTACCCAGAATGACGTTGTAACTTGTAGATGCGGTGAGTATCGCAGATTGCGTAAAGGTTATCGTATTGCTACCAGAGAACGTAAGCGCACCAGATATAGTTGCAGAGGCAGTCGCTTGGATAACCATGAAGTTGGCTACCGTAATAGTGCTGGAAAGTATATTTTCGCTGAATGTAACTGCAATAGTAGTCGTCTGTGGCGCACTAGTTCCGTTCGCCGATGGTACGCTACTTGCATAGGTCGGCGCAGTAGTATCGGCTGTAGTGCCATAGACAGAACTAAACCATGCTGTCCCGATAGCTGCGGTATAATCGGTAGCATCATCACGGGTAGTTGATCTGTATCTTCCATCATAAACCCTTGCAGCAAACTTACCGTTCATTGTCGGAGTCTGCCAACTGATAGAATCGCCTTTTGTTTCATGGTCCATAGAGGGCTTGCTAAACTTGCCTTTAAGGAACCAATAATAAGAATAGCCTCCATTGCTGCGCTTTGCCTTAAATCCGAATGCAACATCCACTGGTTGATCTGTAGCTAATTCATTCAAAACTCCACCAGTGATCGTGTGCCCCATAATTGCGGCATAGTCTTCCTGAGATATATCCGCAATTCCGACATCGAGCTCAATTTCTCCAATTGTCTCAGCTGTGTCATAGGGACCATCATCAGCAAACAATGTCGCCACTTCTGAATTAGGGTTATAAGAGACGGTTAAGGCTCCTTTTAGGGCAACAGGGGTTTGATAGGATACACTGGCTGAGGTATCAGAGTTCAGGAGAGCATAATAGAAATTAGATAGCCCAATGAGAACTTTTTTTGCCAAATTAATCACCAACTTTCTTAAAAATTAGGGTCTGCATAATCGTGTCTGAAACGCATAGCTTTGTGGTATATTTTGTCAGAAACTTCATACAAATCGAGGCTTTGTATCCTTGCAAAATCTATTGTTACCATTGCTGAATTAACCGCCAAGGCATAATTGGAGAGGCTCGTTTTTCCCCATAAATCAACCTGAAATACTATCTCGCTACCTATCTCTTGATCGTCGGCATAAAGATTGCCTATGTTATCTACTTCGAAGTAACTTAACAAAGGCAAATTTGTAAAATCGGGAGGGTATTGAAAATGGAATCCAGTGAGCGTTGAAAGTGCCGTTGCCGTTTGAAGCGCTGTCAAAACAGTAGTTTTTATATTTTGCATTACAAGCCAACGCCTCCTTTTAACGCCTTGGCTAATTCTTTAAGTATCTTTTGTTTATTGCCATTAAAGGCAGGGAATAGAAATGGTTTGGCCGGTTGCTTGGATGTACCAAATTCAATAGCAGGAGCATATTCAACATTTGTGCCAATTTCTACAGAAGGATTGTCACTACCAAAATCATTTTCAACATGTGACAGACTAGCCCTGAGGCGTCCTGTGTCCACAGGAGAATTAATCTTCGCATCACGTTCAACAAATAAAGCACTCTTTATGAGTGCTTGCTCAATATCATCACGCACCCGTGGAGTAATCTGTGTAAGTCTTCGTCTTAATTCTCTTTCTCCTTCAATCATTAGATCACCGCCGGACGGACAATTACTTCGTAATGATTACCGAATGGTTCCACTCGGTAAATGTCGTAAGTGTTTGAACCATAGACAATGCGTCCATTCTCTCGTGCTGCTGTTGATGTTTTAAAGAAAAATAGATTTGTTATGCCAGTATCAGAAATGCCATATTCCTTAAAGGCAATTTCTCCAGCTAATGGTTGTTTATTGCTTCGTTCAGTTGTTTGGGATGCTGTCCAGATTTCCACAGGCATCCCTTCACTGTCATACGAAGTTGTTTTATTTTGGATTGTTACGGAAATATCTAGTAGCACTAGAAAATCACCTTCTTATAAGAGTCCAAAATGCCTGAATATTGCTTTACTAGCTGGTCATTATCCCAAACATAAGTTAATTTTCCTTGCGTAAGCTGTTTTAGCCCTACTGTGCCATCCTGCTGTTCTCCATAGGCATCAGCTATCATGGATAGGATTGCGTTTTCTATGTCCCAAGGTAGAGTTTTAGCACTTTCCGGCTCTAATGTATAGCCAGCAGAATAAACTACGCCAATATTATCCACCGGTGCAGTAAGTTCTCCGACAAGTCCGGTCAAATATCCATACCATGTCCACCCAGTATTTCGAAAGACGATGCCTTGTTCTAAATATGTCGAATCACTTGTGACATAATCAGTTCCAGCCGTATAAGACGCACTGTCAACTTTGACAGAGGTTATTGTATTGACTGGATATTGATTCAACACAAGTCTTTGCCTTCCGGACCCCTTATAAAACTCTGAATAGGTATCCTTTATAAACTTTCGGTTAGTGTACTTCGATACCCAACTTGACATGCTGTTAATTAGTCGTTCGATTTGCTTATCCTTGCTATAATCCCATGCAAAATAACTATAACTAGATATTGTAACAACTCCGGTTATAGTAGCCGTGAATGTTGTTGTACCTAAATCATAAGCTATCGTCATGTTGGCAGTTAATAAGGTATCCGCAGCTGTTGCCACTGCTGTTGCTGTTGCTAATTGATAAAATGTACCGAAAAGATTCGGAGCCAAATCTGTATGGGTGAAACTAAATGTAGTTGCTGCCGTATCTGCTGTAAGCGTCTCAGTGCTTGTTACAGCCGTTAAAGTGTATAGCGATAGGTAAGACCTAACGCTCTCCATTGTCACCAAAGCTTGCGCTATCAAGGGCATATTTAACACCCACTTTTGTTCTTTCGTTTCGTTTCGTTTCGTTTCGTATTTCTAATCTCGTAATGTGGTAGGGGACGATTTCTCGTCCCCTACTTAACTACAATATTTTTGCTAGAATCTTTCGTTTTATCGTCAGGTTTTATCATCTTGTTTTTGTCAGGCTTTTTCAATTACCTCACTCCTTAGACACAAGGCTCGATTATGGCATCACCAAGAACTATAGAGCTAGTCACAACTGCAGTTACGGTTGTTGCGCCCGAAGCAGTAACACTAACGCGTATATATCTTTCTGCTCCGGCCAAATCAATAACAAAACCATCTACGGTCCCATCAGTGGAAGTTGTTCCTGCGGAAATATATCCGCTATAGGTTGCAGTTCCGAATGCAGAGAATGTTGCTGCGTCTGTAGTAGTATTGTCTTGAAGTACGAAGGTGAATGGTTGTGTATCAGCTATGGAAAGACTAAAGGCAGTAGCTATGACCAAGGCTGATAGATAACCTCTACGATCTATTTGCAAACTGACATGTGCAGAAGTTCCTCCGGCTGAAAATCTTTGCCCTAATCCATCGGCAACATTCCGCTGAACGACTTGTTCAATTAATTTACGGCGAGACGGCATATAAAATCACTCCTTATATAAAATTTAAGCTAATTTCAATAATGTTTTCTCTAATCATTAAGAAGTCGGATAGTTCCATACGAGGAAGGATTCAGGATGTCTTAACGCGAAGTCATGCTTGGCAGTAATCTTCAATACTGTTTGGTCAAGTGAGAATGCAGATTGAAGGCTAGAACCGTCATACCATGAAGCTTCATTCGATGCCATGAATTCAAATGCCATTTCGTCTCCGAAGAGGAATTCACTGAAATCCCCAAGGAAGATATCGAAGTAAGTTGTACCAGCGGTACTATTGGCAGTTGTGATTTGGTTGCTCACACGGAATGGAAAACCATTCAGCATGCCACGATTCATTTCCTCGCGATAGATGTACTGATTTGTGGTTGTTTTGAGATTGTAGAACGAACTCCAAATCTTAGAGTTGAACATCCATCCAACGGATAGCATGGGAACATTATTGTTCATTAGTTGACCAATCATAGTTCCCGGGATATCGGCACTCAAAGTCCCCGTCCCAGTCGCAATCGAAATAGCAGAAGTTACGGCTGTAATGCTATTCTTAATACCCATCGGGGTAAACGCGGATCCATTACCATACATAGCTGTATAGTCGAGTTTAAGGCGCATTTGCTGTACCATATCATCACGAACGATGGCATCAGCCTCTGGACTGGAATTACGGATCAAGTCATTAGAAACCGGAACGAGAGTAACAAGTTTTTTGGAGTTGAGTTTGACGTTTCCAAAAGTTTGTTGCGATTTAGTTGCATTTGCATTTTCGCCTACATAATAGGAAGTAGCCCCTCCGGTTAATTTAGGCATATTGAGATTTCCACCAGGCATTGGGATACGACGAGTTCCCAATTCCATTACAGCAGTTTTGGAAAGAAGGAGAGGAATGATATCCCGCGCATATTGCTCATTGATGAGAAATCCACCCTCGCTTGGAGTAGTGGCAGAAAGTTGTTTGAGCAATGCCTGTACTTGCTTATCTTGTGGATACATACCTTTATTGGAATGTTCTCCACCGGAAGCATAGAACAATGCTTTATCGGCATCATTCTTTGCAAGAGTTAAGCATTTAATAGCACGAGTAAATGTCATGCCAGGCTCTTTTTTCTCGTTTTCTTCCTCTTTTTGCTCGAAGATACTTGCATATTTGCGCTGTGTTTCCTCATATTGCGCTTGCTTTTCGGCATAAGTTTTCTGTGCCTCCTGAATTGGTGCAAGCTGTTCTTTAACTGTGTCGTTAATAAGTGTCCCTAGTTCTTTGATATCCATTATTAAATCACTCCCTGTAAATTATTAGATATAATTTCTTTAATCATATTTTTGAGTACTTCCGGTTCGATGTTTAGTTCGTCTTGTGCAGCGTCTTTTTGCAGTGGAGTGTACTCTATAGCATCAAGGTTGATATCCTTGGGAGCATCTTTTTGGCATAATAAAAGTACTTGCGATTTTATTTCGTCAAGTACTGTTTTTAACTCTTCATTATTTACTGTTCTCATGGCTGATTTCATGGGTTCCATTGGGTGTTCGCCTTCTTCCTCTGGCATCGTGCCCATCATTTCGCCCATCATGTCCATTGCCATCTGCATGTGTCCCATTGCTTCTTTCATCATCTGCCTGTTTTTGGCCGATATTGCTGCGCCAGCTTTTTGTTCTGCATCAAGTAATGCCTTTGCTTCTGCTTCATCAACTTCTTTTAATTCTGGTGGATCAACTTCTTTTTCTATTTGCAATGTCTTCAACTCCTTATCTGATATTATTCCCTTACTTCGGGCCTCTAAAAGCGCTGTCGGATTGCTCGGAACGGGAACGATTGAGGTTTCCAAGAGTTCCTGTTTTTTATATTTTTTCCCCAACCAATTTCCTTTTTCATCAAGACGAGGCTCTGAATCTAGGCCAATAAAACCTACTGAGGTAGCATTGAGATATCCCGCCTTTGCCAATTTATAAACAGTGTCGGCAAATTCGTACTCATCCTTTGTTGGGAATTTTACATCCTGAACAAGTTTCTTGTTTATGCTGTCAATTATGGTACTTACAGATTTTCCAATCGGCAATCCTTCATAATTATGACCATAGAGAATAACTGGATTTTTTAAATAGTTGTCGAGTTTCCATCCATCTACTGAAATTATGTCACCATCTCTATCAATAGCCTCCGTGCTTGTGGTAAAGCGCAAAATCCTATCTTCATCCGTACCAATTTGTTTTATTTCACTGGAGAATATTTTTTGTATTTTATCCATACACACACCATCCCTTCTAGTTTGTTGCAATCACCGTCCCTTACAAATTAAGCGGTTGTATTGTTATGGAAAATGAACTTCCGGCTGTAGCACCAGCACTAAAAGTCGTACTAAATCCTAAATAATCTGTAAGTCCGATAAATTTTTGCGTTCTGCTTGAACTAATTGCTCCAGTTGTCATTTGTGCAGAAAAATCTTTATCATACAGGGGAACCATAGTTCCACCGCTCGACATTGCACCGGATATAGTTGTCAGTGTTTTAGCGCCTGTTTGTGATCCTAAAATTGTCTGGACCATAATGGCATTAAACTCTAATAAGCTTGTTGCAGCAGAAGTATAAGTTGTATCAGTTGTCAGAGTTGCGGTTAATGTTGCTGAAACAACAACAATTGGAGTACCGCGAACACTCGTGATATATGCTGCACCAGTATCTGTACTGCCGTTCCATTGAAAGAAATCAGCCATTGGCATCACCCCATCTTGAATTAATCAATCGCGTTGAATTAGCTTTTACTACTTCAAAATGTTTTAGAAGGGCTTGGCGAAATCCACATACTATAATAGCTGTTTCTTTTTGACATAATTCTTGTTTGCACATATCCATTTTATCTGTGATCATTATCAACACTCCTTTAATCTAGAACATAACAAAAGCACTCAATATCAGAGTGCTTAAATATAATTTATTTTTAATTGTTACAACTTTTCCATTACTTTATTTACGCTTTCTTCTATGCTTCTATTGATATCCTTTTCTTTAACCCGTAATATTGTCCAACCTTCGTTTTTCATAAATTTATCCCGTTCCTTATCTCTTAATTTATGTTCAGGAAGATTGTGCCAATAATCACCGTCTATTTCAACAACTAGTTTCTGTTTTAAAAATGCAATATCTGCAAAATAACTACCTATTTGATATTGTGATTCAAAAGTATTATTTTGTTTTGACAGGAATTCCTTAAATCTTTTTTCCAGCTTAGATTCTCCGTAGCATTGTGCCATCATTACCTTTTTCATCTGATTATTTTTGAATTCTGGTAATTTCATTAATTTTCTCATTTTTATATTTGCGCTTTGTGTTTGCTTGATTATTTCTTCTTCTGTCATATTAGAATATCTTCTATAATTATCTTCAGATATGCTTCTATGTTTAATACCAAATATTTTAAACCATCTCATCAAAGCTCGTCTGTCTATATTAAAATAACTAGCAATATCTTTCAATGTGATCATTTCGATATTATGCATTTTATTTAATTCATCTTTTAATAGGATATTTCTTTCTTCTTCTATACATTTCCAATAAATAGCATACCCTATTTTATGCCAATATCTTGATCTGCATTCAGAACTACAGCATTTTATTATTTTTTCTTGACATGGTCTTCTATAAAATTCTTTACCGCAAAATTCACAAACTGCATTTTTATTACGATTATTTCTCCATTCTTTTTCAGCTATAGATTTACATTTAACACAATATTTAGATCGTATTCCATTGGATGTAAATATTTCGTTACAAATAACACATTTTTTAATAAATGACATAATAAATATACCTCCTGTCGTATTATCCTGATTTTCATATGAGGCCAGCTCAGGAAAGCTGTTTTAACAGGGCAATTACCCCCTGTGCCTCATATATATTATACCATATTTCATTCTGGTAATACAGCTAATATTGTGCACCTACAATTCGGTTCCTGAGGGTATTGATATCCGTTGCTGAATTCTTTATCAATATCCACAATCTCGCCATTTATTTCTACATGGGCAATTCTTGTCCTATTGTCAATTTGTGACAACCACTCTTTTTGTTTAACTTTGGCAGATTTGTAAGTATCAAGCGAACCGGCATTAACAGTCGTAATTGTCTCTGTACGTGCGATCATTGTAGACCGATAACCCTTCGCGTCAGAGTAGACAGAAGCAATCCTGTCTCTCAATTTGACAATCGATTCTCCGTCAGCTATTCCAGCTTCTAAAGTAGTTCGAAGCTTATCTTTTGTTGTGTTGTTAATATCTTTTACCCGATCAAGGCCATTATCTTTGACCCATTTCAGAAATTTAGGATTCATCACGTCAAAACTAACTCCAAGCTTGAAGGTATCGTTGACAGTTTCAAATCCTTCAGTGAGAGAAGATATCCAGAGTGGTTTCAGTGCATCGTAAAAGAGCTTATCTTCTTCTTCCCAGTCTACATCATCGACGGACTTGATTGATTTCACAAGCTTGCTATTTATGCGATCTTGTTGCGCTTGGAAATATTTTTTTAGGGCATTAATAAAAGGCCGCTCATTTTTGACCGCAGCTTTGTCCATCACTTGCCACATTTGATCTTTCATTTCGGGAGTTAGAGCCTTTTTTTTTACTTCTTTTACTGGTTCTGATTCCGTCTCTGGTTCCGTTGGCTGCGCCGGAGTCTCAGCAGGTAATGCAGTCGATTCAAAGCCTTGTCCAGCTTCGCCCATTATTCTTTCTGCCGTGGCTAGATCAAACTGAAAGGCGTTTATCATTACTTGTATTCCTGTTTCACGCGGTATTTCACCAGATGCAACGGATGTTACGATTAGCAATAAGCTAGATATCTGTGCGCCATTCATGGCTGTATCTGCTACTTTTTCGCCGCCTTCTGTTATCGTCATATCTGTGGGTTCTTCGATGCTTGATTCAGTCAAGCTAGTCGGTATCATATTTAATGGGGTGTATAATATTTTACCTTTATCGTTTGGCAATGGTTCCCAGCCATTGGCCATTCTCCATTCGTCAACTATAATACCGCCATTTTTAAGCCCTTCAGAAGCTTTTTTTAATTTGAATTCATCATCTTCAGGGACAACATTATCGTGTTCTAAATAAATTTCTTTTGAAAATTCAGGTATTAGTTGGATATTAAGAACATCATCAATAAACTTTAATTCTTTTCTTAATACATTTTTAGTATAGAGATAATATGCAGCGTCTATAGTTGAGCGATTGCTATTTTCAAGGATGCCGAATAATTCTGGCGGGATACTAAAGTGCTGGTTAGTTACGTCCCTAAGATATTTACGGCTCTCAATAAAATCCATGTCCTTAGCCGTTTCTTTCAAGATTTGAAACTTAGCATCCCAATTTAACCATGCTACCTTATGAGAGTTATTATACCCGCCATATTTTTGATTCCATTGTTCTTCAGCTCGCTTTACGGTTGGTTCATCACCACCGGGCATCATCCCGACCATAGGAGGGATTGCATTATTGAAGAAGAATCTCTTCTGATATTTTGCCATGTACTCATCTGTTTCAATTTCATCCCCGATACCTTCGGCTCGCCCTACGCCTCTTAGATAGGGATTGTTAACATCAGGTTTTTTGAAATAAACCATATCGGTTGGTATCACTTGTATTGGGGTTGAATACATATTTCCTTGTGGATAAATAGTAAAATAAGGCTTTGTTGCACTAGGTATCTCTAGTACCCAACTCGGGGGAATAGGCCATAATTCAGTTACTTTCCCAATACCATTTCGTTCTTTAATCCAGAATGCCTCTCCAGAGGGCAAGAGTAAGTAGACTTGAGTTACATAAAATAATGCATATTCCGTTATTGCTGGCTGTGGATTAGGTTTTTTCAATAACATTTCAGCAGGAGTATTAGGTAACTTTATTTTCTTTGTATCTCCGTTGTTGTAAATTCCATATGAAGAAGTGCCAACGTCTGACGCTATTTGATGAATTGGATTCATGCGCGGGCTTTTGTTGTATAGTCCAATCCAGTCTTCTGTGCTCCTCCTAGGAGGTTCCCCATAGGCAGGCGTGAATCTTTGTGCCATGGTTAACAAAGATTGATTAGGAGTACCCGTAAAGGCGGCCTTGATAGTCTGTATTCTATCTTTAAAATTCATTTTTTGTTCCATCTATCCAATCACCTGCCTTTATATAATGATATAATTCGGCTTTTTAAGTGTTTTCCATAATTTATGAAGTCCATCGGGGGCATCATCATGCTTTGCTTTAGCGTGATACATAATAACCTCATTATTGTATTGTATGTTCAAATTGTTAAACAATATAATACCATTATTCATATCAGGCTCCATTTGAAGAATCCTATTATGCTTGTTATCCATTGACCTAAAACCAGTTACTTTTCTATAACATCCTTTTTCTACAAGATGTTGACGTAATTGCTCAGTACCATCTTCTTTGTAAGTATTTTCCTCGAAAATGACCTCTTCTATCTCTGGATATTCATCTATAAACCATGCTGTATGCTCCATGAGTGCATTTAATTTATGATTCTTTAGTTGACCATCCCTTACTATTACAGCACCGTTTAAACTACCTCCTAGCGTGTATGATGTATTGTCAAGGCCCTTCCCTTCTGATGGATCTATAGTAAGTTTTAGCTTTTCTATCTTAGGTGGAACATCATATAAACTTTGCCAATATCTCTGCACTTTAAATGGCATATCACTTGAATTTCTCGGTTCAGATTGGTCTTCCTTCCAGAATGCATCCTCGCCAAATGCTTCGCGATCCAGACTCACGTTATAATAACCGCCTGGATACATCGTTTTGTCTGCCGGTACCTTATCTTCCCATATAACTTCTGATCCTTTTAGCATTTCGTTTTTATTATCAAGGTAAAATTTCCAAGCATCTTCAAATCTATTTTCATTTGAAATATTACGATATATTTTGCGCCATTCTTCCCATAATTGTTCATTATGTGGAAATGATATAACTCTCTTTAATATAAGAGATTTCCATGCCGGCATTTGTGTTACTTTTTTAAGCAAGGAATCATCACTAAGCAAAGTCCCGATATAAAAATAATCCGTATTATATGTTCCGAGTCTTCCAATTTCTTCATTAAAGCATGTTTCAAGTTTTTTTCTTAAACTTTCTGATTCTATTGTTCCCTTATCCTCTAGGTCGTCTAATATAATTAAGTCCGGCCTTGTATCTTTATTAAGTCCTCTTAATCCAGATTTCCAGCCTGAACATGCTATCCATACGCCATTTTTTAAGCATATTTCCTCCGCATTCCATGATCTTCCTTTTTGCACTCCAAAATCTTGTATAATATCTGGACTTTCCAAAGCTTTTTTTGTTTTCTCTAAAAAGTTAGCGGATATATCACCATTTGAACTAATAAAAAATATGAATCTTTTCTTTTTGTATAATGCTGCCCATGTTGGCATTGCGAAACTGCTAAATGTTGATTTTCCATGTTCTCTAGGCGCAATAATAGCTTGTTTTTCTCTTGATTGTGATTCTATGACACTTTTCAATGTGCTTAATATGGTTCTTGAATATTCCGCAAATTCTCTTTCGAATTGATCTGGCAAATAAGCTTTACAGAAAAATTCAGGATCTAATTCACCTAACATTCTTCTTAATCCACTCGGGCCTGTTAATGGATATTTAGTCAATACAGTTTCAGCATGTTCTATACCAAAATGCTTTATTACTGCATCGACGATTAAGGTTTTTTGTGCTTCATCCATCTGCAATCTCCTTTACAAACAAAAAGAGGACCACCTGCATTAACAAGTGGCCCTCTAGGAGCTCTAGACATTATTAAAATTTGGTGCTCTATTAGTTCTCATCATTTTGTCAACTTCTTGTGTACTCAGATTTTCTTCACAAATTGCAGTCTGCCCAGCAGAATATATACGAATTATATCCTTACATCTATGGCATTTTTGCCGATACTCAGCAAATCCGCTAACATAATGAGTCAATACCATATCGCAGTTAGGGCATCTTATCTGAGTTTGCATATAGTTTCCCCTATTCTAATGATTCTTTTTCAAGTTGTTCCATGTTTTCCTTAAGATATTTTGTAACTTTTATATATCCTGCACTATTATCCTTTTCATCAAATCCCCTGAATTTAACTCGCGCAGGGTAAGCGTTTGATATACTACCATCTTCTTCTACTTCAACAACTAAAGCCCAACCGAAAGTATGGAGTATCATATTTATCCACCAAAATAGGCCTGAATCCCTAAATTCTTTCCATGTTTTCTTTTCAACCATTATAAAGTTTCTCCTTTGCAGTCATTAAACTTTTTAGACAAATTTCTGATATATCTCCCACAAAGCAATACCAATCTACAAATCTAAGAATGATTTCCGTAGGCTCCGTATGCAGCATGGTAACTTCCATTTCGAAACCAATGTGAAAGCTTTGCACCACATGCATAAGAAACCGCTGGAATGTATCATTATGCACTGTCTGTATAACCATTCTAGGCTTAATTATTTCCTGCCTGATTTCTTCTAATCGTTCCGGAATTGCTCCTGCTTCTAATTCCTCTTTATGCTTCTTCCCGGCTTCAGCACCAGCAATACAAAGATTGATGATTGCTCTGATATCAGTTTCCGTCTTGTCAATAATACTTCTTAGCTTTTCAATATCATCTTCAACGCCATCGAATTTAGCCAAATTATCCTTAATGATATCCAGTGGATTGAATGGCTCCTTAATATACTTGTCAATGGCTTCGGCAAATGTTGAAATATGAGTACCAGGTATAAATGCCCCGCCTTCAGTAGCATTGATTGTAGTGCCCTTGTATTGCGCTATGTCAGTCTCATATGCGCGCAGGAATGTATACCATCCTGAATTAGTCTTTACTTTTTCAGTTATGTTTCCCTTAACTTCAAATAATCCTTCTCCTTCACAAGAAAAAGGAACTGGAGTAACATGAGTTTCACCATCTTCACCATATGCCAGATCCTGCCCGATGAGAATAATAGGATTACAGCCTAATTCTTCCGCGATCTTAAAACCCATATTAGAAGAAGAAAGTTTGATGTCCAATATCCCTCGCTCAATTTCAAGCCATTTGAAATGGTCAAAATTGCGGTAAACGATGATTTGAGGTCCGGTATAAGATTTGTAAACATGGTTAAATAGCACCGGGCAAGCGGTCATGTAAACATCTTTCACTTCTTCGGGATCAAACTCATCAAAAAATTGTTGCACTTCATGTTCTCGTTCAAGGCTTGTCACCATATGGGGCTTAATTCCCTGCTTCATAAGATATTTAAATGATGCATCCACGCTTATAATCAAAGCCTTATCTTCTAGCCCTTTGAGTAATTCGACATTCTTCTTTAAGCTCGGTCCAGTGGCCACAACTATAGCCGGCTGGCCGGCAAACTTATCATAAAGAAGATTAATGCCAGGGTTATTAACAATTTCACTTACATTGTCTAGCATATTTTCAAGGCCAATCAAGCTATCTTCAGGACAATTGCCATAGTTCTGAACGTTATGAAATATAGATTCGAACAAAATTTCCATTGCTCTTAGATAGTAATCTTTGCCGATTTTCATCGAAGGATACATGAATAAAGGCTGTGTCGCTCCACACATAAGGGTGTGGTGTAGGTTAATCTTAAAATGTTCTCTAAGCGTCGTATACATCTGTTCAAGCGGAATGCCAACAAAGAAATGCATGTTAGGATTGTCGATTAATTGAGTGATATCGGTTACATTCATGGCGCACTGAAACATCTCTAAGTCTTTCTCAAAAATCATTAATCCTTGAGTAAGATGTTCCTTAGCTTTTATTTGAAGCCAGTACATGATTTCGTAAAACAATCCTGCGCCCAAGAAAACTGGAATCTTTACATTAACTGGTGAAAATCCCTTAAAATGCTCTTCACAATATTTGACTGTATTGCCAAGATAATAAAATTGTCCATCCGGCAATACTACGTTTGGAAGATAATTTTCTTGTTTAACCAATTTATAGTTTTGTATTTCAACCATACTTAATGTTAGTGCAAGGTCTGGGTATCTGGCCATAAGTGCCGTGTAATTATTTTTGTATATGTTGGGATCTAATTTCATTTTATCGCTCCCTAAATA
>Ga0307377_10004890_pt1 | contig 14525 bp, 11 predicted proteins | sample TR3MG_FD_202535 | JGI IMG/M metagenome (GOLD analysis project Ga0307377, IMG submission 202535) | Soil microbial communities from Risofladan, Vaasa, Finland - TR-3 | ecosystem: Environmental > Terrestrial > Soil > Coastal area > Acid sulfate soil | place: Finland: Risofladan, Vaasa | collected... | reverse complement strand
CGTCTGATTGAGCTGGACTTCCAGACCGTTGAAGCCTACTACGATATGGGTTCGATCATATCGTCCATGCAACACGGCAGATTGTACGAACTGCTTGACTACAACTCGATGGGGGAGCTTATTGAAAGCAACCTTACATACACGCCGTCAACAGGTGGTAAGTATGCGTCTATGTTCCGTCACTTCCGACGCTTGCATTACCTCAAGCACGAAGCCGTTGATTTGCTAAAGAAGTTCGGCCTCACGCATATGTGTGAAGTGCTGCCAAACATGAACGACAAGATCGGGCAACGTGCAATCAAGAACCGCATCGACGCTATTGACCAGCACCAGATCAACTTCACACTGAATAACGCACAACTCAAAAAGTGTCACGAAGCGCTTGAGCAGTTGGGCGCAGAGAAGTCTGACTTGGGCAGGTACAAAAACTCAAGTGAAGCGTTCATGGCAATGGTTGAACGTGTCCTTGCTAATGGCAACGCACCTGCACGCCTAAGAGCAGTTAAGTAATGTGGTCGATACAATCAGCCGCGACACCGCCGCCAGAATTAGCGGCGGTGTATTACTTATGGCTACCTGAGGACAATGTTGTCCTTCATGCTCTCTACTTTAATGACACCGACCCCCAAGAATATTCAGGGGACTTGCGGATGTTCAGAGGCAGTTATGCAGACGGTACGCCCTTTATACCAATGGACTCACACCATGCGTTGAGTCTTAAGTGGTTAACTATGGATCGCATGGCACGTAACCGTCCGTACTTGGACGACGCAATAAAGGCGGCAATAGCACTGGTGGCGTAAATGGACTATGTAAACACGTACCTCCTATTAACAAAAAATGTACCCTCCGTGAGACGGCACGTACGTTCCAAAAAAGAACTCCGGTTGGAACCCCAAAAAACGCGAGACTGGCTAACCTGTAAAAGTGGCCTTGTGCTGTCGGTACAAGCTGGAGAGTATTTATACTGCACTCCGAGAACCAACATTGGACCATATTCCGAAGTTGAGGTCATGGTACAAGCGGGAGAAATACCCCCAACACTTTTACACGAGTGGACGAAGTATGGGTCAATGGACGATGTGTTTGGTTACATACCAGTAAGTTTAGTGGATACCACTATCGAAATGTGTGGAGGGATCGGCAATGGCAATGACAAAGAAGGACTATGTTCTGGTAGCTAATGCTATTAGGGCGCAGAAACAGCGAATGAGCGTTGAGTTCCGCATTGAAGAAAAAGCAATGGACGATTTCGCTGAGACTATGGCAGCACACTTTGCCTTGACGAATGACAACTTCAACAAAGACATCTTCTTAGAGGCAGCAGGGCATGGGAAAAGTAGTAACACTTGATTTTGAAACCTACTATCACAAGACTGACTACTCGTTATCGCATGTCACGACTGCTCAGTATATTAATGATCCGCGCTTCCAGATCGTTGGTGTGGCTGCGAGTGTTAATGGTGGTGAACCTACGTGGCACTCATCTGAGAGTGCCCTTGATACCCGAGCATTTCTTGATAAGTATGCATTGGAGGAGAAGGGTACGGTCACAGTGGCACATAACGCGATATTTGATGGGGCCATCTTGGAGTGGATACTAAAGATAAAACCATGGAAGTACTTCTGCACCATGATGGGCAGTCGCCCTACCGTCGCACCGCACACAGGCCGCATGTCATTAAAGGAAGTCGCCAAGTTCTTTGAGCTAGGAGACAAGGGTACGGAAGTACAACAAGTGTCAGGGATGCGCCGTCAAGACTTTGATGAAGCCCAACTGCTACGCTATGCCGCCTACTGTATACAAGACGTTCACCTTACATGGGAAGTGTTTAAGAAATTAGCACCTCACATGCCTACCGACGAAATGAGGTTACTCGACCTCACAATCAAAAAGTTTACCCGACCAAAACTGCAACTCGACAGGGCTGTTATTGACGAGGCTCTGGGAATAGAACAGAACGATAAGGCCGAAGCCCTTGAACGTACAGGGCTAAAGACACCCGAGAAATTAATGTCGAACCTCAAGTTCGCAGATCTTCTCAGGGACTTGAATGTCAATGTGCCAATGAAGCAGTCACCCACCACCGGCAAAGAAGCCTACGCCTTCGCTAAGACTGACCCCAACTTCTCAAGACTATTGAAGCACGATAACCCTAAAGTCAGGAACCTTGTCGATGCGCGACTCAAATTCAAATCCACTATCAACGAAACCAGACTCGAACGGCTCAAAGCAGTCGCAGCATGTACCCCTGAACACTGGCTGGCGGTACCCCTTTTATATTATGGGGCACACCCGGGACGTTTCTCCGGCCTCGACAAACTTAACCTCCAAAACATGGGGCGTAAGTCTGCGTTGCGCCGCGCTGTCATCGCTCCGAAGGGCTACAAGGTCGTGGCGGGTGATCTATCTCAAATCGAGGCTCGCATCACCGCTTGCCTCGCGGGCCAAATGGATTTGGTCGAAGCTTTCCGCCGTTATGACGCTATACCGAAGAAAAATGACGGTACTGATCGTGACGTTTATTGCGAGTTTGGAGACAAGGTTTACGCTAGGACGATTACTACGGGCGATGAAAAAGAAAGATTCGTTGCAAAGACGGGGGTACTCTCATTGGGTTATCAGAGCGGAGCTCAGAAGTTCTTTGAGGCGATGCAAAGCTTTGGCGTGGCGGACTTTTCAATTCACGATGCGGAAGCGGTTGTTCAAACATACCGAGCGTCCTACGTCCAAATCCCAGCCCTCTGGCAAAAGATGGAACACGTAAAACAATGCATGTTGTCAGGCCAAGGATTTGAGCTTGGACCAATACAAGTGCTGCTTGGGCAGATACTTCTCCCCAACGATATGTTCCTCACTTATCCGCATCTAACTAATGCGGGTGGGCGCTACAAGTACCGCTTTGGTACAGAGTGGAGGGACCTGTATGGTGGCAAGCTGACAGAGAATGTTGTGCAAGCACTTGCCAGAATTGTCATGACGACAGCCGAGTTACGGATAGCCCGAGCGGGTATCACCGCTGCACTCAGTGTCCATGACGAACTTGTATATGTAATCAGAGAGGATCAGGTTAACGACTTCGTGCCTGCTCTACGAAAAGCATTAACGGCTACCGTTCCATGGATGCCGAACTTACCAGTTAACTGTGAAATAGGAGTTGGAGATAATTATGGCGATGCAAAATGATTTGCCCGAACAAACCAAATGGGAAGAAATCCCAACGCAAGGCGAAATGTTCCCCAAAGCGTCTGATATGCAAGTTGGTGGCGATCACTATAAAGACCTACCTATACAACCGAGTCTGTTTGCGTGGAAGAATGAGTTACGGGGACTTGAGTACAATGTTGTTAAGAGGGTGTGTCGTCACCGTCGAGGCGGGAAGGGAGTTGAAGACATTGACAAAGCGATTCACGAATTACAACTAATCAAAGAGTGGGAATATGGCGACCAAGAAGGCTAAACAAACTGCATGGTCGTATAGCCGACTGAATGGTTTTGAAACTTGCCCGAAGAAATTCTGGCACCTGTCTGTCCGCAAAGATATTCGCGAGGCCGAAAGCGAAGCGATGCGGTACGGCAAGATGGTGCACAAGGCATTGGAGCTCCGCGTAGGTAAGAATAAACCTATGCCCCTCAATCTACGCTACCTCGACAAGTACGCAAAGACACTGGCTGAGTCCAAAGGGAACAAGCTGACGGAGCAGCAACTTGCGATAGATAATAACTTTGAACCATGCGATTGGTTCTCGAAAGATACTTGGTGTCGTGCTATTATCGACTTAGCAATAGTCAACGGCACTCATGCGATTGTCATTGATTATAAGACAGGGAAAATCAGCAGTGACTTTACTCAGCTACGCCTAGCTGGAGTGTTACTGATGCTACACATGCCCGAGATTCAAACAGTTGACCTCGCGTACTTGTGGACAAAGGATAAAAAGATGACGAAGTATGAGGATGGTCCTCTTACTCGCGACGATATCAAGCACGTTGTGCTTGAGCTCATGCCAAGGTTGAAAAAGTATGAGAAAGCACACCGTACGGAGAGCTTCCCCGCAAGACCGGGTTTCCTCTGCAAGAACTGGTGTCCGGTAACAACGTGCCCCTACCACGGAGAATAGAATGGCAGGTACGCCTGAAGGAAAGGTGAAGCGTCGTGTCTCACAAATACTTGGCCGCGCAGACAGTTGTTACTACTTCATGCCTGTGCAGACTGGATACGGCGCTCCAACGCTGGACTACCTTGGTACTAGCCGAGGCCGTGGTTTTTCTATTGAGACCAAGGCTCCGGGGAAGAAGCCCACACTACGACAATATGCAGTTATCAAAGAAATGGAAGAAGCAGAAATGAAGGTGTTCGTTATTGACGGACAACCTCATCAATACGAGGAGTTAAGAATTTGGCTGTTCTGATATCACCTAAGCATGACGCTATTGTGATCCCCTATAGGCAGGATGTTCACAATATCTTGCCAACAGCATTACCGTTTGACCACAAGGGCAAGTCATACCTAAAGGTCACATACGGGGTGGAAGAAGTACGCCTCCTCAACAACTTGGGGATAGAGACCCCTGCTCCGATCCTGAACAAATACAACTGGCCCGGGATGATACCGTTTGAGTCCCAACAGAAAACAGCAGCGTTGCTCACTACCTCTAAGCGAGCGTACGTCCTTAGTAGTATGGGAGTAGGTAAAACCCGGGCCGCCCTATTCAGCTTTGATTTTCTTCTACAGCAAGGTGCTGTGAAGAACTGTCTTGTGGTGGCTCCCCTAAGCACCTTGGTACCGGTGTGGGAGGTCGAAACGTTCGAGACTTTCCATCACCTCTCGGTCGGGGTGCTCCATGGAACCAAGTCCAAGAGGCTAAACGTGCTGGGGGAAGACCACCACATTTATGTTATCAACCACTGCGGTATCAAGACGATTCAGAAAGAGCTTCTGGCCAAGAAGTTCGACGTCGTTATCCTCGATGAGTTGGCAATCTACCGCAACCGCCGAACCGATCGGTGGAAGTGCGCTCGCCCTATTGTCTCTAATGCTAAGTGGGCATGGGGCTTAACCGGGGCACCCACACCAAACGGACCTACTGACGCCTATGGTCAGGTCAAGCTTCTGACACCATCCCGTATGAACATGTCATTCAGGGCTTTCCAGCAGTCCACAATGAAGCAAGTCAGCCAGTTCCGGTGGGTGCCTCGACCTGAGGCCAATGACATCGTACATGAGGCCATGCAGCCGTCTGTGCGCTTCGCATTGGAGGACTGCCATGACCTTCCTCCTATCACCATGTCAGCACGGGACGTGACGTTATCAGCGCGACAGAAGAAGGCATACAAGCAGTTAATGAGTGAGTATGCCATGGAGAGCAAGAAGGCCGGCGTTATCACCGTGGTAAACGAGGCCGCTCGACTCAATAAACTGATTCAGGTAGGAGCAGGCTTTGCATACACCAAAGACGGGAAAGGCGAATACCTTGATGCGAAAAGCAGGCTCAAGGCAACACTCAATCTTGTTGAAGAAGCACCCGGGAAGGTTATTATTTTTGCAAGCTACAAATGGGCTGTGGCTATGCTTGAACGTGTTTGCAGCCACGTGGGCACTCCACTGGCGATCACCGGCCAGACCGCCTCAGGCGAACGCAACAAATCCATCGCACTCTTTCGTGGCTCTGAGTCTCACCGAATTCTTATCGCTCATCCCGGCTGCATGGCCCACGGTGTCAATCTCCAGTGTGCAAGTACTATCATCTGGTATACACCGACGCACAGCCTTGAAACGTATATGCAGGCAAATGCTCGCATTACTCGGCCGGGGCAGAAGCAGCACATGAACATCATCCATCTCACCGCAACACCTGTGGAGAGGAAGATATTCAAGAAGTTGGCGAAGAACGAGAAGATTCTTGGCGTGCTATTAGAGATGTTCAAGATGCAGGAAATAGGTATATAATGCGCATGTTAAAAACTGAAAAAAACGTAGGAGAAGGATATGGGAACCCCAACTGTTGACGAAGTAGTCAAAGGTTACATCAAGCTTCGAGACAAGAAAAACCAGATGAAGAAGGATCAGGCTGAAGACCTCAGACCGATCACTGAGAAGATGACGTTGCTGGAAAATTGGCTGCAACGTGACTTGATGACACGTGGTGTCGAGAGTCAGAAAACCAAAGAAGGTACTGCCTTCCTGTCTACTGTGGCTGCTGCTACAGTGAAGGATCGGGATGCGTTCCTGAAATTCGTACAAGAAAATGAAATGTGGGACTTGTTGGAAAACAGGTGCTCCAAATCTGTTGTGCAAGATTACCTCGCAGACACAGGCGAAGTGATCCCGGGCGTTAACTATCAAGAGACCAAAGTGGTCAGGATAAGGAGATAATAATGGGCGATGTTGCTCAGTTCACAGGCGGCAAGGTGCCTCAAAAACTTGCAGAGAGAATGGCCGCTGACAATAGTGACCTGTCCAGTGGTGTTCGTGGTGGGTACAGTGTTGTCTCTATTAGAGGATCACGTTGGCACATCAAGGTGGGCGACGAAGAAACCACGGTTACTGATCCTGTATCGGGCGACCCTGTTGGTTCGCTACGTCTGGTCATGCTCAAGTCATCCCCCAACGTCAGCAAAAACTTCTACCAAGGTGGGTACGAAGAAGGGGCAAGCGAAGCCCCGACATGCTGGTCTATCGACGGCGTTGTCCCTGATCCGGCTGCGGACAAACAGGCACCGAGTTGCGCGGGTTGTCCGAAGAACCAGTATGGCTCTCGTATTACGGATGCTGGCAAGAAAGTGAAAGCATGTGGTGATAGTCGCCGGCTTGCCGTCATCCCCGAGGGAGACTTCGCCAACGAGTTGTATGGTGGTCCCATGTTGTTGAGAGTACCGGCTAGTAGCCTGAGCAATCTTGCACAGTTCGGTAAGAAGATGAAGAACAAGGGCTTCCCGTACAACACGATCGTTACCCGCGTGAGCTTTGACCACACGGTCAGCTTCCCCAAGTTGGAGTTCAATGCCACTCGGCCATTGACTGACGAAGAAGCGGACGAGATCATTGGGCTTCTTAATAACCCCGAGTATGCAGACAAGATCGAGGCAGTCCTTGCCAAAGACCTTGAGGTAGTACCTGTTGACCCGGCTACGGAAGATGATGGGCCCCTCTTTGAAGACACCCCGGAAGTTCAGCCGAAAGCTGCTGCCAAAGCACCGGCCAAAGCCCCTGCTCCCGCAGCGGAAGCCAAGGCAGAAGAAGAAGCAGTAGAAGTTGACGCTGATGATGACGAGCTCGACACCGAGCTTGAAAGCATCCTCGGCTCGCTCGACAACCTCGACTGATTGTAATAATCTGATGGGCCGGGGTGGATGGACTTCCCCGGCCCACCTTACGGAGATCGTGGCTTATGGAAGCCAAGGAGTTCTTAGAACGTGTCTTACCTGCTAACGGGCACAACTACTACGCAGCACTCGTTGCCAATAACAGATTCAATCAGCACAAACTACGAGACATCGACTCACTCGTATCATACGCAGATAGATGTAAGTCAAAAAAGTGCGACGTTTATTTTGCGACTGGTAGCTTTACTGAGCAGCGTACCCAAGGTGACTGTGAGTACAAACGATCGCTTTATCTCGACATCGACGTCGGACATGGAAAGCAGTATGGAACTAAGAAGGATGCTCTCACAGAGCTTATCAGTTTCTGCGATAGTAACTTCGTACGACCAAACATATTAGTAGACAGCGGTGGGGGCATACACGCTTACTGGACATTCACAAATGAAATTTCTGTCAAAGCATGGCAACCGATGGCAACAGCACTTAAAGAATTGTGCGAACTCCATGGTCTTGCGGCCGACCCAACAGTCACGGCCGACGCAGCTCGAATACTACGGGTCCCCGGTACCTACAACCAAAAAGAAGGGACCCCGCGTGAAGTAAGAGTCCTTCACGCAACTACCAATGAATTCAATCCTACCAAGCTCGCAAAAACCCTTGGCACCGTGCGTTCAAAAAGCCTCGAAGCCCTCGGAGCTATGGCTCAAGAAGAAGACGTCGAGTTTATATCAGCTTCAGATGGCACACCTTTCTTTGCATCAAAGATCATTGAACGGTGTAATGTACTCAGACACTCTTATGAGACAGGCGGGCGTACTCAAGTGGAACCGCTTTGGATGGCTCAACTATCACTGCTGGCATATGCGGTTGATGGCAACGAGTTTATTCATACTCTGTCGGATCAGCATGAGGACTATGACTACCAGCGTACGGAGAAGAAATACAATGCGCGTGTTCGCGTCAAAGAGTCGGGTAAGTTTGGGCCGCCTCTTTGTAAGACGTTGGGCATGTATCTCCCCGAGAAATGTCGTGCTTGTAGATTTAGTGGAAGGATCAAAAGTCCGATTGTTCTTGGGCGCGAGACGGATGGTTCTGAAATCCCGTTTCCGTACAAGCAAGATGACAAAGCTATTTACAGACTTGAGAAGAAGGAGTTAGAAAATGGAGAGGTTGAGGAGAAGTCTGTTAAGGTGGTGTCTTTTGCGATTGAGAACTTTCAGGTTTTCTCGTCGCCTGACCCAACACAAGGTATGGTATTTCGGTTCGTCGTGGATGTCTACGGAAGTAAAATGGTCACCTTCACTACCAAGCATCTGTGTGACAAACGTATGCTTGTCGTCGAACTATCAAACTCAGACGTTCCACTTCACTCGCACGAATACCCCGGATTCGTTCAGCTAATGACAACATGGGCAGACAAGATGGTGCAGGCCAAGCAAGTTGGCAGGCCAACACTCGCTCTCGGCTGGTGTAAAGAAAGTGCCGAACCTGCCTTCACACTTATCGACCGCACGATTACTAAGAGCTCTGGCAATAAGGAAGTTACATTCCTTGACCGTGAGTTCGTCAAAGACTTCACACCTCAGGGTGATCGACAAGCATGGCTTGACATGGCTCGATACCTTACCGCTGAAAACCGCCACGCAGTTACGGCTGGCATACTTAGTGCGTTTGCAGCTCCGCTCATCACATTCACAGGAGTAAATGGTTGTGTACTTGCGCTGGTTTCTGATAAAAGTGGCACGGGTAAATCGACTGCTTTACGAACGGCACAGGCCGTGTGGGGAGACCCGCGCCGAGGAGTTAATGCACTGGATGATACCCCACTGTCTGTGGCTAATCGCATGGGTAAGCTCAACAATCTACCTGCTTTTTGGGATGAACTAAGAATGAAAGAGCAGGTCGAAAAGTTCGTCCTGCTTATGTTCCAAGTGAGTCAGGGCAAAGAACGTTCTCGACTCAAGTCCAACATCACAACGCAGCATGTTGGCACATGGAACACACTGATTACCGTGGCCTCGAATGAGTCCATCACAGATCACGTACGTCATCTGGTACACGGAACGGATGCAGGGCTGCTTCGTGTGTTCGAGGTCACGGTTCCTTACCTGCAAAGGAAGCAAGACATTGATGCCATCTCGGCCAGTCTTGACAAGAATTTTGGTAACATCGGCGGTGAGTACGCTGAGTGGTTGGTCGCCCACCATGAAACTGCACTCGCTCTGTTGGAGAAGGTAAAGCTACGGTTTAGTAAACGTGTCCACGCGGACTCGGCCGAACGCTTTTGGGTCGCCACCTGCTCTGCGTTGCTCACCGCCGCTTTACTCACAAACAAATTAAACTTCACTGCTATTGACATAGATCAGTTCACGGACTGGTTGGTTAAGGAGTACCTACGCAGTCGAGCCGAACAAACTATGGACTTTGATCCCATTGAGGTTCGTGCCAAGAAGTATCTCTTTCAGTTCTTAGACATCCACAAAGATCAGATCGTAGTCTTCGATCATCTATCAGGTAAAGGTGTAGCATCAGTGGGCACCCTGCGCTCGCCGCTACCGAAGGGTGAGATTCTTGGTGTCTACGCCAAAGAGGACAAGAAGGTGAGGATAAAGCGAGCTCCCTTTGTCCAGTGGGTGTATGAACACCATAAGGAACCTCACACTCGGCTGGTCGAAGCGCTAGTGGGGCAGGGCTGTATCGAACGTAAGGCATCAGTGTCCGTTGGTGTTGATAACGCAGTGCAAGCCCGCGCTCCTGTTATAGACATACCGCTGGACGACGCAGCCTTCCTTGATCTTATGGATGCTCAGTTAGAGTAGCGGTACTTTTTATCGTAGTCTCGTTGCGCTGAACGACGACGCGATCTCAGACGAGCCATCTCTCCAGAGCTGATACGGTACTGTGCTTTTGGCACGGACAAGTTGTAGCTTTCAATATCGTCCATGATCTCCCCAAGTTTATCCATATCATTACTTAAGGCAGCGGCGTTCGCCCGCTCCATCAACTGCAGCTTGCGTGCTGCCCGCTTCATCTCAAGCGCTTGGTCAGAGTAGTATCTGCCCTGCGTACTTGTCTTCTGCACCGACTGGAACCCCAACGCTGTTTGTACCGTCGCACCAAATTCTTCTGGCTTCAGCATGGCGAGGTCAGAACCAGTCGTCAGCCCTTCCAAGTTGTACCTGACCGCTTGGCTCACTCCCCTGTAAATCTTTAGAGGTATTGCTGCCTCTGCGAACTCCGCAAGGCCACCGTCGTTGTGCCCTGTAAGCAAACGCCGGCCCTCAACCCACGCTGACATGCCGTATTGTCCGACCGGACCCAAGACCAACTCAGCCACTCCCTGTTTCACATCAGAAATTTCATTCGGGTCAAGGCGATCGTTGCCCATCCAAACCAAGTTGCCGAGGTTGACTGACCTACTCATGTCAATACCAACAGCTGTTGGTACGCCTCTGCGTATCATCGTGCCAGCCCAATCTCCTGCCAGTTCGTTGCCCCACAACTCAAGTGCTTCCTCAAGGTCCCACTCATCATCAGGTTCTTTGAACATGGCATTGGCTGCTGCCTGTATAGCCATGACCGGGGCCATCATGATGCCGCCCGCCACACCGCCGAACAGTGTGTGCGTAGTGATGAGGCCTGCCGCAAGTTTCGCGGCTTCTGCACGGCTACCTTTGGTCATGACAACATCAAACATTGCGCCGTACAACAGTCGGGCAATACCAATACCGTATGTCTTAAACATCATGATTGGAGTTACAAGACCACGACCGCCACCGCCCAACGCTTTAGGCAGATGCTTTAGCAGTCGAGCACGGTTGCCCGTGTCATAGTTGAACTGTGTTGCTTGCACGGCATCAACTGTAGCAGTGATATCGCCATTAGATAGTGAGTACACAGCAAGTGCGGTGCTGATACGGTTGTAATGCTCGACAGCTTCCGGCACCTTCTCCATCACTTGTAATGCAAGCTCTGCTGTCTTGGCTACTGGTGCCCCAAGTGCGTGCTCACGCATCCTATTCATTGCTGTTGGTGAGAGCATGTCACCAAACTCATGAGCAATTGTAGACTGGATGATGCCTTCCAGTTCAAGCTGCTCAACCACCTTGCGTGCGGCCGGCGGCAGTTGCGCTTTGAATCCTTCGTAAGACTTGTCGCTGCTTTTCAATGCAGCACCGACAGCCTGTAGCACTTGCGCCTGCGCCGACGCCAGTTTTCTTGGTGCGCCGACACCCCACTTCGAGATGACGTAAGGCAACGTCACGGTATATGTCTGCGTGGCGTTTAGCATCCAATATGACGGGGCACCAAGGAAGTTGAAGAACCCTAGCAGGCCGACAGTTTTCTGGAACGTGCTCATCTCACGTTCTTCGTTATCGGCTTTGTTCTGTATTTTGATCTCGTCAATAACCTGACCAGCAACGATGCCCTCATCTTCAGTCAGTCCAAACTCCTCTGGTGTACCCTGTATCTGGTTCATTTGTTGGATGGCTTTCGATACCTTGTGGGATACCAGCAGGTCACCAATGGTGTACTTGGATACGTGTACGTATTCTTCAAACCCGCGTGCCATGTCATCAGCAGCGACACCATCAACGTTGGCTCGTTTGAGTTGGCTTTGATAGGCAGCGTTAGATGCGAGGACCTCAGCCATCGCCGCTTTCAATCGCTTACGTGTGTCTTTGTCCCGCAGTCGAGAGGTAAGATCACCAATGACAGCAGTGACATCGTTAGCACTGGCTGCTTTCTTGATCTTAAGAGAGACTGATACTTGGTCACCACCAGCGCCTGCTGCAGCATTAAGCGCTGCTGCAACCTTACTCGCTTCCGCCTGTGTACTGTGGAAGGACACATAGCGGTCGGCACCAGTTACATCGGGAGCTGTTGATACCACGAAGTCACCATACCTACGAAGCGGGAAGTACCACCCCTTGATAGATGACTCACGCAAGATTGTCTTCGCACTCTTAGCCACCTCAGCTCTCGACCCTGCTTCTGAGAGCTTGGCCTTCAATGCTTTCTTTTCTTCCTTCGTCAGACCGATCAGATCATCTTTGCTTTCCAGTTGCTCAGAAATCTTCTCAACTTCATCCGGGTCGATTATTGCGTCAACATCAGCGTCTGTCTTAGCGTTCTGTAGCTGAGAGGTAACACTCGCTTCCATTTCAAACGACTCGCCAAGCGCAAACAAAGCAGACCGCACCTTGGTGTCATGTATCTTTTTGGTAAGCGCAGCCATCTCTCCAAGGAGAGCTGCCGCTTCAGGGTTGCTCTCCTTGAAGTTCAGGTAATTGCTGCGCGCCAGAGGTGCAATGTCTTTGAAGGCCTTTCTTATCTTGCCTTTCTTCGTCCAGATGTGTGCGTTCTTCGGATCATTCAGCGGCACGGTTGGGTCGATGTTAGCTTTGGTGATGTCACGCATATGGATGCCGAGCTGAGACCGCTGACTGTTAGTCAGTGCCTGCAACTTCTTCAACATCAGGTAACCCATGCGCTCATACTTACGTGCCAGAGCAGAGGCCGATGCCTTCGCCTTAGTGTAAGCGGTTAAGGGGTTAGCCACACCCAACGCTTCGGCTGCACGAGTGAACATGTCACGGTACTTACGCTCAATAACATCACGATTACTAAAGCCAAGGTTGCCCGCCCGCGTACTCAAAGCGAGGCGCTGTTTCAAACCCTTAGCGGTCTCGCGCAATCCCTTCTTCAAATTCTTCTGCGAGTCCAACAGTTCATCACGTGATTTTTTCTTTTTCTTATCAGTCTTAAAAGCAGGCGTAGGAGACGCAGGGCTAACCGCCCCCACTGCTATGGCTCTTAGTTTCGCCTGCTGTGCTTTACTTGTTGTGGCCCCCAAATTTCTACCGACATTTATTTGGGACACACGACGGTGCATCCTTCTTGCTTCTTCTTCAGTGATTAACCCACTGTTGAATTTCTCAGTGATGATGGCACGCGCTTCAGTTGTAGTTACCCCTATGTCAGTTTTTGGTTGTGCTTTCGGCAAGAACTTATTCAGGTACGTCTGAGCCCTGACTACCTGTTCTTCATTCTGTAAGTTTGCATCGGCAAGGATGATAACGTCTTCAAGCAACGTGTTTCGTATTGAGTATCCAAGATATTTCTTAACCGCCTTTACGAAGTCACCTAACAACCCCTTGATTGTAGTGTTGCGTCCTTGGCTCTGGCTTGGGATGCCCGCTAAGAAACTCTGGAACTCAGGGTTAGTCATTGCCTCAGCAATAAATTCTTTCGGGTTTGACAGCCCGTAATACTTTGCGCCCTCCATCTCCTCGGATGACAGGAAACCGTTCGTGGCTTCAAAGTTTGCCACAGCGTAGTCAAACAGAGAGTCAAGCTCCATACGGAAATCAAGGTCTGACTCATAGCCAGCCAACGTAGCGGCATGGACTATCTCATGTAGGGCAGTCGAAAAAATATGACGCGAGTCTGTGTTGGGGCCAAGGTATAACTTGATCTCTCGGTTGGCCGGGTTGTACTCGTTGCCTACGTAGTACGACCCCAATGCAGGCGTACCATTAATGACGAGCTGCTCACCATAAACTTTTACTGGCACGTTGAGGCCAAGGCTAAGAAGTTTTCTTGCCAGCGGCACGTACCGATTGTTCGATGGTAATGACTTGATGATGGCATTCAGTAAGTCATTAACGTTTGTTGGTGGAGGATCGGGCAGGCCTCTTTCCTTGGTATGTCGTGACAAGAACCCAAGCAGGCCAGTCTTGGCGTTCACCAATGACCTGTACAAGTCGCGACCACTTTCCTCAGCACCCGCTGGCAAGTTATCGCCTTTCATCCACTTCGAGTTCTCGTACTCGTCCGGGGACATGTCAAAGAACTCATCACTCCACGGCTGATCACCGGGCTCGATGTCTTCAGCGTACTGGCCGGTCTCTTGCAGAAGGAATTTGTAGTCTTCGACCGACATGCCCTGTGCAGCCGCTTCTTCCGCAAGTGCTTCCTGAGATGCAGATATCTCTGGCGACATGGTGGCCAGCTTGTTCTCCGCCATCTTCTCAACAAACTGCATGAGATCCATCGCTTGATTATTAGCGAGCGGCCCACCGAGGATGTCTTGGATGGTGGTAATTAGCTTGAGGTTATCTTCTGGCCCGTTGTAATCCTTGATCGCTTTGAGAAGGCGTGGGCGGTCTTCTGCTTTCGCTTTACCCACGATAG
>Ga0307377_10004889_pt1 | contig 14527 bp, 10 predicted proteins | sample TR3MG_FD_202535 | JGI IMG/M metagenome (GOLD analysis project Ga0307377, IMG submission 202535) | Soil microbial communities from Risofladan, Vaasa, Finland - TR-3 | ecosystem: Environmental > Terrestrial > Soil > Coastal area > Acid sulfate soil | place: Finland: Risofladan, Vaasa | collected... | reverse complement strand
GCCGAATGAACCGCCCCCCTCGGTTGGGCTCCGGCAAGAGACATCAGGGGGCGTTACCCGACTTCTGAGCCTCGAGCGCGTTGAGTTTTTCCTTGAGCGAGTTCAGTTCCTGAGCCGTCACCGTTCCCGATGGAAGCGTCAGCAACTGATTGATCTGATCGAGCAGATCCGACGCCTTCCTGTAGTTACCTTGCAGTGTCGAATCGTTGACCTGCGCGTTGTTTACCACATTGCCGCCCGGCTGTGCAAGAGCAGGTTCAGTCGATGTCGTTGCAGCCGGCGCCACCGCAGAAGTCGCAGCGGTGGCCGTAAGTCCGGCAGTGAATCCTGCTGAGCTCTTGTTGCCGATCGCTGTGACAATTGTTCGCTCTCCGCCTGCAGGCAGAGATAGCGGATTGTAGTAGATCGCAATGGCGGAATCATTGATCGAGTATGGAAGCAGATTAAAGTCGCGGGAGGCGTTCACATCGAACTGCCATGGCGACTCGTTCAGACGCTTCCAGTTGGCGAGTACCACTTTGTCAGGAACAGTCAGCCCTGCACCCGAGAGCATTATCTCCAGGCCCATGTCAGCGGTGGCGGATGCTTCTGAAAGCACATACGGGTCGGCTGCAGACGGCACTACCGAGGCCTCGTGCGTGATAGGTCCTTCTGCCTTTGTTCGGAAATGCGCTGCAGAGTGCTCGCCAAGCGTCGTATCGATGATGTATCGCGCACCAACTTTCGTTGGTTGTGTCCCGGTATTCTTGATAGTAACGGTGATGAGGAGCCCGTTCACCAGTGACGAATCCTGAGAGCGGATGAACTGGAACTCCTGCGTGACCGCAAGCTTGGGCGATGTCCAAACGAAGGATGCACCGTTATCCGCCTTCGCTAGAGACATTTTGAAGTTCGATGAATCTCCCATGCGGTAAAGACTGTCATCCTGAAGTATCGAAAGGCCGCTCGTCCGAGGATCATCGGAGAAGAACAACGGAACATACTGGTTCGCCTGGGGATTCTCAAGATAGGAAAGCGAGAACCGACCTGTGTTCTCAAAGAGGTCAAGTTTCAGTCTGCCCGCTTTGAGTTCGAGAGCGGAGAGGTTCATTGTTGCCGCGCCAAGCAGCAGAATCGGAACAAGGCGGGAAAGTCTCATTTCGGTCCTCCCTGACTCTTGTTCAGCTCGCTTTGAAAATACTGTTTGAGCGCGGTTGCGCGCTGGCGCAGATTAAGCAGCTCTTCACGCTGCGCATCCGTTGCCGGCTGGGACGCCTGCGGCGTACCCGCGCCCGTACCCGAAATCTGAGTCTGCAGATCTGCGATTTTCTGCGTGAGTGACTTTATGGTCTGGTCGCGATCGGAAATGGTCGCCTGCAGCTGCTGGATCTGACCGCTCAAGCGGGTAACCTCCTCCGTCAATGCGTTGCCGCCCTGACCGGAAAGTTGTTTCTGGTATGCGAGGATCGCTTCCTGATACGTCTTTTCTTTCTGCTGGAAATCATCAACTGCCTGCAGCGACTCTTCGTGACTCCACTGGAGCAGCTTCAGCAGCTCCTCTTCGCGTCCTTTCTGCGCAATGAGAGAGAGTCGATATTGCGCCGCCTCGGCGCGGGAACTTGTAGGATACTGCTGCACCACCGCGATGAATAGCTTTCGCGCGCTGTCAAGCTGGCCCAGATCGTAGAGCGACTCGGCCGACCAGTAGTATGCGCTTGCAATAAATGGTGACGAGGGAAAACGCGCAATGAAGTCCTGAAATGCCTGGATCGCCTGCTGATAGTCCTGTTGAAGGAAGAGAATACGCGCTTTCAGGTAGTCCGCTTCCGGATAGGCAGGATGATGAGGATAGTGCATCAGAAAGTACTCGATGTTCTGCTGAGCTTCATTCAGATCATTGAGTGCAAGTGAGGTCTTCCCTAACCAGAAATAGCCATCTGCGGCATAGGGGACGAATGATGTGTCACCGGCGTGAGCGGTCAGTTCGCGAAACTTCGGGAGTGCGGCGGAATAGGCACTCTGACTGAATGCCTTTACGCCCGCGGTCAACAGTTGCTCGGGTGTTTGTGCGGTCTCTACGGGTGCGGCCTGTGCGGAAGCAGCAGGTGCGGCCGCAGCCAGACCGGCAAACGCAAAGAACATCAGTGCCCACAGGATCGCAGGATGTCTGGTCTCACGGGCGGTTCGCGTACTCATCACTTTCCACTACCTCTTTTCCATTTTCGACCACGCGTCACCCGAACTGTACGCCTTTTTTGATCCCATGCTATCCGTTTCTCAGAGCCCGAACCTCATCAGAGGCATCATCGGCGGCAAAGAAGGCAGACCCGGTCACAAGAACGTCCGCGCCTGCCTGCCTGAGCAGTCCCGATGTTGTCCGGTTGACTCCACCGTCGACTACTATCAGATAGTTGTGGCCGCCCTTCTCTCTCATCTCGCGCAGACGTTTTACCTTGGAGACACATTCAGGAATGAGTTCCTGCCCTCCAAAACCCGGATTTACGGTCATGACCAGAATCAAATCGACTGACGAGAGCACCTCTGTGAGGGCAGATGCGGGTGTCGACGGTACAATCGAGACTCCCGCCTTGCACTTCATGGAGTGGATCTCCTGCAACACCCTGTGCACATGCACGGTGGCTTCGATATGAAACGTTATGTGATCGGCGCCGGCATCGACAAACCAGCTAATCATCTTCTCCGGCTGCTCGACCATCAGGTGAGCATCAAACGGAAGCCGTGTGAGCGGTCGCAGATCCTTTACCATCTTCGGACCAAAGGTCAGATTCGGTACGAAATGTCCATCCATTACATCAAGGTGCACCCAGTCGGCTTTCGATTGCTCAATCAGGCGAATACCGGATGCCATATCGCTGAAGTTGGCCGAAAGAACCGACGGGGCTATCATTGCTGCGTCTCGGGTAAAGGCAGCAGGATCGCGTTCATATTCCGTTTTCATACGCCACATCATATGCGAAAGTCGGCCAAAGCGCAAACGACACGAATGGTAATTTGCTTAGCTGAAACGGAATAGCGCCGAATTAGCGGCACCGCGAGACTCCCCTGGGTACCCAACAAATGCACTCCAGCTTCGTTGACTAATTATTTCCTACTGATATAATGAATAAAAGCGCAAGATGTATGAAAGGTATGGCTCGGGACAACCATTTGGTGGATGAAGAGAATGTTGAGCAACTGCTGCACGACGGCTATGAAAAGATCAAGGAACATGATCTTGAACGCAGTATTGCGTGCCTGGAGCGTGCACTTTCTCTTGATTTCGACAATGTAGAGGTGGTTGCTTCGCTGAAAATCGCCAACTTCTGGCGAGAACGGCAACAGACCACCGAAGCAATAGGAACACCATTCGAAAAGGGTGAATATCTGCTTTCACAATGGCGGCCGTTCCAGGGCTTCCTTGTTCGGGTGGGATTTCCCTCTGAGCAGGCACTCTATGCGGTGCGACAGCACGTGTTTGGTCAGGCTCTCGGACATTTTGAACGTTTGTCGGATGAGGCCGGCGGGCGGGACCTTGAGATCCTCACGCGCATCGGAAGGTGCCTGAAGGGAATCGGGGAATATGACCGTGCGCTTGAACATCTGAAAGCAGCTGCTCAGCAGCGACGCGAAGATCCCCAGATTCTCGCTGAGCTTGCAGATTGCTACGCGCTGGTAAACGAAGTACAGATTTCGAAAGCGTTCTTTCGAGAGGCGTTCTTCCTTGGGCCACAGCAGATTGATGTGTGGGGACTCGAATCGGAGATGATTCGTCGTCTGATTGTGAAGGTTCGGGAACTCGGCTATGAAAGCCCGGTGCTCGAAGAGTGGCTGCCGGTGTTCGGTGTTATTTTCGGGGTTCTTACTGTGAAAAGGGAGCTCCGTTCAATCGAATACGGTAAACTGAAACAGTCGATTTATGCCCTGGAGCGTGAGCACCAGGACCGAAATGAAGTTGAAGATGTGCTGATGCCGCGACTCATAAACCGGTACTTCTGGCTTATCGATCACTACGTAAGCACCGGTGAAGATCGCGCAAAGATAGACGAGGTTCTTCTGAAACTGAGAAGTCTGAATCCGTCGATCTATCAGCAGTACACGAATTAACGATCACCGTGTCGTGATCGTTGTCCGAGGCAACTACGGACAGATCGCCGTGCGCTTTTGGTAGCGTATGGCGGGCGGCGACCACTCCCAGATTGGGGGTGTACGCGAATACAGGTTTGAGCCGGGGAGCAGGTGCCCATGTCAGAAAAGCTAATGAGTTCGATCGGAGAGCTTCTCAACGAGGAGAAGTGGACACGAGCCACTCTCAACAACTACACGGTCAACAACTTCAAGGAACTCGACAAGATCCTCGAAGAGGTTTTTCAGGAATCAGTCGAAGAGGATGTTGCAAACCTCTGCGATGAGCATCTGCAGCACACGAAGAACAGCATAATAGCGCTTTATCTTTCCGGAGTACTGAACTTGTCGCGACAGACTGTCGACGACACAAATCTCATCATGCTCATCAGCATCTTCACCGACAACCACAAGTGGAACATAGTCGAGTATCTGTGCGAACGGATCCTCCAGTTTGGTGAAAACAAATCCGCGCTGAGAACTCTCGCCGACTGCTACAATAATGAGAACCAGTCGGAACAGATGTACGAAATCTGGGAACGGCTGATCCGCGTTGACTATGAAGAGGCAGACATCGTCAAGCACCTTGCCGAAAAGAAGGAAAAGGAAGGGGCTGCCGATGATGCGGTCAATTACTACAAGAAAGCGCTTCACCGCTATATCAACAAGAAGCTGTTCACCAGCATCAAGGAGATATGGAACAAGCTACTGCAGCTCGCGCCAGAAGAGACCGAGTTCTTCTTTCATGCTGAAGGCAAGATTGCAAAATCCATAAGTGAGGATCGTGCTGTTCAGCTTCTGACCGATCTCTACCCCTACTTCCGTGAAAAGGGAGCCTGGGACGTCGCGATCGGCATCCTGAAACGAATTCTGAATTATGACTCAAAGAACCCGTGGGCGCGAAAAGAGATTACCGAATGTTTCCGCTCGAAATTTCCTCACCACAGCCAGCTCGAGGAGTACGTCAAGCTCTCCAACCTGACCCAGAGCTGGCGCAACGTGCACGACGCGATTGCAGACTTTGAAAAGCACATCTCCTTCGACGCCGGCAACTTCGTCTACCACCGCACCTGGGGTGTCGGCCTCATACGGGGCATCAAAGATGATGAGATCCTCATCGACTTTGTGAAAAAGCGCGGCCACACGATGTCGCTGAAGATGGCGGTAAATGCCCTTACCATCCTTACCAAGGATCATATCTGGGTGCTCAAGAGCACGTGGAAGAAGGAGAAGCTTCAGAAACAGGTGAAGGAGAGCCCTGCGTGGGCACTCAGAACGGTTATTCGAAGCTACGAGAACGTTGCCGATATGAAGAAGATCAAGGCGGAACTCGTACCCTCGGTGCTGACGCAGAATGAATGGTCGAGCTGGAGCACGAAAGCGCGTGAAGTGCTCAAGACCGACGAGTCATTCGGAAATCTCCCCGACAAAGTTGATCAATATGTCGTACGGGATCAACCGATCTCACTCGAAGAAAAGACATTCAACACCTTTAAGGCGGAGAAGGATTTCTTTGACCGCGTGAAGACGCTCGAAGAGTTTCTTCACTATGTTGGACGGGACGATAACACGGGAGCTGATACCGACTTTTTCCGTGAGATGTTCGACTACTTCGTCGGCTTTCTCAGATCGTCCACTGCCGTCAATGAATATGTAGTGAGCAGTAACCTGCTCGTGCGTCGGATCATCGCCGAATATCCATACCTGAATCCGGGCGTTAACCTCAATTTCCGTGAGCTTTATGCCCAGGTACAGAGTCCCGAAGAGATTTTCACCCGGATAGACAATTCGGATCTGAAGCGTGAGTTCCTTGTCCAGGTGCGAAAGAATGTGAAGGGATGGGAGGATGTATACGTCCAGCTTTTCCCTCATTATCTCAGCAAGGACATCGTCGTAGAGCTCTCCCGAGCAGGGCACGAGGACAAGCTTGCGGCGCTCTTCCGCACCATTTTCGGCAACTATCGCGATTCTCGCGAAGCGTTCGTCTGGATGGCGCGCAACTGCATGGAAGACGATTGGTTCAAGAATCTTACAGTTGATTACGAAAAGATACTCATTGCTATGATTCACCTGCTTGACATCACATTCCGCGATATCGGAAACAGGAAGGATGTCAGCCCAAACCGGAAGATCAACAAGCAAATTCAGGGATTTCTGTTCAAAGACAATCACCTGCCGGCATTTGTTTCGCTCACCGACGAGGAGTCGCTGGTACGGATCTATTCACTCGTTGACGATGTGAAGGAGCTCGATCCATCAGTCAAGCTTGAATTGAGACACAAGATTCTCGAACGGTTCCCGGACTTCAAGTTCTACGGTGTCGAGAAAGCAAAGGAAGCGGTAAGCCGCGGCTCCTTCTTTGTCATCGCTGCGAGCTACGAGGCCAAACAGCGATCTCTTCTCCATATCCAGCAAATCGAGGTTCCGGCGAACTCCCGTGAAATCGCCGCCGCACGGGAATATGGAGACCTCCGCGAAAATGCAGAGTACAAGGCCGCGAAGGAACGTCAGGACATACTGAACACGACAGTTGGACGATTGAATGACGAACTCGAGCATGCTCAGGTCATCAGCACGAAAGATGTTGATATCTCCCGGGTTTCCTATGGCACACGCGTAGCTCTGACCAACCTGACGACCGGTAAGAGCGAGCAATTTACCATTATGGGGCCCTGGGAATCAAATCCGAATGAGTCGATCATTTCCTATCTCTCTCCGTTCGGGAACGAACTGTACGGGGCCGCCAAGGGCGAAGTGCGAAAGTTCACAATCAACGAGCACCAGTACAATTACCGCGTGGATAGCGTTGAACTCGCTGACTTTGAGGGAATCTCAGAACAGGTCAGAGCCGCGGAAGAGACCGAAGTCAAACAGACCACAGTATAGGCAGAAAGCGCAGACATACCCCGGACCTCCGGACGGTATGTCTGCGTTCAGGAGAGCGCCAGCGTTTCCTCAGTGCGTCACTTTGCACCTGGCGTGGTAGCCGGGCTGCCTCCGCCGAGGGAATCGATCGTGCGCTTGACCTGCTCTTTCAGGTACGCAGGTGCGTACTGGCCGCCAAGTTTCTCGATCTCAGCCTTCAAATCGCTGAATCCGTTGAGAGATATCCCCCGCATGCCATACACTTCAATGATCGGATTCGGATGTCCGAGAAATCTGGCAAACAGGCTTTTCAGCTCGGGCGCCTTGACAGTCGACAGTCTCTTTGCTGTCATATCGAGCGTTCGTTCGCCTGCAGTTCCCCAGTTCTCCTTCACGACTTTTTCGATGCTCGGTAACGACCCGGCAAGATCACCCGACACCAATTGATCAAGTGCCGCCCCGCGCCGGGTCACAGTCAGATTTGTATTTTCGTAGATTGACCGTAGAGCGTCCCAGCATTCACTGGTTCCGAGTTCACCAAGAGTCTTGATGGCTGCAAGCTGAACTGTTGAATCCGGATCGTGCTCCGCCTTGAAGATCACTGCAGGAATAGCAGTAACGAGTTTGTTTCGTGCAACACCGGCGAGCGCGGAGCTCCGCACACGGGCAAATGAGTCCTTCAGGGATGCAATCAACATCGGGTCCACCTCAGGCGTCTTGAAGTAGGACATGGCGTCAACCGCATAGGCGCGCAGCATGCTGTTACTATCCCTCAGCAACGCGCTCAGAGGCTTTATCGCTGCCATATCACCGATCTTTCCGAGAGAGTTGGCTGCGTACTCCCTGAGTACGATTGGTTGACCCGTATCTTCGAGAATCGAAATGAGTGCCTTTACCGCCTGTTGCGCCTTCAGACTCCCCAGCGTGAGGACGATGTTCTCCTGGATATCCTGGGACGTCCCGTTTGCCTGGAGCAGATCAAGCAGAGTTTTTTCCACGGGTGTAAAATCGTACGCTTTCGTTCCATCGCGGGTTGCGATGGTTCCGATTCCGCGTATCGCAGTCGCAGAAACACCGCTGTTCTGATTGCTGATAAACGATGCGATGACATCGACGGTCTTTTTTTCAGGGTGCGTGATGGTTCCCGCAAGATAGCTCAGGCAGCTGTCAAGCAGTCCTAAATTGTCGGGATTTGTCCCTACAAAGTCCCGCATAGCAGTTTCCGCGCCCTGATATTGCAGAGTTACAAATAGATCGACAATTGCCGAACGAAGCGAATCATCATATGTGCTGTTGAATACGTCGATGAGCTCCTTGTTGAGCCGTCCATCCTGTTGATTTTTCAGTGTCCCAATCAGATCAAGTATCTGCGAGTTGATTCCATACTGCAATGTCGCCTTCCACTGATCAAGCGTGGACTGCGGTGGACTTTGCGCAAATGCACCGACTGATGCGGTGAGTAGAATGATCAACGAGAAAGAAAGTTCGCGTGTTCCAGTTCGGCTGCGGTGTCCTTGATTCATTTCCATAGCGAGAACTCCCATACTGGCAATATCGGCAGTCAGCCCTGCTTGTCGGGATAGTTCTCGAGGAATTGTTCGCGAAACTTCACGAAGACCCCTTCGCGAATGGCCAGACGTATGTCCACAATGAGATCCTGCAGGAATGCAAGGTTGTGTTGTGTCGCCAGCATCGGCCCAAGCATTTCCCCGGCTTTGAACAGGTGTCTGAGATATGCCCTTGAGTAAGTTTGACAGGTTGAACATGAACATTCAGGGTCAATTGGACCGGTATCCATCGTGTGAATCTCATTCTTCAGCGCAATACGCCCTGTGCGAGTGAAGACAGTCCCGTTTCTCGCGATACGTGTCGGAAATACACAGTCAAACATGTCGATTCCGTTCATAACGGCATCCAGTATATAGCGCGGTGAACCAATTCCCATGAGATACCGCGGATATTCTTCGGGAATAAGTTCCGTGGTTGACGAAAGATAGTCAAGAAACACGTCATAGGTCTCGCCCACCGACAGTCCCCCGATGGCAATTCCCGGAAGATTCAGCGCAATGATCTCCTCTGCACTCTTTCTCCGGAGGTCCTTGTAGAAGTTACCCTGAATGATCCCGAAAAGGAGCCCTCGATACCGTCCGTCAGTTGCGAGCCACTCCGTCTTTGCGCGTCGAGCCCATCCGGTTGTGCGATCTGATGCGACCAGCGCTTCCGCGTGTGGGATTCCAGGGGCCGTACATACATCGAGTGCCATCTGAATATCGCTGCCGAGCGTTTCCTGCACACGAACAACGCTTTCTGGTGTCAGTCGGTGGGAGGAGCCGTCGAGGTGAGATCGGAAGAAAACGCCCTCTTCCTCGATCTTGCGAAAGGGTGCGAGCGAAAACACCTGGTAGCCGCCCGAATCAGTCAGAATATTGTGCGGCCAGGATGAGAATTCGTGAAGACCGCCGAATTTCCCGATCACCTCTGTTCCCGGTCGCAGATACAGATGGTACGTGTTGCCCAGAATGAGTCTATATCCAAGTTGCGACACGTCGTGATGCGTGATTGCCTTCACTGTCCCCGCAGTTCCCACAGGCATGAATACCGGCGTCTCTATCGGTCCCCTCGGGAGCTGCAGTATACCTGTGCGCGCGCGGCTTCCGGGATCCTTGCCGACAACTGCAAAGATATCGGCAGATCTGATACGTGAACGATCCATTGTCTCCCCTAAGTTCGAGATGTCCGAAACAGAAAAATGCCGACGAGGCCGAAGATAGCTGCGGCGGCCCACGCTCCGAGGAGCGGCTGTATGAGGCCGATATTCGCAAAAAGACCGCTGAGCATCTGTGTCACATAGTAGATGACCGACAGCACCAGAGAGACCAGAAGACTCATGAGGAGGATATTCTTCCGAAATCGCCCGCCCACCGCCGCGGAGATCAACGTGACTATGAAAGGTGTGGTGGCAAACGAGAAACGTTCATAATAGGAGGTCAATGCAGCGCGAAAGGGCAATCCTGCCCTTTTCAGAGATGCGATCCAGGTCACCGCCTGACCAAGGCGCATCTGATCTACCTGCTTGTTGTTTATCCTGCTGAAGGTATTCGGAGAAAGACTGAGTGATGGATCGGATAGCTGTTCATGACTCGTCTGCACTACGTCGCCTTTGGCCCCCTGAACCAGAAAATCCCGAACCCTGTGAAGCTGCCAGGTTGCGCCATTCCAGGTCGCCCAATCAGCGTCGATACGGCGAGTAAGGTTTCCATTCCCGTCGCGAAACAGAATAATCACATTGTTCAAAGTCTTCGTTGCATCGTTGTAGTAGTCTGCGTAATAGATAATCCGCCCATTATCCGCGAGGACCGTGATGTCGGTGTTGCTTGCACTCTCCTGAATATGGAGCAAGGCATGGGACAGGTCGACTTTCTCCTGGAGAGTCCCAATGACAACGCGTTCCTGGAATATGAAACCGCCTATTGAAAAGATCACGCCAATCAGAAGAAGGGGCAGCGTGAATCGCAAGAGTGGTATTCCTGCGCCAAATACCGCGACCAGCTCATTGTTACTGTAGAACATTCCGAGCGTGAATGACACAGAAAAGAGCAGGGAGACAGGTAAGGCGTAAGAAAGGCACTTTGGGAGATAAAGCAGCTGAACGCGCAGGATCTGCGAGGCAGTAACATTCTGATTCAGATAATTAATGATATTCGAAAAGAGATCAGCAAGTTCAATTATCAGGGTGAAAAGTGAAAGTGCGAGTAGAAACACCGGCACGAAGTTACGGAACACCATGTAATCAAGGTGCTTCATCTGCGAAGCCTCACAAAGAGAAGCACGCCGCCAGCCACGAGAAAGAAGATGTCGGGCATCCACATTGCGAGAACCGGAGAAACGTCCTGTTGAGAACCGACTGTGATGCCCGCAAGAAGCATCATCCAGTAGATCACAGAAACAAGTACCCCTATTCCAAATCCGACAGCCCTACCGCTGCGCCGCGCGAACAGAGCCACCGGAAACGCGAAGAGCGTAAATATCACGCACGCAAACGGAATTGCAAACTTCTTGTTCAGCTCAAGCTGATTGATTTGCATGATCCTGCTGGTGATCTTCTGTGCTTCCGTCCGTCTCACGTCTGCCAGATCCTTCTCGAGCTGGGTACGCTTCGCTGAAGCCGATTTCAGCGTACCGGAACTCAATCCTTCGACGAACTCGGCGTAGTCCTGCTCGAGCCGAAAGCGAAGTCGCGAAACCAGGTTATTGTGTTCAGCGATTCGTGAATCGAGCTCCGTACGCTCCTTACGAATCAGCCCGTACAGGTCTACCGAGCTCATTTCACTTGCCGAAGGACTCTGCACGCTCAGGCTGATATCCTTCAGCAAAATATTGTAAACCATTCGTTTGGCCCGCGAGTAGTCATATTCGTCCGGCTTTCCGTTTGGTACCGAAATACTCAACACATTATCCAGATTCAGTGAAATGACGCTTGATTCCTGTCCACCCTGGCTAAGGTCCGCCCGCGATGCGGCTATGACACGGCGGTCATTCTTCTGGCCACGGTCGATAATGAGCAGATTGCTGATAGTTCGGTTTTCTACCGCCCCTGTGACGATGACGGTATTCTGATATCGTTTCACAGAGTATGGTTCAAGCTCCAGACTCGGGTTACTGAATATCAGCTGCCGATACAGACGGGCGAAGTTGATGTTTCCCAGCGGCAGGAAGTAGTCATTCATTACGAACGAAATCGACGAAAAGAGCATTCCGAGCACCAGGATCGGGGCGAGAATCCGCGGCAGCGGAATACCGGAGGCAAGGAATGCTATCACCTCATTCTCGGATGAGTATCTTCCAATGGCCATAAGCGCCCCGACGAGTGAGGCGAACGGAAAGGAAAGGGCGATTATTGCCGGCAACTGGTAGAGGATCAGCAGAAGGACTTCGCCCGCACCAACACGTTTGGTGAGCACTTGCTCCGCCATGAGCAACATCTGATTTATAAAGAATATGAAGAAAAAGAAAAGGAACGCAACAGAGAACGAAAGGGCAAACTCCCGTGCGACGTAGATGGTAAGCTGACGATAGCTTCTCATGGTCACGGCAGAGGCTGAATCCCGGTCGAGCCGAAACCACCGGCCCCCCGGACCGTCTCGCTGAGCCCGGCCTTGAGAGAGAATAACGCGTGCGCCACCGGTGCGATCACGAGTTGTGCAATTCGGTCCCCTGGTCGTATGGTAAACGGCTCGGAACCGAGATTAACAAGAATAACCGAAAGTTCTCCACGATAGTCCGAGTCAATTGTACCGGGAGCATTTGCCACGGTCACTCCATTCCGTAACGCAAGTCCGGAACGTGGCCGAACCTGCCCCTCATAGCCTTCGGGTATCGCGAGCCGAACTCCGGTAGGCACGAGTATGCGAGCGCCCGGTGCAAGAACCATCTCATCCGCGACACACGCCTTCAGATCCGCTCCAGCGGCACCGTTGGTTGCGTAGGCCGGTTCAAAGCCGGATTTGCAGTCACATAATACTTCTATGTCCATGACAGCGCCGAAAGAGTGAACGCTGCCGGTATTACCCGGCAACGAGCACATCTAGTTGTCGTAGTGACGCCGGCTGTCGCCGTGTGAATCTCCATGACGATTGTCGCTTCGAGGACGGCTGCCGGAGTATGGTCTGCGACGGCTCTGATCCGATCCGCCTTCGCCGCTGTCGGATCCTTCATAGATAAGACTCAGGTTTACACGTCCCATCTTGTCGATTTCAATGATTCTGACAGGCACTTCCTGATTGAGCTGAAGAATGTCCGAGACCGCATTGATCCGGTGATCGGCCATTTTCGAGATATGGCACAACCCCTCTTTTCCCGGAAGGAATTCGATGAACGCGCCGAAGTCCACTATGCGGCGAACAACGCCATCATAGGTTTTACCGACCTCAGGTTCCTCAAGCAGCGACTGGAACGCAGCTTTCGCAGACTCTCCGGAGACCTTGTCCTTGCAGTAGATGGTCACGGTTCCGTCGTTGTCGATGTTTGTGTTCACATCGTATTTTTCGGAAATGCCCTTGATCGTCTTGCCGCCCGGGCCAATGAAGAGTCCGATTTTTTCCGGATCAATTTTGAAGCTCAGGATGCGGGGAGCAAACTCCGACAGATCCTGACGGGGGATCGACAGTGCATCTTCCATAATGGAAAGAATATGCATCCTGCCCTTTCTTGCCTGCTCAAGTGCAGTCTTCAGAATCTCCGCCGTTACGCGCGAGATTTTGATGTCCATCTGGAATCCGGTAATTCCATCGCGGGTTCCGGCAACTTTGAAGTCCATATCGCCGAGATGGTCCTCTTCTCCGAGGATATCGCTCAGCACGACAACACTGTCGCCTTCCTGAATCAGCCCCATTGCGATTCCTGCAACCGGGCGTGTGATGGGAACACCGGCGTCCATGAGTGAGAGCGTTCCACCGCAGACAGTAGCCATCGATGAGGATCCGTTCGATTCAAGCACTTCGGAAACGATTCGTAACGTGTAGGGAAATGCACTCTTTTCCGGGAGCACTGCCTGAAGTGCGCGCTGGGCAAGGTGGCCATGCCCAATCTCACGGCGTCCGGTACCCATTCTTCCCACCTCGCCGACCGAGTACGGGGGAAAGTTGTAATGCAGCATGAAATTGGCTCGTCGATCACCTTCAATGTCGTCGAAAATCTGCTCGTCAAATACGGTACCGAGAGTGGTTACCGCGAGCGCCTGGGTCTCACCTCGCGTAAAGAGCGCCGAGCCATGAGTGCGGGAAAGCACTCCAACTTCACAAGCGATTGGTCGGATATCTTCCGGACCCCGGCCGTCGGTGCGCACTTTCTTCTCAATAATGGACTTGCGGACGACCTCCTGCTCGAGATCTTCCATCAGCGCAGAGAAGAGACGTTTATTTTCATCGGTGATTTGATCGGCGAACTTCTCCAGACTCTGCTTCTTGACTGCCTTTACCGCAGCTGCCCGGTTTTCCTTTCCTTTCACGAAACATGCAGTTTCCATGAGCGGATAGGCAAACTCTTTTATCCGGTCTTTTGCTTCAAGCACCACCGGGTCGTCCGGGATAGTCAGTTTCGTCTTCCCGGCGAGCTTCTGAAGCTCAAGCTGAGCTCGGCAGATGACTTTGATGTTTTCGTGGGCAAGCTGAATTGCTTCGATCATGAGGTCCTCGGGGACCTCCTTTGCGCCGCCCTCAACCATCGTAATCCCTTCCTCGGTTCCGGCGACAACTATTTCGAGATCGCCCCGTTCGATCTGCTCATAGGTTGGATTGACAACAAGCTGCCCGCCAACCCGCGCAATACGAACCGCGGCAATTGGTCCATCAAATGGAATGTCAGAAATCAAGACAGCGGCCGAAGAAGCGATCATCGCAATGATATCCGGCGGATTCACCTGATCAGCGGAAACAATTGTCGGTACAATCTGGATTTCACGCTTGAACCGCTTGTCAAAGAGTGGTCGCATCGGGCGATCAATCAGTCGGGAAACGAGGATTTCCTTGTCTTTCGGACGACCTTCACGCTTAATGAAACCGCC
>Ga0307377_10004887_pt1 | contig 14530 bp, 22 predicted proteins | sample TR3MG_FD_202535 | JGI IMG/M metagenome (GOLD analysis project Ga0307377, IMG submission 202535) | Soil microbial communities from Risofladan, Vaasa, Finland - TR-3 | ecosystem: Environmental > Terrestrial > Soil > Coastal area > Acid sulfate soil | place: Finland: Risofladan, Vaasa | collected... | reverse complement strand
CGTTTGGCTTCCGTCGTAATGGGCCACCTCTCCGGTCACGGTGTAAACCTCGGGCGTTGCTCCCAACCCCCCGACCGGGTGACAGGCCCCTAGACTAGATACGTACACGGTGCCCCCTACCTCAAAGCGAGAAAAGCAACCACGGCCGCCCCGCCCCATAGGAGAAGATTGGAGGAAGGTAGCCCGGCACCGATAACCGTGGATCCAGGAGAATAGGCGGCCTGAGTGCCGGGCCCGCCAAATTCGAGAATTGAGGCCTGGAAGAAAGCCGGGGCGCCGGGGAAGGTCGAGGCCTTGCAGTCCTTCCCCCCCATGATGGCTTTTACCCAATTCGGGAGAAATTGGGGCTCGCTGAGCTCGGCCCTTGATGCGGGGCCGTCCCCGTGGTTGGCGTCCCTGAGATAATGAATCACCTCTTGAATGTGCTCTTCCGGTGCCTCCCCTGTCCATCTGAGGACCGCATCGAAATTGGGCGTTCCCGGACATACCTTATACGGTTCGTTGCTGTAGGCGCTTCCCCACGGGGAAGTCCCACCCCCGGCCGATGCGTAGGCCCGTTCCCATAGGTCAAGCGCATCCTGGCCCAACTGCCACCACTCCGCCGCCTGTCCGAGGCTCACGTCATGGCCGAAAACATCGAACTGGGTTGTGGTTCCTGGGAGGCCTCCACCTGTCGCGGTGCTCACGTACATTCAAACCTCCACGGTATCCTCAGACCAAACTTCAAGGCCCGGCGGAAACTCGGCCGGTGCTGTCGTGTCAAGTGGAGCCCAATCCGACCCCGTCCAGAGCTCAACGTAAACGTGGCCGGTGTCGCACGTCTCATCAAAAAAAAGAAGCCGAAACCGGGCCGGTAGATAATTCACCATTCCGATTGCCGCCCCCAATGTTGCGACGTCGTCGCAATCTCCTTCCGCGTACCCCTGGGCACCAACTCTCCTAAGCATATACAACGGTTCCCGCACAATCTCAAGGCCCGGCGGGTCAGGCTCAAACCGGGTATGTCGTAAAAGCCAGACCCGGAGCCTATCTACAACCACCCTCGCACAGCACCCGCCGCCAGCAATTCCGGCGGCCCACTCAATCACCTCAGGGTCTCCACAAGCCGCAAGCGAGAGCTCACGCATCTTTCCGACGGTCGCAAGGATGCCCGCCTTTCCCCACGGGATCCGGTGTAGGCTAATCCTCATTCTCCTCTTCCTCTGGCCCCTCCTCTTCCTCCCCCCCGAGGTCAGGCGGGGCCGCTCCCGTGTCCTCGGTTTCCGGCTCATCGTCCGTTTCCGGCTCATCGTCCCACTGGAATTGGGCCGCCAGGTCCGACCAGAATCCCCGATACCACGGCTCGAATGTCTTTGTTTCGGGGAAGAAAAGAAAGAACTCAATGAGGAACTGTTCGCCCCGGCCGAGCTGCTCAAGGATCATTTCCAAGGGGCCTTGTTCCAAGGTGTTAGCCACGAATTGAGCAATGACCACGGTATGTTTTCCAGCGGCCGCCCATCCCTGTAGTTGGTTCACGTGGGGCCGGATCAGGTTCACCCATTCAGAGCCAGGCCCAACCGGCGGAGTGCTGAAGGTCGGTGCCGGTCCTGGTTCGTGTAGCGGGTTCGTGGCCACGTGTTGCGCTCCACCTGAAAGGATTTGCACGAGAGGAGGAATCAGGGGCCTTACGATCTGGGCGAAAGGATCCGCCTCGGCGCTGCCCCCCCCCATGTCGCGTACGAGGTCCAGGAGGTCCTTGAGCTCCGAGGCCGTTGTCCGCTCGTTCCCCTTCGCTAACAACGCCTCAATGTAGGGCTTGCTCTGGCTGTTCATCAATGTGACCATGGAAATCACCATCTTGAACATATCCATGGAGGCCCCGCCCCCCTTGAGCTCTTCCATCATCTTCCGGAGCTCCCGAACCTCTTCCGCCTCTTCCGCCTCTGCCAGGTCCGCCTCATCGGGCCACGGTTTCGGCGTTCCGGCAATGTCGAGGGTAACCGCTCCAGCATACTTGTTGGCCCCGGTCCGGGCGTTGAATTGATACTTTCCGCCGCCCATGTTCTCCTGAACCCAACCGAGCGAAAGTATCTCCGCCGACACCTCTCCCAGGTAGTCTTTTTTGCCCTTCCACGTCCGGTAGATTCCAACCTTCCCGCCCTCTTCCGCTAGGTCCGCTATTAGGTCAAGGAAAACGTCTACCTTGCCCGCTTCTCCCCTCGGGAGCACGCCAACCTCAACCTCCCCGTCCGGATCCCGCCCCACCTCTTCGAGCTCGTCAAGGGAAACCTCCCCAAGTCCGCTTTCTGTACTCATGACTGAACCACCCCCCCTCTAAAACCTTCGAGTCCGGTTCCCCCTCCAAGGGCCCACCGCGTGCCCGCCTGGGAGCCCATAGCGGCCGCGACCTGCCTCAGGCGTACCCTGGGCCCGTCTAACCACTCAACAACCGGCACGCCGTCACCCTGTACGACTATGGGGAGGAACGAGAAGAGGGCACCCGGGGTGCCCACAAATTGCAGGGCCTCAAGAATCTCTTCCAGAGAAGGGGCCCGGGCGCTGTCACCATAGGCCCGGGGGTGAGCTTCTGACGGCTCGTAGTCCACCCGGACAACCCACGGCAGGCCTGGGGTCCCCTGGCCCATGACCGTTGCCCATATCGTTCCTCCGTCCCACGTGGGGGCGTAACAGATACTTTCCACCGCCACGGTCTCCTCGGGGGAAAGGCTCAGGCACTCCGGAACCCCGTCAAAATCCACCCATTCCAACATGAAAAGCTCCTTCCTCTACGGTAACGGGCATGACCCCGCCGGAATGGACGGGGCCTAAACAGTCCTTCAATGTGGTCTCAACGAGGCGTTAGGGCAATAAAAGAATCCTCCCCCCTCCACCCTTGCTGCGCTCCCCATTTATAATGGGTCGCTTGCAAGGGGTGGACTCCAGGCATTATGCCTGGAGGCTATGCGGGGTTGTGGATAACTACCCTTTGGCTGTGGAAAAAGTACGGTGCTGAGCGCCCCCCTAACCTCTCTGGGATCGGGCCCTTGCGGACCCTCCAACCGGGCTCCGGGCCACCCACCCGGACGTTCCACGCCAGCTTATCCGAACCGCACGTATCTTCCCGCCTTTGCCGGTCGGCAGCCCTACGGCTGCCTGGTTGGCACACTTCTTGCTCCCGGGGACACAGCGCTATCAATAGGGCAATGTCCTGAGAAAACCGAAAGGAAACCGAAAGACCCTGTGCCAGTAGCACGATCCCCGGAGTCCAATATATGGCATGATTCTTGCCCCTACGGGCAAAGAAAGACCCCCCCGGGCTGTGGTAGCTCGGGGGGGTCGTTTGCACCCGCCGCCTGGGGTGCGGACTTCGGGAAAGGGTCACTTCATTGGAGGCGAAAAACTCAACTGGACATACACGCGGCGCGGCCCCTTTGAGGGCTCCCGGCCGGTGATTTTCCGGTAGGCTTCGTCATGTTGAGCGCTGAGGGATGGAATACGGACCCGGCAGGCCCGGCAGACCCATCCCCACCGGGGAAGATAAGACCACCGTTTGTAAACCCGCATGAAGTGGCGTGCGTGATGAGCTCCGGCGAACGGCCGCCGGAACTCTTCTATTCCGGAGCAGATTGCGCACGTGGCCCCGTGGGTGGATACCACCCCCTCGAACCCTCGGGGGGAATCCAGGGAGGCCCGTTTCGCCTTATGCATCGGAAAGGAACCTAGCTACATCGCCCCAACGTCCGGAGGCCTTTCCGAGTACAGCTAGGTGTCCCTCTTCCTCTTCTATTTTTTCTTCCCAGAGATCCCGGTCGCGGGCTTCAATGATCCGGGATCGGACTAGGCCCGATAATACGGAAGGCTCAAGAGCATCCAACTCCCACGACTCCCCTCCGTATTTTCTCAGGTACCCTTCAAACCGTGAATCGGTGATCTTCGCGGGGTTGGGTGGGGGATTAAATTCCTCAACCTGATCCATGTTAAGAGCCAGCCTTTCTACGTCCGGGAGGCCCTCAAACAGATTCAGCCTATCGAGAATGTCCCGGGTCATATCCATCCCCGATGGGTCATGGTCCCCAAAGTGGAGAATGAGTGGGATCTGGCCGTCTTCGTGGTAGCCTGCCAGCCGTTGGGCCGCCGACCACATCTCGGATTGTGACACGTAGCCACGGCAGGAGAAGAACGGCACGTCCTCTTCCTCGCACACCCGCTGAAAAACCCCCGCCAGGGCCTCTTTCTCAATCCAAACCTCTACCCTGAACCTCTGCCCTTCCCATTTGTCGATCCGGAAACCTGCGGCCGCCGACCGAATGATGTCAGCGGGGGAGCTCCAATGGGAAAGCGCCGAAAGGTTCCGGGTCCTGTCCTCAATCGAATACCACGAAATTTCCCCCGCGAGCCGCCCGTCGTTCACAATCTGCCCCAGCCGTTTGTAGGCCCTCAGGCTGTTTGGAATGAGGTCACGGGAAACGAATTGGTAATAAAGCTGCCTAAGGGTGAGCGTGTATCCCTGGGCCTCATACTCCTCAATGATCTCAACCGCGAGGCGTATGGTTTCAACGCTGCTCTGGGAAAATCTTTTGGGCACATAGCAGAGCCTCATTTTCCTTTCCTCCTTCTCTCCAACGGTTCAGTCACTCAATAGAGTCCGGCAAAACGCCAGCCCTAATCCTCTCTCTCTCTAACTTCTGTAGGTTCTTGGAAAGCGCCGTCTTGAGCTGAGTCCGTGCGATGGAATAGCTGCCTGAGCTGAAGGCCCCCAATATCGCCGCGACCCACAACAAGACGGTTCTGATTTCTTCCCTCGGAAGGTCGGGCCAGAAGATCGCAAACACGGCCAGGACGGACGCAATGACCGTGTTCCATATGGCGATTCTCCCCTCGGAGGTTTCGGCCCCCGGTGTGGTCGCGCTCGATATGCTGGGGGCCTTCGGAATCCCGAGCATCTTTCTAAGAATCCATCCGAACATTTCCGACACTCCTTTCAGTCATCCAACTGGTCCTGTAGGGTGCTTTTGATGGTAATTATCCCCGCCTTAATTCCGTCCCTCTCTTCGGCCGATAGCCCAAGGGGGAGGTACGGCCACCCCTCCCGGCGGTGCACCTCCATGAGGCGTAGAACCATTCGGGCCGCTTCCTTGTATCCCAGGGCCGGGGCCGTGCTGGTCTTGCTTCCTGGCCCCTCGAAGCCGTCCCCGGGATTCCTAGGGCGGGGGTAACCGCCCCTCTCCCCGTCCTTCTCCCGGGCCTTCGGCCGCTCCCCTTTCGTCTTTCGGATCCCGGCCCGCTCACCATCCGGAAAGCCGATCCAGTACCCCAACAAAAAGAGGAGGACCAGGCACAGCACGTTGATGAAAATATTCATTAGACCACCCCCTTAAACGGCTGAATTTCTATGCAAAACCGCGTCTGGGCGGATCCCGGGGAAGCCAGGGCGCCCGGGATCCCTTTCACCACCGTCTGATTCCTGGCTCCAGTGGACCCAGAAAGCGGTTTACATAATAAACTATTATGAGACACCACCGGCCCCACGGGTGCATAGTTATTCCGTCCCTCCGGATCCGGACGGAATCAAAATACAGCACGCGGGGCCGGGCGCCTGGGGTCGTCATCTTATCTCGTTGTGAGCCGTGTACAGGGAGAGAATCATGTTGAGATAGTCCCCCGGCATGGTTGGGGTGGCGGATCCGGACGCCATCTCCTGCCGCCAGAAACTGTAAAGCGGCCACTCGTTCGGGTCCTCTTTGGAAGCGGTTACCTGAAGGCCGCCAATCTTCAGGCTCCCCCATCTTGGGTAGTCCTTGAACCGGGCCAACTCGACCAGAAGGTCCAGCTCCCCCTCCCCCTCAACCGGAAGGGTCCGGAGGCCGGGGAAAAGAAACTGCCACCTGTAGATGAACTGCTCTACATCCCAATACTCCCGGAGCCCGTACCCGTCCACCTCGAAATAGAAAGGCGCATCCTTCCACGGGTCCTCCGGAATGGCGTCAAATTCAGCCTCGATCCTCGCCCCGTCCTTCTCCCGCCTCTTCTCCATAACGTCGGAGAAGGCGTCCGCCATGGTCGTTGCGAACGCCACGAGCTCCTCAACGGTTTCGGGGGGATTGAACGGGGTGGCGAGCCCGGGGATGGGGGGGGGAGGCGGAAGGGTGGCCGCCCATGGGTTGGGGTGCCCCTTTGCCCCTACATCCAGAAACTCCGAAAAGGCCTGCACGACGGGCCAGGGCATTTTGATGGAAAGAGTCCCGGGGCCAGGGCCAGACGGGAAGGCCTCAAAGGACGCCCCGCCTAACATCCGAACCACACGAAAAGCGGCGGTGGGATTGTCTGGGTCTATCCATTCCAGATGGTCCTCACCCCGTAGAAGGCCCTCCAGGAGGGGCCGGGGATCCCGGCCGGGGCCGGTGGGGGACCGGCCGGGGCCTTCCGCGTCGGGGGTCTCAACCGGGTCCTTTCCAACGAAATCATAGAGGAAGTCCGCAAACTGTACGGCCTGCGCGGGGCCCAAGAGGATCGGGCTCTTCACGTCGTGATTGATGGAGATAAGGCCGAGGCCTTCATTGATGACCAGGAAGGCCAGACCGTTGGCGTCGTCGATACTGAAAAGCGGTTCTTTGCGCATGGGTTCTTTCCTTTCTAGGTGTCTGGGTTCTGCGTCTCAAGACGCCGGAGCTCTTCCGCACATTCGGCGGCCGCCCGGTTGCCTTCCTCAATGGCCACCGGGATTCCGTCTTCTAAAAGGGACGGCTGGACGGCGTACTTTGTGGACACTGTGCGCCACCGTTCGTTAGCTCGCTTTCGGAGCATGGTGGCCAATTTAAGGGTCTCTTTTGCCAGGCGTCCAACGGGGTCGGTGTCGGCATTCTCCACAATGACCCGGAGGTCGCGCACTATCCGGGTCGCCGCCTGGTCACAGGCGAAAGCCTCCTCGAACTCCAGGCATAGGGGGGGGTGTCCATTGGGCATGGTTCTCTCTCCTTTCACTGGACCGGCCCCGGATCCATCCGGAGCTCGAAACGTAGGACTTGACAGCGGGGCCGCCTGTCCCACACGTTTCCTCTGCAAGGTATGGGCCAACCGCCCGGTGGGTTCCTTGTCCCGGGCTTGGGCACCCGGGCTTTCCTTTCCGGCCCCCTGTCGCTAGTCCAGCGGCGGGGGGTTCGTCTTTTTCTCATGTTTCCGGTCCCTCCATGCCGTCCTCACCAAAAAACCCCCCGCAGGATGGATCTGAGCGCGTCTCAGGCCCCTGGGGTGCCCGGTGGGTCGCCCGGTGGGTCCTCGGGGACCACCAGGTCAACCAGCGCTTCCACGGCGGCCTCAAGCTGATCCACGCGTGCCGAAAGGTCAGAAACTTCCCGGGCCACGTCTTCCAGGGTGGCCATTCTCACGAACTTCAAGAGCTTTGATAACCAGCCCATTTTTCCTCTTCCTCCTGGAGGTCAAGAACCCCGCCTAACTCTGGGGTTTTTTGGCCTTCCCCTTTTTGGCCACGGGGCCCTTTCCGGGTTTCGCGTCCTCGAATCCGCCCCCCGCCTCCTCTTCGTCCACCCGGGAACCGGCGAGCTCTTCGTCCAGCTCCGTGGTCTTGGCCTGCCCCCTGAGCGAGTCCAGGAAGAGGTTGTGCCCTCGGGCACTGACGGTTCCCGCTTCAAAGTTTGCCAGAGATCCGGCCGCCGCCCTCTTTAGGTGTTCCGCATTCGCCTGCATGGTTCTTCCTTCCGGTTTCGGTTGTCGGTTCCCGCTTGGCCCGGGGCGCCTCTGCCAGGCGACGCCACCCCGGGCCGGGGTGCCCTTCTTTCTTATGCGCCGGAATGACCCTGGCTCGGCTTCTCCTCTTGGGGGGTGTAGCTATTCGACCAGGCTATGGGGCCTGGAAATGATGACCTGTATCTGGTTCCCGGCCGTTCCGGATCCCACGGCGTTGGCCAGGGTCAGATTGACGTTGGTGTCGTCCACCACGCCGATGATGGGCTCATTCAGGTAGTACTCCACCAGAAGGGGCTCAAGGTGGACCTGCTCGGGAACCGCTCCGAGACCGTGGGGGATGACGGCGGCCACGTCGGCGTCGGCGTCGGTCTCCACGTTGGCGATGCTCTGGTTGGGGCCGGTTCGAACGGCGGTGACGGTGACGGCCATGTGATTTTCCTCCAGTTGAAAAAAAGTGTCAGGATCTCGGAAGGCCTAAAATCGCTTTCCTAGCGACTCGTCTCCTCAGGAAGCCGGGCAATGACCCGGATCTGGTCTCCGACCGCTCCGGACCCTACGGCGTTGGCCAGGACAAGATTGACGTTCGTGGCGTCCACCACGCCAATGATGGGCTCGCTCAGGTAGTACTCCACCATCAGAGGCGAAAGCTCAATGTCCTCCACGGGGAACCCGAGGCCGTGGGGAATGACGGCGGCCACGTCCGCGTCTGCCGTGGATTCCACGTCGATAATCACGGTGCGGGCACCGGGTCGAACTGTAGTTAGGTTGATGGCCATGGTCCTTTTTCCTTTAGGGGCCCGCCCTCTTCCTGGAGAGGGCTTGGGCAATTAACGGAGCTCCAAGTATCACGAGGAGACCAATCCCAGCCTTTGCGGTGGCGGTGACGACAATAGGGTCGAGGGAGAAGGGGTTTGCGAACGTCCCTTCGTCCATCTGGGCGTATACAAAATTGTCTCCGTCCGCCGTCTCCACAAGAGCCTTAATCGTGCCGTCGCCGTTGAACCGGATCATATCGGCGCGGGGCGCCATGTGGATGTGCTCCCCCTGAACCACCCGGCCCCGGAGGTCTTTCCGCTCCGGTTCGTAGATCCACCGCCCGATATATCCGGAAGGCAGAAGATGGGTGGCGCCCCACTCAAAAACGTCCATCATGGGCGCCTCTGTCGTGACGAAATCGACCGTGCCCCCTTCGGCGTGCGAATGGATCCGGGGCTCACAGCCGTCTGACCACCACATCCACGACGTGATGAAGGTCTCGCCCCATGCGTTCCGGACGGGCTGAAGGACCCGGGCCGCCGTCTCTTGGAGACGGGAGGCGTCTACCGGCGTCGCAAGGTGCCAGCACGGCGGCTCAGACAGCCAGAAGTCCTTAGAGAGCTGGAAGTCCTCCATGGGCTACCCCTGGATCTCTACGCCATTGGGAAGGAACCTTCCCCATGTGCAGTCCATGTTGTAATACATGACGCCAGCGGCCGCGCCGGAGGCTTCGACCATTGGGCAGTAGGCCCACTCATCGAGGGTGGCGTCAAGCGGCTCCAGGAGTCCGCCCGCGTAGTTCCGGCTCAGAAAGTCCTCCCCATTCCACCGGAAAACCCACTCGGTTTCGAATCCGGGGCGCCCATTGATCCGGACCCACTCAAAGCAGTTGACTACATTCTGGAACCCGTGGACGGGCAGAGGCACCGACTCATAGAGGAGATTTACCCCTGTTCGATTGTAGCTCACATATTGCCACTGGCCCGCACCGTCCCCCGCGATTCCGAACCCGCCCCGGTTGTTGGCGCCCACCAAATTTGATGGGCGGTTCGTGCTCGCAATCGCCTGGTCAAAGGGCACCAGGAGGGTACGGGAGAGAAAGGTCAGCACCGGCATCCTGGCTTGAAGGAAAAGCCGGAAGCGGTAGACCCGATCTATTGACGCAAGAGAGACACCCGGAGCCAGGGCGGAGGCGTCAAGAATCGCCCCAACCGCGAGCCCTTCCCATTGCATTGCCCGCAGCCCTCCGGCGTCGTTTGCAATCCGTCCCACAAGGCGGCTAACGGAACCGCCTTGTGCGGGGGTGATTCGGTGCGTATTGCCCCCGGCCGCGTCACTGGTATACCCCAGTCCCCGGTTTTGAGAATCGTTCCGAATGGGGGGGTTCGTGTCCGTGTGGTGGGAACACGGGACCGGCACGTCGTACGTGGGGAAAAGGGCCACCAGTGGAGGGACGGGCCAGGTCACGACCCGGTCATGGACCGGGTAGCTAGGACTGACAATAATCGGAATCGGCATGGGCTCAGATCCGGTACAGGTTTTCGGTCAGGGTCACGAGCTTGCTTGCCACGTGCCACCCGTGGAGCTCGGCGCCCAACTGGTACGCGCCCCCGTCCAGGACGTTCACCCCCACGGTAATTGTCGAGGCCTCCGGCACAATCAGGTTGGTCTCATCCGGCCCCCACCCCAGCATAGAAAGCGGAAGCGCGGCCGGGTAGAGAGAAACGTCCGTGAACCCCTCCACCGGGCTATTGTCGATCATAATAGTCCAGAAAACCAGGGAGGTCAGGAGAAGGTTGGTGGCCTGGATCCCGAAGGACTTTATTACCCCCGTACGGGCAGGAGGAAGGGTGAACGTGAGGGTTCCGGGGAGCACGGCCGGAGTGTTCAGGGCCGTGTAGCCAGCCTGAAACCCCCTAAGCGGCCCAATCTCCCGGGCACTTGGCGGCCGCACCTCGAACCACGGGGGGACCGTGTAGGTTTTCTGGATCGGCGCCGATGGCAATCCGCCTCCGGGTCCGGACCCACCGAACCCACCACCCCCCCCGCCAGAGAAGCCCCTGCCCCCCGTTGGTGGTTGGTTTTTCGTCGCGATGTCCGGCGGGGCCTGGGGCCCGGCCGGGGACCGTGGGTCTGGCATGGCGCTCTCTCCTCAGCCGCCCCGGGCGGTAGGGAAAATCTTAAACCCACCGACAAAGACGCCAACGTTGTAGGCCTGGCCACCCGCAAGAGCGAGGCTAGCTAGTGGAATGGTCACGACGCTGGTCTGTTTGATGAGGAAGGGCATCGGCAGCACGTAGGGGTCCCGTGCGTTTCCGATCCTCCCGGCCCAATGTTGGGGCCGGTTGAAAAGGTCTCGCCCGGATCCGTCATCGTGGAGCTGCACGGTGATTGCCGGGGTCTGAAAAAGCACCGTCGGGTTGGCCGGATCCCACGCCGCCCCGGTAAGGTCCGTGATGACGAAATCCGCATCCCCCACGGTGAACGTGGGAGACGCGCCTAGCGCCGCCGCCAGCGGAAGCGCAAAGACGCTGTAACTTGAGTACTCAATGGTTCTGATCCGCTGTTCCGGAGTCAGGATTTCCAGGTAATTCATGGTCTCTCGCCCTCTCGGAAGTGGCCGGAATCCAGGGAGGGGGGACCGGCCCCCCTCCCCGGCCTAAGGTGCTACCCGGTTTCGGCCGGCTAGGTGCTACCCGGTTCCGGGCCGGCTAGGTGATCTTCCGGTAATGCGTCCCGGACAGGGTCACTTGTATCTGGGTGTGGCCCCTGTTCAGGGTCACGGGTTGGGGCCACTCGATCAGGGCTCTGAATTGCTGATTCGGCGCGAGCAACAACCCCCCATCCTGGAAGAACCCGCCGTCCGGAATGTAGTTGTTCGCATAGTTCAGGTTGTTGGCGGTACCGAACCCCGTGAGGGCGCCGGTCCCATGGAGTGCCCTCAGGGGCCACGGGCCGTAGGCCTTGGACGCATAGCTGAACGTGAAGGTGGGAAAACCAACCAGCGTGACGCCGCCCACGCCGTTTTGCAGGGCCCACGTGTCCTCCCAGGCGAACGGGTCCGGATGGACGCCATAGTCCACATGGATACCGTACACCATGAAGAACTGTGGGGTGGGCAGGTTGTTCACGGCGTTGGTGATCCGGTTGTTGCCCGTCACGGTGAAGAACTCGAGCTGGGTTGTGACCGCCGACTCATAGAGCGACGTGGCGTAAAGGCAGTGCCCGTACGCCTCCAGGTTCCCGCCCGGAACCACCGTGGGGGTGTCGCGCAGGTCAAGCTGGTCCTTGGTCATCGGAACAACGGGGTGTCTCATGGTCCTATCTCCCGAAAAATGGCGGCCTTAGTGGCCGGAAAAGACTCTCCTGTACTCGGTCCGATCAGGCCCTAGGTCAGGCTCCGATGACGGGGCCCATCATGGGCAGGCGGTTTGCGTACACGCCAACGCCCGGCTTCGGCGGAGCCACCCGGCGGGGGATCCGCTTCGGCATGACGTACGCCCCCACGTTGGCCTGTACCTGAACCGGAGAAAGCGCCTGTCCGATCCATGGGAAGTCCTGGGCCACAATGAAGGTGCGAATGGGGGCCGCGAGGCCTCCGGCGGTGATTGCCGCCGCCGCCGGACGGCCCAAGAACATGGTGGCCACGTACCCCGCGACAAGGGCGGTTCCCGCCTGCACGGCGAGGCCCATAGGCCCCTCCTTCGGCATTCCGGCCAACTGTGGAACAGACCGGACCACGGCCTCCCCTACGAGCATTTGACCCGCCTGGATACTCCCCTTCATGAGGGTGTCCATGATCTGGGGAGCCTTCGGGCGGGGAGGGTTCCGGCGGCGGGCCGCCTTCCTGGGGGCCGCCTTCCTGGGGGCCGCCTTGCGGGGGGCCGCCTTGCGGGCCGCAGGCTTCCGGGCCGAACCCTTTGCAAACGTGCCGTCCTTGTTCCGGCGGGGCTTTCTCGCTGCCATCGTTCTCTCTCCTGGATTGATAAGGTACTTCATGCGAAATCGTCCCAGACGGGCTTATCCGGGTTGTAGAGACTGATACTGCCATCGGGCTCCGCGTCCATGTGGACGCCGTCAAAAAGGGACCTTTCGAACCGATGTTCGTAGAGCTCCCCGTCCTCGTTGTGCCGGTACCAAATGGCCACAACATCGTTGCTGATTTCCCCTCCCTGGTCAGGAGGGTTGGCATGGAAAAGCATAAGCGGAGGATTCGGGCGGAACGCCTGGACCCCCCGTAAAAGCATGAACCCAACCACGGCGATTGCTCCCCACTTCAAGAGCTCCGCGAGTCCAGACACGAGCCGGACGGGGGGGTCCTCGGATCTCATCTCGATAAGCTGTTCCGCCGTCACGGTGCCCGCTTCGATAGCCTCTAAGGCCCTTTCTTGTGCAGCGAAACGACGGAACGACCAGGCGACCAGGAGAGCTAGGACGGTGATCCCGATGACGCCACCCGACAACGTAATAGGCTCGATGGCTCCGAGTCCCATCCCCTCTCTGAATGCCTCGATCCGGTACACAATATCATTGTGCCACCGGCCTAAGTATCCGAGATCATCGAACACGATTTCAGCCGCCAGGGCCCGCTCTGTATCCCCCACCGCTTCGGACGCCTGCTTGGCCAGGGTCGCCCGGTGCTGTAGGTCAAGGATCCGGCTCCAGAGATTCAGGAATTGCTCCCACTTTTCCCGGATGTATCCGGCCGCCTCTTCCTCGGTTTCCGGGGCCTCTTCTCGGGGATCGTAAAGCCCCAGGCCCGAGCTCACAGCATAGAGGCCGCTCATCGGAGCGCCATCAAAAGGAAGAGGAGCCCGGCGCCGCCCAAAAGTTTCTGCCCCTGGGTCAGGTTGGCGAGGAGTCCGGCCCCGGCCCCGGCCCCGGTCCCGGCACCACCCTCGTTGCCGTTGCCGTTGCCGGTGGGGGTGGGGGTGGTTGTGGAAGAGGACCCGGCCGGAATATAGACCCCGGTGGGGACCACGGTATTTACCACCGGATCGTCAACCATCGAAGTACTCAGAAGCGCCCGCACGGACTCCGGAACCGGCTCGCCACATAGCCACCGGAACCCCATATCAGGGACAAGCTCCAAGCACTCGGAGGGGAAGCCTTCAGAGACGGCCCCGAGGCAGGGGTTGGGTGCGTACACGTCATTTCCTCAGGAAGAGAAGGAAGAGGAGACCAGCCCCGCCCAATAGTTTCTGCGTCTGGCTCAGGTTGGCGAGGAACCCGGCCCCGGCCCCGGCCCCGGCCCCGGCCCCGGCCCCGTTGCCGTTGCCGTTGCCGTTACCCGTCGGGGCGGTTTCTCCGTTGCCCGTCGTGGCTGGCTCCCGGGTCGCCTGGTAAGCTGCCTGACTTTCGGGGGTGTAGCCCTCTTCGTGCATTCTCCTGGCGGCAGCGGCGGACTCCGGACCCTCTATCACCGCGATAGACTCAAGCCGTAATTCGACCATTTCCTCCGGATCGGTTACGGCTCCCGTGTCGGGTTCCACGCCCGGCTCGGGCGGTGGGGCGTCCGGCATGACCTGAAAGGTCCAGGGACTGCCAAAATAAAGGTCGTTCGGGCGGGTGCCGGGATAGGCTCCCCGGAGAGTCATCGTGCCGGGCTGGAGGCCGGAAACGTCCCCCTCCAGGAGAAGGATCCCGGGGTTCATCCCCCCCTCGGGAAGCGTGATTAGCCGGGGTGCGTACATCTGCCACCCCACCGAACCGTCCACACGTTCGCTACGGCTCACGTAGCCCAGGGCAACCATGATGCACGGGATACCACCCGGCGGATCATTCGGACCCTGGCAACTCATCTCCCGCCGCCAGAGCTCCACCACGTCCCGGTCGTAATCGGCACCGCCGCCCGCCGCGTTGTAGTTGGCCTTCCACGCCTCCAGGTTCTCCACCCTCACCCGGTGCTGACTGTCCTCGGTCGTTTGGCTTCCGTCGTAATGGGCCACCTCTCCGGTCACGGTGTAAACCTCGGGCGTTGCTCCCAACCCCCCGACCGGGTGACAGGCCCCTAGACTAGATACGTACACGGTGCCCCCTACCTCAAAACGAGAAAAGCAACCACGGCCGCCCCGCCCCACAGGAGAAGATT
>Ga0307377_10004886_pt1 | contig 14532 bp, 24 predicted proteins | sample TR3MG_FD_202535 | JGI IMG/M metagenome (GOLD analysis project Ga0307377, IMG submission 202535) | Soil microbial communities from Risofladan, Vaasa, Finland - TR-3 | ecosystem: Environmental > Terrestrial > Soil > Coastal area > Acid sulfate soil | place: Finland: Risofladan, Vaasa | collected... | reverse complement strand
AGCACATTGTACAGGAGCGATATACACGTTGCCAGAAAAGGATTATCTGGTGCGGAATCGTGACATTGTTGACGCTTCGGACGCTGTTATTGCTGTTCCGGCCACAGTACACGAATTAAAACGCAGTGGGACGTGGTCAACATATCGTTACGCGGTCAAGCAAGGAAAAGAAGTTTATTTAATAACACCGGATATGGAAGTAAAAATAGAGGAAGATGATGGACGCTAAAAAATTAATGTGGGCTTATTTGATCAAGCACGGCACAACTATGCCGTTTTCGTACTATGGCAGCGGCTTTACCATGTACGATCCTGCTGAACGCGAGAAAAACCTCAAGAAATTGCGCGAGATTAGCCGCGATGGCGTTGACTGGAAGCGGACAAAGGAGCCGCAGGATGGATATGAGTCAATGTTCACTGACACGTTCCACGAGCCTACGAATGTTACTGTGCTCGAAGGAACACTAGTGACGCTGAAGGGCAAAAAGTACGATTTTGGTGCTGACTGGGAGGCTCCTGTTAACGTTTTTAAGATGTTTGCGGAGCTCAGTGAGCTTGATTTTGACGAAGCACTGAAGCAACGGTGCCTGGGGAAAGAAGAATGAAAAGAACAACTACAGAAGAAGTAACGCGCACATATTGCGATGTTTGCGGCAAAGAATGTAGTCGCGGCAGCACTGGAAAGGGACATCCTGATTATTCTGGTCCGAGCTATCAAGTTTGCATGGAATCTAAGTACGATATAGATTTAGTCTATCGCAAACGTGGCGTAACCCTCAACTGTGAAATGTTAGCCAGATTGTACACAGATTATCCAAGTCTAGCGAACGATAATTGGAAAAAACTGCTAGAATTCGAAGCAGAAATCGACGTTCTGGCCGTAGAAGCGAAATGAAGGCTTGACCTTTTACCAGAAACCCTGTATAATACACGTATTAATTAAGCAATTGAGCAAAATATGAGCGAATTACGTAAAGATGCACTGGATATGATCGCCAATTCGGACGATCATACTATCGACGCAATCATCGACGTCCTAACATTAGCAGACGCCGAATATGCTGCTGACAATTCGTTCATCGAAGATAACGAATATGACGCTCTTTATCTAATTGCGTCACGTCTTGATCCTTCAAACGTATATTTTACGGGTGTTGGCAGTGAAGAACGTGGCGGAAAGGTAAAACTTCCGTACGAAATGGGTTCTTTGAACCAAGTTGAGATTGGCGACATTGAAGAATGGGTTCAAAAGCACGATCTCAGTGACAACGAAGTAGTTATCACCGACAAAATGGACGGCACCAGTGCTTTGATCCTGTACGGAGATGACGGACTTCCTCAAATTGCTTACAGTCGTGGAAACGGCACAGAAGGCGCTGACATTTCGCGTCATATCTTCAAAATCAAAAATGTTCCGAAGCAAGTTTCGGGCAAAATGGTCGTTCGCGTTGAAGTTGAACTGACTGAAACCGCATTTGCTGAACTGAACACCAAAATGACACGTCATTCTTCAAAGGATGGCTACAAAAACGCTCGCAACATGATTGCTGGCATTATGAATCGCAAAGAAAATCCTGCTGTTGTTTGGGATTACGTTACAGTTATCGCGTACCAAGTTGTTGGCAGCGAAGACAGCAAAATGGAGCAACTCGAGCAACTCGAAAGAGAAGGTTTCGACATTACTCCGTACTACAACTGCGTCGGTGCTGATTTAACAGACGAATTCCTGTCAAAATATCTGAACGAACGTCGCGAAGACACAGATTACGCGATTGACGGTGTTGTCATCGATGTTAACGCAGCATACAAGCGTGGACAAATGAACCCGAAGCGCGATACATTGAATCCCGAGTACAGCGTCAAGTATAAAGTTGCTGATGCTGACAATTACGCTGTTGCGACGGTCAAAGGCGTTACCTGGAACGTTTCAAAGCACGGATTTTTGAAGCCGCAGGTAAATATCGAACCAGTTGATCTTGTTGGCGTTACAATTAAGAACGCAACTGGATTCAATGCGAAATTCATCAAAGAAAACGGCATCGGCGCTGGCGCAAAGGTTGCGCTTACTCGCAGCGGTGACGTTATTCCCTTCATCACAGCAGTTATCGAGTCAGTAGCGCCCGACATGCCTACAGAAAATTGTGTTTGGAACGAAACTGACACAGATTTGGTACTGGTTGACAAAGATAGCAACGACGAAGTTAAAATTAACCAAATCATTGACTTTTTCACTAAAATCGAAGCGCCTATGCTGAAAGAAGGTTCTGTGCGCAAGTTATACGAAGCTGGATTTACCGAGCCGCAAGATATTATCATGGCGGATCGCAGCGAGCTTGTTAGCATCATCGGCGAAAACGGCAACAAAATCCACGAAGGTCTGAAAGGACGTTTGGACGGTATTCTTGCTTACAAATTGCTTGGAGCATACTCAACCGAGCGTGGTCTCGGAGTTCGTAAGTTCAAGAAGCTCCACGCGGCATTGGGCACAGAGAAATTGGTTAACGGTGAATTTACCGTTGCCGAAGTGCTGGCCGTTGAAGGATTCGATGAAAAGACAGAAACAAAAGTTGAAAATGTCATTGGCGGGTTTGTTGATTTTCTCGACATCATCAACGGATATTATACCTTCGCTGAAGAAGTTAAGGTTGCTGCTGGTGGAAAACTTGTTGGAGAAAAGATTGTATTCAGTGGTTTTCGTGACGCCGATCTTGTTGAAGCAGTTGAAGCGGCCGGCGGCGAGATGCAATCGGGCGTTTCTGCTAAGACTACGATCTTGGTTTGTCGCGACCCGAACAGCACAACCGGTAAAGCGAAGAAAGCTCGCGATTTGGGCGCTCGCATTATCGACCTCGACACAATGAAAGGAATGGTATAATGACAGACGAACAATTCGCGCTCATCGAAAAACTTCGAAGTACGCCTACAGTTTATCTGGAAGATCCAGCTTGGGTAGACGCCGCAATCGACGCGCTATTCGAAGAATACGACAAGTTACTCGAAGATTTCAGCGACGAGGAGGAAAGATAATGGACTGGTCGTTGTTTGACAAAATCGCGATGATTAGTTTAATCATCTTCTTCAAGTTTTGGAGAATTATTGTGCCAGCAGGAATTGTTGGCCTCATAGCACTTGGATACTGGATAGGATCATAACATGAACGATCAAGAACGAGCAGCGTACGATTTTCTTATACAAGGACATTCCATGGCGAAATCCATGGGGCTGACCGACCCGGAAATATGCAAGATTTCGACTACAAACGGCGATATTCCTCCAGCAGCAATGAAGGCGTATTGCGAGAAATTCAACCATCCAGTTCCTTCGTGGGCAGTGGCAGAAACCAAAATGTTCGGCGGACCAACAGGATTCTAATTATGAACAGAGACTTCCGCGTCGTCGCACGACAATTCGCAATTCCGTTAACAGAAGCGGAGTTTGAAGTACTCACGCACAGTGAGCGCGAGCATTACATCGAAGATGAACTGTTAAAAATTCCAGGCGTGTTTAACGTGGATTACAATGGGCATTTTGGATCGTTTCTGTTCCTTTCTGTTGAGAAAGAGCACGACAACGACAATACACTGTTCAAGATTAGCGACGTCATTAACCACGATGTGAGCATGGTTATGTATCAGATTTGGGGCGACGACGAATCCTGGTTTCTGTGTCCGCGCGACAGAGTGGACAGCAGCCGTGAAACCGGTATGATCGGAATGACTGCCGAATTACAACTGGAATTTCCAGCCGTGTCGTGGGATTCCGCTACAGAAATATACGACATCGCATTGAACGATGCGGTTGACACCGTTCAGCAGCCTTATTCGATGGTTGATGAGGTTGACTACCAGGATCTTCACTGTGGCAAAGACTGAAACGATGAGACAATACGCATTCGTGCGTTTCGATTTCGAGACTCTTCCCGAAGAATACCACGCTGGCTATCCATTCAAGCCGGAATGCCGCTACATTTACCTGGGCGAAATCCCGAATTTTCGCGGACACTGTATCGTAATGGACGACAACGGCAAGCATTACGTCGGCTACCATACAGAAAATTTTATTGAACTCGACGACGAGTATCACGGAGACAGTGTCACATGCGACCTCGATCATTACGGACCAGTGGCACAGAAACGATGAGAAAAGATTATGGCTACTGAATTAGAAGAAGAAGAAATCTCGCGAGCACTTAAGGGAGAGGATTTGATTCGCCCCTGTAAAACGTGTAAGCACTGTAAAAAGCGTATCGGATCATACGAAAAATGCTATCGCGATATAACGTTGGAATTTCATCCAGTGACAGGCAAGAAAGCCAAGTTCGGCGAAGTTTACAATTGCTGGGAAGAACGTTGGGTGGGCGGCAGCCATAAAGAGAGGTCGCGGCAATCGTGCCATCGCAAGGGGAAATATTGGGAAGCAAAGGAAGATGTAAAATTCTGGCTTCGTGGCTGGTTTTCTAAGAAATAATGTATTAATATAATCGAAAGCGGCGCATGGCTAAATATTATTATGTATCATACAATTGAAGATCTTTGTAAGAAGGTCGATGTAATCAAAGAAAAGAGCGATAAGCTCCGCAACCAAGAACACCGGGCATCTATTTCGCCTGAACTAATCCAATTTGAAATTGACGATATCCAAGCTCTCTGCGCTGATATCGCAAGGGATACTCAACGCAGAGAGCTGAACCGATAAAAATAATAAGGAAATAAAAAATGAGCCAAGAAGATTATCAAATCATAATGCAACGATACGAAACCTATTGTCACGCATTTATTTCAATAGCAGGACAAGTAAAGCACATCGAAGATACACACGGTTTAGATCTAACGGAGACTAAAAGCACAATGTGGGCTCTATTAGAACAGATCGTATTAGACAAGCCCGATTGGGCTCAATAGGTGGTTGAGAAGAAGGATATCTTTAAGAATAAGAAATACATTTATATTCCTAATGGCAAAACTGTAACAATTTACAACATTCATCCTCATATCGACAATCACTATTACATTCGTTACGAGAATGGTTCGGTTAATACAGCATCAAGGGAACTACTGGCGCCGATTAAAGAATAACGCATAAATACAGTTATGCTTTTATTTGAATTAGATAACACTAATGTCGTGCCTGGAAATGTTGTTTACAATGACACATTGAATCCTAAAATATACGACGAAGACGACAATATGCGCCCCGAGGTTCACGCTTCGTTAATGGCGGTTGCCAAAAACTTTATCGATGATTTGGACCTACCAAACATGATCGTCCATGACATTATCTTAACTGGCTCTTCTGCCAACTACAACTGGACAAAATTCAGTGACATTGACCTACATTTGATTTCAGACATTGACGTATTTGCTGACCCGCATATGGCCGCTAAGTACTTCAACGCTGCCAAGAACGTATGGAACAACAATCACAACGTTGACATCCGCGGACTCGACGTGGAAGTATACGTGGAAGACAACGATGAGAGCCACGAGAGCTTGGGTCGTTTTAGCGTTATGAATAACGATTGGATTAGCAAGCCTGTTCACAATACGCCAGTATTTGATGAAGCAGCATTGAACCGGAAGGTTAAATATCTGATGAAAGAGATCGACGCGTTGATGGACGACGATGACGCTGTTACAGACATTGACCACCTGAAAACAAAGATCTGGTTAATGCGCGGCGAAGGATTACAAAAAGGCGGAGAATATTCCGTTGAAAATTTAGCCTTCAAAGTACTAAGAAATATGGGATACTTGGCAAAGATCCGCAATGCGCTAGACGATGCCGAAGACAGACAACTGAGTGTAGAAGAAGCTGCCGGATCATATAAATGCGGGTGGTGTGGCGGCGCTACATCTCCGGGCGGAAACCCAACTGGGAAGAAAGGAAAGGCAGATGCTAAAAAAGTAAATGGCAAATGTTGTCCTGGCGGCAGCAGAGATTATCAATCACAACAGGGACACGAAGAAGAAATGAGAATAAATGAAGTAGCAGAGCCTTCAGTAGAAGATGTAGGTGCGTTTTACGCAAAATACAAAACAGACGATTGGCAGAAACGCAACGGCGGGTATCCAAGATCTGGAGTTCCCGATGCTGTTGATAATGCTGGGTCATACGGCGACGAGGCGTTTATTGAATTTAGCTTCAAGAACACATCAGAAAGTCAAGCTAGAAGTTGGGTACACGGTTGGTTAAAATCTAAGCGACTACCGCACACTAAAATAGAATCAGGGCAAGACGGCGATTACCAGGATGATTGGGTCATAGTGTATGTGACGTATAAGGTATAACAATGGATTATCATAAAGAATTCACAAAGTTAAAGATTATGCTCGAAGCATCGGATCCTATGAATCCAGATGTGTCCGTAGAAGGATTAGGCACGTATGATCTCAGAACTCTCAAAAACAACGTACAGCGCAGTATACGAAATCTACTTAAAGGCGTCGACGAGACGGCCACACCGCAACAATGGCGCAATCTAAAGCACGAATTGGACTCTGGTGTAATACAAGCTAAAGTCGATGCCATAGTCGCAGCACACGACGATCTACAGCTAAAACGCCGCAGAGGCGGGCCACAATCACGTGGAATCGATAAAGAGTAGCTGTACATCGCACTAAAATCCATGTATAATGGACGTATGTTAGCACTTAAACGATTAATAAATGGTAAATTAATTTTTGACCTAACCTATGTAGTATAATTATTACTATAGAGGAGAATAACTATGACACAATTAGAACAACTTGAAAACTACTTACGCGGCACAAACCGCGAATTATCAGCGGCACAAGCCGAAGCACGTTTTGGTATCCAAAATCTTCGCGCTCGTATGACAGAGATGCGTCAAGGCGGATTTCGTGTACGTACTCGCACCAACTCGACTGGCAAGACAGCTTATTCAGTATCGCGCCGTTTAGTAAAAAGCTAGTAAAACATTATCAGTTTATGCCGCTCCTAACTATCACTTGAATCTCACTTATGACACATTTAATATAACACCTGGAGCGGCATTTTTATGGCTGGACGAAAAGCACTAACGCAGAAAGCAATTGACGATTATACGGTTGCATGGAGAGCACACAACAAGGAGTGTCGACGCAATTACCAGCATTATTTTGAATTTGAATCCCTCGAGCAATATATCAAATATGTTCGTGGTCAAAAATTTATACCGGTTAAAAATCCTGTATCAAAACCCAAAATTCCAGCAGTAGACAAAACTGCTACAATTCCAAGTCACACAGCATCCGTAGGCAACTGCGTTAAATCCGAGCCCAAAGTATACAGCGGCGAGCGCAAGCTTATTGGCATAGCCACGATGCACAAATCCAATCTTGTTCCGGTCTTTGCAGACGAAGATGGAGACGCAACGAAAGAGGCGACTGAACTTGCCAACATGCGACGATAGCCTAATATCCGAAAATCTCATAAGCTACTTAACCACGCATCTTTGGATGATTGATCAGCAGGACAAAACTCGTAATCTGATGAATTTGAAGATTGAATTCGAAGATGTCACACCTGAAATCGAAGAAGAACTGAAAAAATGGTTCAATGGAATGATTGTTAATTCGCCCGGGCGCTGGTTGCGTGCTAGCAAATTTAAAGCCACTATCGGTCGTCGACAAGGAATGTTTCCAGTAGCCATGGATCACAAAGGAATCTGTTTTATATGCGATGCCATATCGGGTTCGATATAGTCGAAAAAAGTTCGATATCGACGAACTATGATAAATAAAAGTATGCACAAAATAACTTTATACAAGATAGCAAATAAGTTTGGAGACGACAGATACTTGGTGTCTGGGGATCCTGTGGCAAACGGTGAAGCGTTGGCATCATACAATAACATAGAGGAATTATATCCTACTGTGATATCGACTGATTTTACGGTTCAAAATTATCTTTCGGTGGCGTCATATCATACGCTAGACACGAGAGCAGCGATTGGCATGGCAAATAGTGTTCATCAAGCCGGAGCTGGCAACAGCCAGTTCGGCACACAGTGGATTTTTTCTGAAGAAGAAAAGACAAGTAAGAAGATCCGTGTGACAGATGAAATACCGGAAGGCTGGCAGAAAGGTCGCAAAATAAAATTCGAGGATGACAAAAATGAGTAAAATTAACGTAGAAGTAAAAGTAACAAAGGAAAAGAAAGGCGGAACAACACACATTATCTGTGTACTGGATCGTTCAGGATCAATGAGCGGACAGACTGGTGCTGTCATTAAAAACTTCAACTGCTTCTTGGAAGAACAGCAAGGATTGGAAGGCAAAGCTAAATTGTCTTTGGTTATATTCGACACCGAATATGACGTGATTTATGACGAAGTAAATATCCAAAAAGTAAAGCCATTAACATCAAGTGTTTACTTTGCTCGCGATAGAACAGCAATGAACGACGCTATTGGTCGTATCTTGTCGGACAAGCAACGCAAGAAGAAAGCAATTGTAATGATTCACACTGATGGACACGAGAATGCTAGTCAAGAATTCACTGCCAAGCAGATTAAAGCACTTGTGAAGAAGCTGAAAAAGAAGTGGGAGTTTATCTTTGTAGGCGCTGGTATGGACGCAATGACAGCTAATAAAGATTACGGGTTTACGCATACATTGAATGCTGGCAACAATGCCAAGAGCTATGACAATCAGTATGGAATGTTCAATGCTACTACTACGAATTATCGTAGTATGGGAATGGCATCATCTGTGGCGAATGCGGGTCTAGTTGCGGAAGCTGCGGCAAATGAAATTTCAGATATCGCTCCGATTTTGGATGCGGCAGGACACGTTATCACAACAACCACCGTTTCTTCTGAATAATATTATTCGTCTGTGGTCTCTTCGGGGACCACAGACAATATGATCTCAAGAACAACCTCTACATTATCGCGCAATACCGTAACTGATACGGTATCAAAAGGATTTTTGCGAGCAAGAATATCGAATACATCATTTATTTTAACAATATCCTTACCTTCCATTGTTAAGTAAAGATCGCCTACTTTCATTCCACTAGCTTCTGCGGCGCCGCCGGTACTAATGCCTGCTGCTCTTACTCTATAGTTAGCGTCGATCTCGTACTCTAACAACACGCCCATTAACGGACGAACGATACGGCCTTTCTCTGAAATAATCTCTATAGCCCGTTTCGCAACGTTAAAATCAATTGCTAACGCAATACCCGCAAAGCCGCCGGACGGTCCTGCTGGAATTATCATTGAGTTAATGCCAACCAGCTTACCATCCATATCCAATAATGGACCACCAGAATTTCCTTGGTTGATAGCCGCATCGATTTGGATTGTTGGTTGCCATGGACTAGCAATTCTGCGATCCATGTGGCTTACGATGCCTTTGGTAATAGAATAATCATAACCAAGCGGATGCCCGATAGACCATACTTCGGAACCGACGCGGAGTTTCTCTGTTCTCCATATTAGCGTCTTTACGTCTTTTGGAAAATCTTCTCCGACTTGTAATACAGCAATGTCAATTTCTTCATCTGATCCAATTACTGTCACGGCATACGGACGGCGGCTATCTTCGAAATATACTTCGATAGATTCTGCGCCTTCAATAACATGATAGTTAGTAATAATGTATCCGCCATTGACGATAAATCCAGTGCCTGAAGATCTTGGTTTGCGATCGGGTTGATTACTTTCTGGATCGATAGGGGGAAGTTGTGATTTTGGAACTGATCCTGCTGCGTGGGTGCCTAGAACATGAACTACAGATTTTTTAGTTATGTCGATTAAGTCCAAAAATTCTACTGGAGAATGTGCCTCAGATATGGGCGCGAAGAACAAAACCAACAATAGGATGTATTTCATAATAATATTTATCGAAAATATTGATTAAATAAATAATGTATAGTATAATACAAAAGTAAAATAAAGCTCCGGTAGCTGAGATGGCGTAGCACGGGATTCTAAATCCTAGTACGAGGGTTCAAATCCCTCTCGGGGCGCCAAACAAAAGATAAATAAACGTACAACAGGAGATAAGAAAATGAGCACAGAAACAATTATTCGTACTTAGGTACCTCATAACCATGATCCTCCGTGATCGTATCGTACAGGAAACACAAACGCAAGAAACAACAAACGATATTACAAACATAGAGGAAATATATCATGAAATTTTTTAACAACTTATTAAACAAGACTACCACAACGGTAGCGACACCCGAAGTAAAGAAAGAAGCAGTAAAGCCGTTATTAACCGTAACACCCGGCGACTGGTTTACATCCAAAGAACATTACCTGGAATTCAAGGCAGCATTTAAGGCATACGCAAACGACAAGAATACGAGATACGCATTATCTTCCGTTCAGCTTATGGTTTATGCTATCTTGCGTAATCGCGAATGGAAGAAAGGCTGGACGTATCCAACCAAAGTCGGTAAGCAGGTCGAACACAATGCCAAGCTGGCATCAGCATTTAGTATGATTAAAGCACCTTATTTCGAAGAGCACATATTGAAACCGTTCGATGGAACAGTAACCACAGAAATGCTAATGGCATTGCGTGAAAACCTGGAGCAGTACAGAGATGATTAAAGCTAAAGAAAGACCTTATACATACGTGTTCATACGTAATGACCTTTCGTACGCACAGCAGATCGTACAGGCGTCACACGCGACGTTAGAAGCTGGATTTAGGTTTGAACAACCTGAAGAAGTTTCAAGTATTGTCCTGTTCCCCGCTAAGGACGAAAAGGACTTGTTTGATGTCTCCAAGTATCTACGTAGCAAAGGGATCGAGCACGAGCTGTTTTATGAGCCCGACATCGAGCAATATACAGCGATATCAACTAGAGCAATGTTCGGTGAGGAACGCGCAGCAATGGCGGAATACCACACCTATCGCGCAAAGGCTGATAAGAAATGGTTTAAGCGCCTGTCTAAGGTGGTTGACTATTTCGCATAACCCGTTTGGCCGGTTCTGTTGAGCCGGCCACTCTCTACTATAAATAAAATTATGAACAATAATAAAGCAGATCTGAACTGGCACGCTGGTCCAGGAAAAACATTAAGGTACGATGACGCGCTCGCGATCACGACCAATAACGGATCAGTCACATACAAGAATTTCGGTGATCGTATCAGGCATTTAGCTGGCCGTCTTGCGATTCAAGGTATTAACGATAAACACAGAATACTGGTCGTTGGCGACAATGACGATATAATCGAGGCGATCGCCTGGACATGGGCAGCGATTTACTTAGGAGTATCTCCGGGCAATGCGTCCATCGTTGAATCAGCGACAGATATACAACTCAAAGCAGGTGCTGGAAACTGCGATGCCATTGTGTATTATGATGGCACAATAGAGGCGAAGATTGGATTTGATGGTGAAAAAGGCGGTAAGGTTCATCCAGATGAACGTTATATACTGTTCAGTTCCGGCACAACCAAGAAGCCAACGAACAAATTCGGCGTTGAGCCGCAGTTTTTCAAGTATTATGACGGATGGAAGGGTGGAATCGCTCACACTGATCAGCTCAACCTCGCTGCCCGCTTCTTGGGCGACGTTCCAATCAACGAAATAGCTTGTCATGGATGGGAAGTTGCGTATGCTCCACACAATGTGGTTCAATGTCTGCTATCTGGCGGCACATATCACCACGTGGATTCACCGGAAAAGGTTTCAGCAGCGCAAGCAACGTATAAGACGAATCTTATGTCAAACTATCCTTTGTCATTCGATCCAATACTTGCGGCATGGGACAAAGGCACTCCTCCAATTGAGTTTGTTGAAGTTGCTGGCGGTATTTGTACTCCTGATCTAATTAGAAGAATACGCGAAACAATCAATCCTCGCATTATCTCAAACTCGTTCATAAGTAGCGCATCTGGCACAATTCTAAGCAGAACAATTACTGCTGACGATGATCCTGAGCACTGTATTTGGATGGAAAATCCACACCTGGATTCATCATTGAGGCTCAGAATGGACGACAGTAATGTCCTTTGGTACAAGCGCAAAGACGGTCCGTGGATCACAGATAGCGATGTGTTCAAGCGAGAAGGAAAGTACTACAAGGTCATCGGAAAAGCCGCAGAAGAGTTCATAACGACCAAAAACGGCAAGATCAGCACCTGGGAAGTGGAGCAATTTGCTAACCAGTTGACAAGAACGGTCTGGGGATGCGGCGAGCACACATACGCATTTCCAATGAACGGTGTTGCCGGAGAGCCCGATTTAGGACTTGTTTACAGCGGACCATTGGATATTACACTGATGAAGGAAAGAATGGCTAAGATCGCCGTACACAAGCGCCCAGACACGATATATCAAGTAAAACCCGAATTTTGGTCGCTAAATATTAAAGTATCCAGGGATTATATGGCAGAACGGCTGTACAAGAACCCAGAATATATCCTAAAAACGGTAAATAACGCTTGATTTTTGTCTGCTCGTGTAGTATAATGGACAGGTATTTTAACTAAACTTACAGGAGAGATACAATGAGACGACTTTAGTCGGAATTAAACTTAGAAATTAAAATTATAGATGATATTATAGAACATGGATGGCAAAGAAATTTGGCGCGGTACAGTGGAGCGAAAAGCTTTGAAGCTGTAACCGCGGAACGTGGCCGCTTTGATACAGGGAATAGAGTATCAGTGGCCACAAATTTTTACAAGCAAAGAGACTAAAATGAAAATCGCATCATCGCCAATGCTACCAAGTCAGGCCACAGCGCATGCTAAATTTTGGGCTATCTTTTTCAATGACGCCCATACTGCTGCTATGCCAGCAGAATGGCAACACGAATTGAGCAACTACCTGTTCCATGGATTCACACCTGGAAGTTTTCACGACAGTTTGTTCGCCAATGATTTATTTAGTGCTACAAGCCTGTCTCATCCTGCCAACGAATGGCATTGGATTCAGTCTTTTATGTACTTTCTATTCCATTACGCTCCAACAGAGAGCTGGGGAAGTCGTGCGAAGGTTAAAGCATGGCTAAAACTGTCAGAAGCTGACAGATTTGAATTATGCCACGCTAAGAATCTGGTTATGACAGACGCAGAAGTAACGTGGCACACGGTGGCAACAAGCAGATGATAGAACTATCACACAATGAATTAGTACACAAAGCCTTAGAGCTTGACGGAAACCCTGAAAAAGTTGGGGAATTTTACGACGGCTGGGCAAAGGATTACAAAGCTGACACGGATCATATCAGATACGAGGGTCCTGCGACAATCGCAGAGCTGCTAGTTAAGCATGTAGATCCCAATGCCAGCATCGTGGATGCTGGTTGCGGGACAGGATTTGTTGGTCAGGAGCTGTCAAAGCGTAAATACTACAACGTGTATGGATTTGATCTGTCTCGCGAAATGGCTAAAATAGCCCGAGAAACTCACTGCTACAACGAAGTGATTGGCGGCGTTGATATTATGGAAGCAATCGGCATGTACGCAGATGAAGTATTTGACGCAGCCGTATCTGTTGGGGTATTCACGCTAGGTCACGTTCCTCCGGAAGCATTAAATGTGCTGGTTGATCTAGTATTTCCTGGTGGAATTGTCATTGTTTCTATCAGAGATCTGTACAACGAGCGGACAAATATCGGTCAAATTATCGATAATTTGGTCGAAAATGAGAAGGTCGAAGTACTTGAGCGCATTGTTGGAGCTCCGTACAGCATAGATGGCGCAGCAGATTACTGGATATTCAAAAAGAATTAAAATAAAGCTTGATTTGGGTCCAAAAAGACTGTATAATACACGTATTAAACAATTAATACAGGATATGACATGGAATTTACCGCAACTGAAATCAAGAACATTGTGGATGAAGCTACTACAGCAGCTCACAAAGCTGCCAACGAGTATTTTCAGACTTACATGAATGGCACAGATAACTTTCCTTGCGGTTTTGCTTGGCTTGACATCTGTGGTATCAAAGCAAGTACTAAACTTGGTCGCGCTATGAAAGCTGCGGGTATCAAAAAGGCATACAACGGAAGTTTCCAAATTTGGAATCCTTCAACCTTTAACTGTCAGAATGTCGACACCAAGGAAGCTGGTGCGCAAGCTGCCGCGGAGGTTTTTCGCTCGTACGGATTCAAGGCTTACGCAGGAAGTCGTTTAGATTAAGGCAAATGAATGCTTGACACAGTCAGACAATGACTGTATAATACATCGTATTAAACAAGTAGGAAGCAGCATCTGCTCTGATGTGACAGAAAGTAAGGTCTGTCGAGTGTTTTCTAAAGTCGGCGCAAGAGCCACAACAAATTTTTAGGTACCAACTGCGGTTGGTAGCTACACAGAGCAAATAGGCAGTGCGTAATGGCATACCTCAATGGTTGGAAGTGACGATGGGCGTTATAGGAACTTCACAGATTTAGTCTCGCCGGATAATTGCCGACCGGCCAAATGTTGTGATCGGGACAACAGAGACATTTTTTACCTTACCGCGACGTTGCGACCGGTTTAAATGTCCTCGTATCGGCACCAAATTAAGGAGTACGGGACGGTCCTCTCCTCAAAAAAAGGACCTTGAAGA
>Ga0307377_10004885_pt1 | contig 14532 bp, 8 predicted proteins | sample TR3MG_FD_202535 | JGI IMG/M metagenome (GOLD analysis project Ga0307377, IMG submission 202535) | Soil microbial communities from Risofladan, Vaasa, Finland - TR-3 | ecosystem: Environmental > Terrestrial > Soil > Coastal area > Acid sulfate soil | place: Finland: Risofladan, Vaasa | collected... | reverse complement strand
GGATATAATACCAAAGACGAGGGATTATATGAATTTGTATTTTCGATTGACCCAGAAAATATTGATATTGAGGGTTGGATGTGGGACATTACACCTGCTTGTGATAATGCACTACCACCAACCGAAGAATATGTTAATAAAATTGTGAATCTGAAAACCAGTTCGTTTGATTTGTTTTGTTTACATGAAGCAGTTGATAGGGAGTACATGCATGGCTATCATACAATACATGCATTAGCATATGAAACCGAAAGACAAATTGAGGGTAATGGGTTTGGTGATTACGAGAAACTATTCGAAGGTGATAACAATGATGACCTACCACTATTGGTTTTCCATTATGGTATGACATTACAACAAATTAAGGATTTATTGGATAGTAGAAAAATCATTTTAAAGGATAATGAGTTTATCGAAACATCTTCAATAAGATTTAAATAGGGTTCATCTCACCATTTGGGAGAAGGAAATCGAAGCACGGTGCGTCAAGATACGTATCGTGCTTTGCTGTTTTAGGTTTATAAGTATTTATTATAAATATTTATAAATGGCTGTCAAAAAAAATCCAGACATAATTCCTGATGATGATTCGCAATTTCCTGAACACGTTCCCATTCTGCCATATGATATGCAAAGGGAAAAAGAGAAGGAAGCTGTTAGAAAATTAGCAGCAGAACTTCGTAAAAAATCAGGGAAAATTGAACCAGTTATTGTAACAAGGGATGGTATTGCAAAGAAAGCCAGCGAATTAAATATTCCTGAACAAGAATATGAATTCGTTCGTTGCGCCACAAATCCCGTATATTTCATTGAGACCTATTTAACTATTTTCGACCAGACACAAGGTATAGCAGGTATGATTGTACCATTCAAACTATTTGATTTTCAGAATACACTGGTTGACACATATTTAAACAATAGGTTTGTTGTTGCCAATAAATATCGTCAGGCTGGTGTATCAACCACGACCTGTGCGTATATTGCATGGTACGTAATGTTTAACCAGAATCGTAGTGTTGCTATCGTAGCAGATAAACTCGAAACCGCACGTGATGAATTAATGAACGATGTTGTAATGTTTATTGATAGCTGTCCAGAGTGGCTTAGACCTAAAACTGGTAAAGAATCAAACGATAAGTTCAAAGATACTCAGAAACTAAAACGATATGATAATGGTTCAAGTCTTGGTGCTTTCTCATCGAGAGGTCTTCGTGGTTATACTCCAACTTTGTTATTCTGGGATGAAACTGCATGGACAGAAAAAAGTGATAAGTTCTGGACTTCAGCTAAACCAACATTACAGACTGGTGGTGCTGCAATTATGGTTTCAACACCTTCTGGTCTTGATGCTGTATTTTACAAGACATTTGATGGTGCTCGTAGAGAAGAAAACAACTTTAAAGCCGTTGAACTCTGGTGGTATAATGACCCAAGATATAATAAAGACTTGGTTTGGTTGAAAAACAAAGGGAAGGAAAACGAAAAGAAATTAGTTGACCAGAATTGGGATAATAAAACCAGAATCCAAATGATGGATGATGGCTGGGAAGCCAGTTCACCTTGGTTTGAGGAACAGGTAAGGGATGCCAACGGTGATATGCGTAAAATCGCACAAGAACTTCTATGTTCTTTCTTAGGTTCTGGCGATAACTTCATTGCAGAAGAATATCTTTTACGTATACAAGAACATGAAGTAACCACACCTATTCGTCAGGAATACATGGATTTAAATATGTGGATATGGGAAGACCCAATCGTAGGTGAAGACTATATTATGACGATAGATGCTTCAGCAGGTCATGGAGAAGACAACTCAACAATTAATATATTGAAGAATACTGAGATAATTGAGGAAAAGATTATAACAAAGGGTGATAGGGTTAAGAAAGTTAAAATTAAGAAGCATAAATTATTGCAGGTAGCTGAATATTATGGGAAAGTTGTGCCTCAAGTACTTGCAGAAATCGCATATCAATATGGTAGACGATATAATAATGCCTATACTGTTATTGATGTAACTAATGGTTATGGGGTTCAAAGTATTGAAAAATTATTGGAGTTTGGATTTGAAAATGTTCATTATGCCGAGGTAACACATAAACCAACAAGAGATAGATTACAGGGTTACATTAAAAAGGGACAGAAGGTAATGCCTGATGGTACGGTAATAAACGTGGATTTAATCCCCGGTTTCTTCATTGGAAACAACCGTGCATCAGTTGTTCTTGAGATGCAGAGAGCGATTCATATGGAAGACGTGATAATCAGGTCAATAAGATTATTAAATGAATTGAAAACGTTTGTTACTGTGGCTGGAAACCGTGTTGCAGACCATAAACGTAGCTTCCATGATGATAGTATTATGGGATTGTCTATTGGTTTATATGTGATAAACTTTGACATGGCTCGATATAAACAAAGTAAAGGTATTACTGAGAAATTACTTAATTCAATTATTACACTGAACGATATTAGCGATATGGAAAGAGTCAAGGGTTTCAAAAATAAACCAATGATTCCTAACCATAGCTCATATCCATCTGAGATGTATCAAGCAAACTCTTGGTTATTTAAAGGAATTAAGGATAAAAACAAAAGATAGAATGTATTTATAGTTAAATCAACTTTTCCGAAAAATTAAAGTATTTATAAAAAACTATAATAAATTATAAAAATGGCTGAACAAGAAAAAAGAGGTACAATATATCAACAGCTTAATAAACTTTTGAATCTTGATGGCATGGGATTTCAGGATGCACAACCATCTATCTCACAAAGCACACCATCTAAGGAAGCTAAAATTGTTATTAAAGGCAATACCCCTGAAGAAATTCACAGAAAAGGTCTGGAAATTGAACAGAAGAAAGAACTACAAAATAAATTCTTTAGGACTACCGATAGGGGTTTTCAGAAAGCACTTCAATATGAAGCAGCCAGACTTCCCGCATATATCGACTATGAGGGTATGGAATACTACCCAATTATCAGTAGCGCATTGGATTTATTCATGGAAGAAGCAACTACAATTGGAATAAACGGTAAAATGCTTAATATTTATTCCAATAAAGAAAGAATCAAGACTCTGTTAGAAGAATTCTTCTATGATATTGTTAACGTGAATGTTAACTTGCCTTTCTGGGTTAGAAATGTGGTAAAATATGGTGATAATTTCGTATTACTTTACGGTGAACGTAAAAAAGGTATTACTCACGTAAAACAATTGGTTAACTATGAAATTGAAAGGTTCGAAAGAATACAAAACGGTAAACCAATCGTCAAGTTCAAGGAAAGGATGACTGGAGATGAATTCAATGTATTTGAAATCGCTCACTTTAGGCTTCTTGGTGATGATAAGTATCTACCTTATGGTTCATCTGTTTTAAATAAGGTCAGAAGAGTGTTCCGTCAGCTTGTAATGGCTGAAGATGCTATGCTTACTTACCGTATTATCCGTGCTGGTGAGAAAAAAGTGTTCAAAATTGATGTTGGGAACATTGATGAAGAAGATATTGAGGAATATGTATATAAAGTTGCGACCAAGTTCAAAAAAACAGCGCAAGTACACGCAAATGACGGTCAAATTGACTACAGATTTAATATTTTAGGAAATGATGAAGATTATTTCCTTCCAGTAAGAAACGCAAACACACAAACGGGCGTGGAGACGCTCCCCGGGGCATCAAATCTCGATGCAATTCAGGATATCGAATATCTTAGAGACAACCTGTTCATTGGATTGGGTATTCCAAAGCCATTCTTGAGCTTTCAAGATGCTGCAGGTGCTGGTAAAAACATGGCACAGTATGATATCAGGTTTTCTAAGAAAGTAAATCGTATTCAACAAGCAATGGTTCAGGAACTCAATAAAATGGCGATGATTCACCTATATTTATTGGGTTATAGTGGTGAGGATTTAAGTGGTTTTGAATTAACCCTTACTAATCCTTCAACACAACAGGAATTATTGAAATCCGAATTATTGCGTGATAAAGCACAATCATATGCTGAATTAACTCGTGGCGAAGGTGGTATTGCTGCAATGTCACATACCAAGGCGAAACGACTGTTATTCAACATGAGTGACAGAGAGATTGTTGATGACCTCAAGCAACAGAAAATGGAGAAGGTTGTTATGCAAGAACTTGCAGATGCTCCTGTTAGTATTAAGAAAACTGGTTTATTTGCTGATATCGATAAGCGATTTGGCGCACCAGAAGAGGTAATGGCAAGCGGTGGAACTGAAATGGGTGGAGCACCACCCGAAGGTGGAGAATTAGGTGGAATGCCACCATTAGGGGGTGGAGCACCAGCAGGTGGTGGAATGCCACCATTAGGTGGAGAATTAGGGGGAGCACCAGCAGGTGGTGGTGAAATGCCACCGTTGGCAGAACGACATTCGAAACTAAGTGAAGAAGAATTTAGTCTACATGTTGAAAGAATGGTTTTTGGTAATAGTGTAGAACCAGAGCATAAAAAAGAGAAGAAGAACAAGAAAATTATCAGTGAGAATAACGAGGCTAATGATAAGCTAAATAAAAATGCTCAAGATATGATTACTGAAATTGATTCATTGCTGGAGACTACAGAAAGCTTCAATACACAGACAAAAATTACTGAGGCAGAAGATATTAGTCTTGAGGATATTGAAGGAATGGAGATTACTGAATAAGTACGTATGACATTTATATATGGTAAGTAGCAAACATTTACAATTAATAATAGTATTTATATTAAATCGAATAAACCCATATGAAAAACACTAATATTGGAATAGCTAATTTAGTAGTTTCAAACAAATTGAAAGAGTCATATTTTCAAGGCACTTTACTTGAAGAGTCGAGAAATATAACATCTGACTTTCTCAGTATTGTGAAAAACTCACCAATATTGCAATTGGAATTCAAGGTGTTCAATAATATTGAAAATAAACACATTGAAAATGAGTTGCTTGCAAAGGATTATATCGACAATCACATTAAGTTGTTTGAAGTATATACTATAGAGGAAATTGATGCCGAACGTCAGAAAATGAACGACTTTCTTATGGAGAATGTTGTTGGTGGAATAACTGAAGCAGATTATGACACAGAAAAGGTTGATTTATATAATGCTATTGACGCACTTATAACCGAATCTCTTAATGATTATGATAAGGTTGATGTTGATAATATCTATGAATCATTTAATATTGTTTTAAATCATGTGAAAGAACCTAAGAAGGTCTTAGTTGAAAGTCTTGAAACAAATGAAGTTGGTGAAGAGATTATTGAAATAGCTGTCGAGAAATTTAACGAAAAATATGCTGAACTCAATGAAGACGATAAAAACTTATTACAATTACTTATTAAATCAAACGATAAAGAGAAAAAGGAGATTCTTGAAAGCTATAAAGTCGAAAGCCTTCAAATATTAGAAGGAATTAATAAGGATAGTGTTAAAGAAAATATTCTAAAGGCAATTCAGAAAATAAAGGAAATGAAATACAATAAAACCAATGTTGATGATGACATCATTAGTTTACATGGACTGAAAAGAGACTTACTATAAAAAAGGGCATCGAAAGATGCCTTTTTTGTTTTACGTATATTTGTTAAAGAAATCCTTCCTCATCATATTCATATCAACCTTCCCACTAATTCCAGTAACTTTACCCTGAGAAGTAAACTGCCATGCAGTCCAAGGTATGTGAGAATCTGATTTAGCTTTCCAACCTTTAGGTGGTGTTGGTAAAACTGTTTCAGGACTTCTTCCATTTTTTAATATAGGATAGTTTGCCAACCATAATGGATATTTACTGAAATCAGTCACACCATTTGTATTTAAGAAGTTAGCGTATGAGTATATGATTGTGTCATACCCACCAGCCTTCAATACATTAATAAATGTTTGTATGTATATTGGCATGCTTACTTTTCTGTTTGTCCAAGCAACTGGCTTCATTTTAGTTGGGTATGCTTTATCAATAAAGTTTTCTACATCCAATACAAGAGGGAAATCTGGTTTTGGTAGTTCAGCGACCTTTTCCAAGAACCAATTTGCTTCTGCTGTTGCATCTGCTGCTGGGTCGGTAGAGGAACCGGGGCGTGCAAAATGATAATACCCGATTTTCACGCCATTATTAACTGCATTCCTGATATTTTTCTTGAGGTCGTAATTCGAGGAATTTTCATCATAGAACCAAGTACCTTCAGTAACTTTTATAAATGCAAAGTCCACACCATATTCTTTAGTTTGACTCCAATTAACATTGCCCTGATAATTAGATATGTCTATACCAAGAACACTATCTAAATCCTCAAGCCTTTCATTTGATATCATTGATGCTTCTGTGCCTTCTTCAGCAAAATCTGTTAGTGCTTGAGAAACACTTGAACCCTGAAATCCCATAGAAGCTGCTGGACTTGTTACTCTTGGAACTGGATATTTTAAGATTTTAGTACCAGTAAATGAAGTATTCATTTTATTTGGTACAATATCGTGTTCAACTTTTAATATAAGGTACGCACCATTAAAAAGCGGTACATTGTCCAATTGAAAATATTGTGTTGGTTGAATCATTGCATTCCCTAAACCAGTAACAGTTGCACTATATGCACGATTTTCATATAAATTATAAAGATTCTGACCTTTTGGTATTGGTGCGTTCTTACCTTCATCACCAGCGAGTCTCGCCAATATTTGAATACTTTCGTTTGTTTCAGGATATTCCTTACTATCAATTTTTATGTCACTGAACATTGATTGATTCTGCTGTCCAAATAATACCCTAAATGCTCTTACTTGTCTGAATTTAAAACGACTGCGTTCTTCTTGTTTATCATACTCTGGGTTTGCTGGACAATCTGAACCAAAATCTAAGGCATCTGTTGTTGTAATATCAGTAATACCATCATCCTTAAAACCATTATTTAGGTCATTTGGATAACTTGCTGAACCACCAACATATAAACATACAAATGCCTGTCGTTGTTCTACCTTGTCATTAGGATTAATTTTAAATGTATTCTCCCAACTTTCAGGGGAATGTGAAATAAAGTTTTGAAGTGGAAAGAATAGGAAATTATTTCTTGACAATAGCTGTGATATTACAGTGAAAATCGAAGCGTTATTATCTTCATATAAATCCAATAATATCTCAGGATTTATACATGTATTACCAACGGGATTCATTGCCCTATCCACAAATACAAACGAATCGATTAAATCTTCACCTTTGAGATTAAACGGGTAGCCGTCAGACCCTTCTTCGGGTCCTGTCAGCCATTTATCGTTAATATTTTTGAACGAATAATATAGTTGCGTCATAACATCAATATCACCCTTTAACCTTTGATTTTCTTCTTCAATTTCTTTTTGAGCTTCTTCATCGAGTGAGATTTGATTAGCTAAATTACTGAAAAGCTGTCTGAAAAACCTGTCATTTACTTGTTGTTTATCTTTATCCGCATCACTTGTACCATCGTTTATGCTTTTCAAACTACGATATGTTGCGGGACTTTGATATGCATTAAATGTATTTTGTGTAAAGCTGATTATTGTAGTTTCTTCCATAAGTGGTTGTAAAACGGATTGCCAAAAACTTCCTTGACGTTCGTTATCTTTTGTATCTGGGTTAAGATATGCCTCATATAGTTTTTCTCGTTTCCCACCGTCAGTTACACCAGACTGGACTATTCCATATAGTCTTTCAAGGTTATTTGCAATCGTTTCATATGTACCGTCAATAATAAATGTGTTGTAGTATTCCTTGAATAATTCTTTATCCTTTTCTGACATATATGTATTGATGTCGTGGATGTCTGCAAAAATATAAACACCACAAACACTCATCTCAGTTCCCGCCCCATTTAAGAAAAATTCTTGAAATTGTTCTCTCAACCCATTAGTATCAGCATCAACTAATGCACCAATATATGCTGGTAAGAATTTCGGAACATCAATAGCTGCTGGGTTTCTAAAAATCGTATAAGCTAAAGCGTTTGGAAACGTGTTGAACGGTCCGAGCGTGTAGCCAAAATTCGATAAAAGCATTGTAGCACTAAACGCATTTCTTTTTGAAATCACATCATCAAATATTCTGGTATCAAAATATGATAATACTCCAACCCAAGTATCTACAATGTTTTGGAAATTTTTCATGGTGAGTGCTCGTGTTCCAACGGAGGTGAAATCAAACGCTTGGTTTCCCTGATTTTTTAAATTATCTGTTATGAATTCTTCTTTATCAATAGACCAATCAAAATTGCTACTATCTCTCCATTTAGGTGGTAAATCCACTAATCCCTGCTCATAAAATAAAATTTTTGTTAATTTTCTATTTTCATTAACTCTATTGAATGAAGATATGTATCTCGTTTCGAGTGGAATGCCACCAAAATTATCTAATTTATTTGCCTTTTCTGTGTTTTTCTTAACGAATGTGTCTTTAATATATAGTACATTTTCATTTGTAAATAAATATGATTCTTCGGGAAGTCTATTAAACAATAGTTTCTTAAAAAAACCTCTCTGTACGTCTTCGGCAAATTTATCAATTGGTGACCCACCTTCATCTTTAGGTGTTAGTAATTCAATGGTATCGAAATATATATTTGCTCCAATATATTCTGGATTATTTTTATCAATATATGAATCATCAATCACCTCAATTGTTCCATCAGGAAAAGCATATTCTGCTTGAACATTGTCCGCTAAATATGTATAGAAATCCGAGAACGTTCCCTGACCACCATATCTTTCAGCTACAGTTTTAAGATTTTGAGATATCTTAGAATTACTTAATGACATTGCCAAGTTAAGTGCCTCTGCTTTGGCATATAAATTAACATATGCCTGTTGTGCATCCTTTGGGTTGGCGTAAAAGTCGATTGGTAATGAACTTTGTGTAAGGATATAGAATCTATCTAATAAAACACTGAATATTTCGTTTAAATTAGTAAGTCCAGCATAAGGTGTTGACGGGTCAGTTCCTGATAATGATGAATCTATTGGTGATATTGGTATCCACCTTTTCACACCATCTGAATCTGTTTCATCTTTCATGTTATAATCTAAGACAATTCTTCTTTGTTTCGTGAAAGTATCAATAAAATCTTCAATCAGTTTCGATTCTGGAAACGGTGTTGGTATGAGTTGATTTAGTTCATATGGCGAATTTCTTACTTCTGTTTGTCCACAAGTTTCGTCTTCTTTTTTAATGATAAGTGGAAACGGAAATATATTTTCTTCCATGTTATTAGTTCCAGAGTCTTTCATGTTCCCACCATTGGCTATAATATATTTAATATCTTCAGCATTATGGTGCTTCTGCGCATCTTTTGATACGTCACGTAATACTTTATAGAATTTATCAACATCATCTAAAATGACTTTAAATATGTTATATATCGTAGGACGCATGCCGAGTTTTTCATCAATCATATTATTGATTTTTACTGTCATTTTCTGACCAGCAGCATCTTTAGCTGCTTCAATTTCTAACTTGGCTTGAAATAACTTGAAGTAAAAATTAGTCACATCCAATATATAATATGGTGTAGTGGGTGTGCTGTCCGTTATTCTTTGATATGGCGTAGAAATATTGTATGCGTTACGAATTGTATTTGGTAAAGATATGTCTGTGTCTATAATTCTACCATATGTTCCACCCTGAACCGCAGTTCCATTTAATAACTGTGTTCTGTATGTTGCTAATCCTGAATATAACGTCTCTAAATTACTTGGGTTTCCAATGTAGCCAATGCATAATCTTTGATTGATTGTTGATGGTTCAGTATCGGTTTTTAATGACTTAATATATTCGTCATAATCTCTTATGTTTATCAATTTTGTTATGGCTGGTGCTTGTTTTGATGTGACATCATTAACAAACACATATGAGGTCTCCCCTAAAATTGTTCTGAATCTTGAAAGTGCATTTATTGTTGTTTGGTTATTATTAAATGCAGTTAGTGCATTATCATATTTAAGACTTTCAATATCAGTATCCAGTAGCTTATTACCTGCAGAGTATAGGTTTTTAAGTTTTAATATTAATTCATTTGTATTTTGTGGTGGTTCGTTTTGTTTTGGATTCATTGAAATCCTGTCGTCTATTAATGGAAAATTGATGGCATATTTAAATAATGTGTCAGATAATGGGGCAAATGTAACTGCCACGAATTGTCCGTCAATTATAAAGTTACCGTTATCGGATTTAAACTCTGTCGTATATTTAACTAAGTGTAGTCGATATTCTAATGTCTTACCATAATATCCTTTAATTTTTAAATTAAAAATTGGTGGCGGGAAATCAAATAATACCCTATATGGTGAATTTTTTTGATTGAAGAATGACAATCCTCTCACATCAATAAATTGAATGTTGACTTGAGGCACATAAGAAGAATCAACAACAACTTTAATGTTTGAGATTCCGAATGATTCGTACTGAACCTGATTATCACCCGTACTACCATCATAATAATTTGTTGTGAATTTCAGATAGTCAGGATTATTAATGTCATCAGCACCACCTGTATTATTTTTGTTTTGGTTGTTGCCCAAGAAATTAACATTTAATGTGTTTTCCAGACCAGTTTTTTGAATTCCCTCTCCAATAACAATTACACTTCTACCTTTTCTAACTGCAGTTAATTCAGCAAATATGTGCATGTCCTGATATTGACTAATAGAATTATCGATATTAGGGTTGATGTTGACTGCGTTAGGGTCTTCAATGTAATAGATGTTCTTATGCTTCTTTGCGATGCCAGCCATTCAATTAAATTTTTATATAAATACGATATAATAAAAAACTTAGTATGGATAAAATAATTGAGGTTTTCGAACTATTTATTAAAAAGAAATTTACGATGTTATTTCAATCAATATTATTGCAGATATCCGCTCATACACATCCAATATGGAGTAATGTATTTTTCTATCTTTTAGTTGTCGCTGTTCTGGGTTTTATTCTCTATTCATTATATATGATTGGACTGATGAAAAAAAGAACTGCCGATATGAAATTAATGCAACAACAGCATGTAGCAAGAGTTGATATAATAAGAAAAGAACATACAGATACTTTGGAAAAGATAAGATTGGAGATGCTAAACAGAGAAGAAGAACGGGGTCGTCAATGGATGGAAAGTGAAAAAGAAACTCTGCGTGTTTTAAGTGGTGTTTCAACCCTATTAGATTTGAGTGATAAGATTGGAAGAGTCGAATCGGAAAAAATTCTGAAAAAGCTCGATGAAATTCAACAAAAGGTAGAGAATAAGGCAGAAAAATAATCGATACTATAATACGAAGTCATATGTCACTAAAATTAGAAAAACTCAATGAAGTTAATACCCAGCTTAATAATATTTTAAAAAAGTTGGAAACATATGTTTTTATTGAAAATATCCCTGATGTTCGGGAGAAAATAGTGGTATCTGAACAACCCATTGTAGAGATGCCGATAAAACAATAAATAAAACTATTTATATAAAAGAATATAAGATGCTAAAGAAACAATTAAGCAGGATATTAGAGGAAGGCGATACAGGGTTCGGTATATTAATCGAACATGATGCTGGATATATTAATAGCGAGTTAAACCCAACAATCATTAAAGAAAACTTTGAACTCAAACCCAATGAACCAGTTCTAATTAATTGTATTTTACAGAAATGGGGAGTTAAAAACAAAAATGGTAGAATCTATCCTAAAGATGTTTTAGTTCCACAGGTTGATGTTTATCAACAATTGGTTGATACTAATAGTGCGGTTTCAGAAGCAGACCATCCAGACTCAAGTATCATTTCATTACAGAACATCTCACACATAGTAACAAAAATGTGGTGGGGTACTGGTGAGTTTGAGAACGTGTTGTATGGGCAATTGAAGATAATTGTTAGCCCCGGTTTCATCAAATATGGTGTAGTTTCCGTTGTTGGTGATAAGATTGTATTATACTTACAAAATAAAATCAAGCTCGGAATTTCAAGTCGTGGTGTTGGAACACTTAAAGAAGTTAATGGTGAAAATATGGTTCAAGGAGACTTCGAACTAATTGGTTTTGACTTGGTTGCAACGCCAAGCACCCCGGGTGCATATCTATTCCCACTTGATAAGGGTGACAAGGGTGTTGTTAAGTTTGGTGAGAACTATGTTCAGAAGAACGGTATATACCTTAAAGAAGATGAAGCTAAGATTATGAAAGCCACTGATAGATTTCTTTTATAATGGGGCGTAGAATATAAACATAATAATCCAGATAAGCAAGATTTTTATTAAAAATAATACTTTTTCGCAAAGATTATGTATTTATAAGAAAATTATAGTATTGGGTACGACAATTTAAGAAAAATGGCAAACGACAATAAATCAACGATAATTAAAGAAGCTTTAACTGATTATAAAACAATCATGGAAGCTGCGGACGCTAATGCTAAGAAAAAGTTAGCAGAAGAATTTCCTGAAAACTTTAACAAGTTATTGAAAGAAGAAATAAATAAAAATAAATCAGCAAAAGAGTCTTACAAAAAATTAGACGAAGCAAAAGAATCTGATAAAGATGGAACTGAATCAAACAAAGAATCTGATATGAAGAATCAAAACAAAGAGACCAGTAAGGTCAATGAAACAGTTGGAAAAGGAAAACCTTTCGAAAAACCAGCACCAAAGGTAGCTGCAGTGAAAGAAGACGTAAAAATTACCGACACAGTTGGTAAAGGCGACCCATTTGATGAAAAACCAAAGGGCGTTAAGAAAATTGATGAAGAGCGTGAAAAAGACTTTATGGGTGATGTGGAGAATGATACTCCAAATCAAGGTAAAGGCGAACTTGAAAAAGGTGACGCTTTCAAAGAAAAACTTAAAGGACCGTCTTCAGGAAAACCGATTTCAAACATTAAAGAAGAATTTGATATATCAGAACTTGATATGGGTAGTGTAGGTACTGCAATGGACGGTGCTGAAGAAGATGATGAGATAATTACTATCGATGAAATCGAAGCAGAAATCTCACAAATGCAAGGATTAGGAGAGGAACTTTCAGATATGAGTGGTTTACCACGTCCTACTGAACAACCTCGTGGAAGTGCTGAAGGACAAGGTGGCGATGCATTCACAAAACAACTCACCGATATGAAAAATCAAATCGATGAAATGTTGAAGGGAATGGAAGGCTATCCAAGACCTAAAGTTGACCAAGTAACTGGCAAAATGACAGAAATGGAATTACAACCAGATGAAATGAGTCCTGCAGATTTTCAAAGTGCTGCAGCAATCACCGAAGAAGAAGCAATTTCCGATGAGGATATTGATGCTGTTTTAGGTGCTGCACCCGAAGAAGAAGTCCCTGTTGAAGAAGCACATGGTGTTTCATTTTCATCAGGAACAGTAGTAACGGGTAAATTAGGTGATAACGAAGGGAGTCGTGGTAGATTCCGTAAAGGTGGCGTAGATGAGTCTAAAAAAATTGGAAGTTTAATCGAAGAGAACAAGAAATTGACCAAGAAATTAAACGAAACAAAGAAATTCAAAGAATCTGTAAGCACCTTAGTCGAGCAGTATAAAGGCGCACTCGAAAAGTATCGCAATCAATTAAAGGAGATGGCAGTTTTCAATACCAATTTAGCGCATGTAAATAACCTATTGGTAAATGAAGGTTTGGCATTAACACAAGATGATAAAATTAAAATTATCAACGAATTCAAAAAAGTTGATAGTATTGCTGAGTCACAGAAAAGGTATAAGACTTTCCTATCAGAAATGAAAGAAAGTAAGAAAACCCTATCTGAAAACATTGAAGGAAAAGTAGCTGCCTCAGTTGCTCCATCTTCAAAGCAAAAACTTGACGAAGTAGTTGAAAAAACAGCTTATGAGAACAATGACCACCTTAACAGGATGAAAAAAATCATTGAGACCATAGAACATAGAGGCAAAAAAATAATTTAAAAACAAAATTAAAAACATAATAAAATGGGATTTTTAATGGAAAGTGCGGAAGTTGGTAACATTGGTTTAAAGCAACTCCGTGAACAAAGAGAAATTACAACAAATCGTTGGGAAAAAATCGGACTTTTAGAAGGTCTTGAAGGCAACGTAAAAGAAAACTGTGCTCAGTTATTCGAAAATCAACTTTCACACATGATTAATGAGTCGTCAGATTCATCAAACAGTGGTCAGTTCGAAACTGTAGCATTCCCTGTAATCAGGAGAGTATTCGCTAAACTTTTAGCAAATGACATCGTATCTGTACAGGCACTCAACCTACCTATTGGTAAGTTATATTACATCAATCCAAAAGCAAGTGTTAGAGTTGTTAACGACCAAGCTAACCCGAATGTGGTTGGTCCTGAAAATGGTGGTTTAGGTATGCACACATCTCCTGACGGAGCTTATGGAAACGCTGCTGTTAAAGCTGACGATGTAAAAACACAATGGGAAACTCGTTCATTATATGATGCTTTCTACGCTACTGAGTATGCACAAGAAGGTGATTCATTATTTGACCGTTCAAGAGGTAACATTACAGTTGTAACTGGTTTAACAACCGCT
>Ga0307377_10004884_pt1 | contig 14533 bp, 11 predicted proteins | sample TR3MG_FD_202535 | JGI IMG/M metagenome (GOLD analysis project Ga0307377, IMG submission 202535) | Soil microbial communities from Risofladan, Vaasa, Finland - TR-3 | ecosystem: Environmental > Terrestrial > Soil > Coastal area > Acid sulfate soil | place: Finland: Risofladan, Vaasa | collected... | reverse complement strand
ATAATGCTCTTGGTCACTATAATACGCAATTGCCTTTTTACCATAAAAAGGCAATTGCGTATTATAGTGACCAAGAGCATTATCAGGTAAATCCTCAAATGGTTGTTTCATCTTTTTGGTGTATCGAGTGGTCTGAAAATTCTTTGGTTTATTTGATTTCCAATCTGTTATTAGAATACCGAGATTACCATTAGTTCCAACAACCAACCATACCTTATCGGGTTGTCCCGTATACTCCAATTCAGGATGTCCCAAGACCATTTCCGTATCAATCAATACACAACCTCTTTCTTTTAGTAGGTCAATGTATCTTTTACCGGCAATAATCATCGTATCACTCTTAATGATTTGTTCGGCATCACAATCGAATATCGGTTGACGAACCACCTTATCAATACCAAACTCTTTAAGGGTATGTTCCTCTAAAAAGTAGTGACATCGAGATCCTAAGTTTGTCGACTTTCTACCAGATTCCGCCCACTCTTCCATTAGTCTTTCAGCTTCATCAGGATCACCACCTGCTTTATTATAAGCGGCTTGTTCGGTTGGGAACTCCTCGTAAAATATTTTCATTACTTTAGACACCGATGGAAAATCACTTTTAAGATCACCGTTAACATCTAACATCGTGTATTTATGACTTTCCTCCTCAAAGGTTAGTTGGAATTCTTTTTGTTTCTGTGAGATAATGTCTCTTATCTCTTGTGATATTTTTCTTAAATCCATTATTTTATAATATGATAATATTCATCTTTTATTTCACCTCTAAGGTCGGCGATATCCTTGTCATCAGGTAGTTTAACCAATTTGATCCTACCCCACAATTCACCACCATTTAATTCGTGATAAAGTTTGACCGCGTTCTCCCAAGCATCCGCATCCAAACAAATAGTTATATTACCTTTAGCTTTTTTGTAAATCGTTTCAAACAAAATTTCTGACATGTGTTTACCCAACATCGGTATTGCATTATCTAAAAACAAACCATCAAAGGCACCTTCAACCAAAAAAACATCTTTATTCCAATCAATAAGATTCTCCCAAAAGATAATTTTATCCTTCTCAGCTTCAGGGTTTTTATATTTTGCTCGAGACATAGGGTTCCAACTTCTTGCAATATAATAATTCAATTCACCATTCTTATCGTATGATGGTACAACAATACGACCAGCATGGTCACCTTTATCACAAAATCCAATTTGATATTTTTCAATCATATAATCGGAAATTCCCCGATTATGTAGGTAATTTATAGCTTGTCTTCTAACAGGATATACCGGACTTGAGTCTTTGAATAGGGTGAATGAGTCGGGAAGTCTAAGGGTTTTTTTCTTTTTTTCTCTCTTAACAACGGTTTCGGGTTTTAGGACGGTATAAAGTTTCTTTTGTTTTCTGTTTCCGTATTTGTCGAATATCTTACCTAAAGATCCATGGGTCCCTTCACTATCACCACAAGCCCAACACTTATAGACATTATCTATGTAGTTAACCTCCAAGTTGTGTTTATTCCGGTCCTCATCACATACAGGGCAGTTGAAAGAAATTTGTCCACGGTTGGGGTAATGAAGTCCATGATCACCAAGAACTTCCTCCAATAACTCAACTAATGCTTCATTTTCATCCATCTCCTATAATATAAACATAAACTTTCAATACATCAACTACACAAACTTTCGGGTTCTTTTATATTTATTGTTGATATGCCAACACAAATCACTATTTCAACTTTAACGGGAGCTCAACCATTTGATGTTTATTCTTGTGATACAGGATACACAAATTGTATTTATATCTCAACAATAACTTCGGGTCAGGTACCTTATAGTTTTGATTTACCATTTATTCAAGAAGGTATGGCTGAAATCGGTCTCAAAGTAGTTGATAATAATAACTGCATTATCGAATTAAATGTTATAACATAAAATGGCTTGTAATAATTTAGGTCTTTGGGTTTATAGTGGTACTTCAACTGGATTGTGTAATGAAACACCAAACATAACTTTATATGGTGAAAATCTTTTTCTTGGTGAACCACTTTTTAGTGCTGCGACCTGTACAGATCCTACAGATTTAATATCAACAGGATTTTATTCGAATGGAAATATAACTTTCGAATTTTCTTATCTTTTTAGTCAATATTATGTAAGTAGTATGTCTGGTTGTACTACAGATGGTAGTTTATACTGCATACAAAATGAGCCGGGTTATAATGCTACATATGTTATGTATGGTGTTCAAGACACTTATCCTGTTTATACGTCTGCAACAAACAGTACTTGTATATATTATTCCACAGTAGAGAGTAGATGGTGTTTGTCAAATGCGTTAGGTTCACCATGTATTCAATTTGGTACGTATGGTAGTACAAGTTCTGAACCTGATTTTGATATAACAGTTGGTTATCCTGGGTTATGTGTAACACCTCCAGCACCACCTGTTGATCCTTGTGCCACTTTTGATTTTGACGCAATTTTTGATTGTTTGGTACCAGTATCTCCAAGCCCGACACCAACAAATTCACCTACACCAACTCCAACACCAACTCCAACATCTTCTAACCCATGTGGTGGAGTTTCGTTATTAGCGACTGCAAGTGGTTACACACCAACTCCAACACCCACTAATACTCCAACACCTTCACCATCTCCTGAGGTTACAAGACCTTGTAATTTCTCAGGTGAAGTTATATTTAACGCTTTCTCTGAGACTCTTGAATGTGCAAATAGTAAAAAATTCAAAGATTGTTTCACGGGTATTGATTACTTTACGTCGAGTATTGTTTTAGTTTCAGGAACTACATCACCTAAAGAAGGTTACGTCTACAACGCAACCATTAATGGTCAGGGGTATTGTGTTGTTTATGAAGGTTTGTTTGAGAATATAAGTGGTAATGATACCATATCATTAACTACTGAGATTGGTGCATCTGTTGACGGAGCGTGTTTAAATTGTACACCCAATTTAACCGCAACTCCAACGCCTACACCTACAACCACACCTACACCAACACCGAGTTTACCAGCTTGTATTTTGTTCGGGTATATAATAAATAATCAAAACATTAACCCTTATATTTTTGACTTTATTACTTGTGATGGACCTCAAACTCAAACCATTCAAGGTTATGGATCATCTATTATTTGTGCATCAGTTGTACCAACAACGACGTCTCCTAACATTACAATAACACCTTTAGGTTCAGCTTGTTTATAAAAAAAAATATCGGTCGATTGACCGATATTCGAAATTATCTGTGTATTACCCGATAATTAATCCCAAATTTCTTTGAGTCTCATAAATCCTAATACACAAGTGTAAGCATCTGTTTGATCAAAGTTTTCCTTTTTGAGGGTATTATTTTTAGTATATAACCATTTAATTTGTGGTTCTTTTTTGGCAACCTTTTCCCAAATAATCATTTTCTTATCTGCATCTTTTGGTAAACCTCCGAATAATACAAACTTTTTCTTGTCATTCTCTTGTACTAAATCAGGAAATGCAAACTTTCTTGAATTATAAGTTGATATAAATTCTGGTACAATACCTAATATATTATAAATCTCTTTAAAGATGAAACTATTGAATCTTAGTAGGGTTTGGATTGTATAGATATTGTTTGAGTTCAATAATGGTTCTTCAATAACCACTCTTACAATACCTAATTCTTTATACTCTTTAAGTTTCTCAGCAAATACCTCCGACTTCAACAATAATTCTTTCAATTTATCGTCGTCACCCTTATCCATTTTAGGTCTGGGTGATATATGAGTCAACTCTAATAACTCTTGGGTCTTAATATCAAATAAAGCCCATCCTATTGTTCTTGTGGATACGTCCAAACCTAAAACTTTAGGTGAGTTTTTTAAATTTTTTGCCATAAACAATAATGTTTTATTTTATAATAACCTAAAACTATAAAAATTGTAGTTTTATTAGAAATCTAACTTCACAACGTATTGTTGGATACCTTGTCTTAATACTGGTGATTGTAGTTTAGACATCACCAAAATATCTTGATTGTCGTCTAATAAGGCAATCTCCGTAACATACGATGGTGTACCAGGTGTCCATGTTGGGTTCTGAGATATTAAGAACTCATTAAAACTTAAGTTGATCTTATATTTCATTTCATAAATGGTTGCTTGGATATCTGTTTCCAAATTACCATAAAAGTAATATTCATCACCAAAGTTTAATTGTTGTCCTGTTGCACCATTTTGTGGTAGTTGGATATAGTTGTTTAGGTTATAGTATGGTGCTGAACTATAATTTTCAGCGGTAACTACGAATGTGGATGCTGTTAACGACTGTTGAGTAACGTAACCATTTATAAACATATCACTAATTTGATCTGTAAAATCAATCAATTTCCATAGTGAAGGATCAGGTCGTTGTCCTGCAACCGTTTTTTGGGCTAACACTTGGAATTGTGTTGCGTAGAACCCAGCAGGAACCGTACATGTCGGACAAGAAGTCGTTGTTGTACTAGTAATTGGGTTTATTGTAGTCGTAGTTGTCGTAGGTGACATAGTTGTTGTGGTAGTGGTAGGACTAAATCCTGGTTGTACTAAACAATTAAATTCACCTCCAAATCTAACCGCAACATTCTGTGGAGTGTCAGGTGTACAAACGTTAGCAGTACCAACAACACTTGTGTAATAATTACTATGTAAAGAATTTGTAAATGTCGTCGTATTAGATAATCTATAAGTAACCCATAGTGTTTCTGCTCCTCCTGTTAAAACTCCTGTAGTGTTCGAAACTCCGCAAGTATTTGGTGTGATTAATGAAACTTGAGGTGCCGGTAAAGTCCAGTTTCTATTTGCCTTGTATGAAAGTGCTGCAACAATTTCCTCGTCATCAATAATAATTAATTTAGAGTCAGGGAAGACTTTACCAATTCTACTTGGTAATCCATTAGGTTGTGCGAATGTATCCCAAAGATTGTAATATCTTAAACCAGGTTGATTCATATTATCCGAAATACTTGATTTAATATATTGTACTTGGAATAGATTTTTACCATCAAACCCTGGAGGGTCCACCCAAAAAGTTTGTCCATAACAACATTCAGGGTTTTTATGCCACATTAATGTTGGAATATGTAATTTGAAGTTTCTTGCTTGTCCTTGTGTGTTGTCGGCGTTTTGAGCATCGTAAGGTTCTAAAGCAAATTTTTCACCATAGAAGAAATCAATAGTTTGATTAGTGTAATGAATAATCGCAATAGCCTTTTGATCTTCAGGTGTAACAACCGTTTTTTCACCAAAAGAGTTATAGTAATAAACAGGATCTGTAGATGTTTGAGCACTTGATGTGGTGTACCCGAAGTATTCTTTTTGACCAATATAATTGACCGATCCAAATTTAGTATAATCTTGATATGTGTTAGAATTCAATCCCGCAGGACTCTCAGTCCACGGAATATTCATATTCCAAATTTTCACATCAAACTGATCCGTATCACAAACAGATTCAAAATCAATCACGTTCGGAGCCCAATGTGGTTCAGGTGTGAAACTATCGTATAAAGGAACCATTTGTGGTGGATAGATTAATGTTCTACCATAACAATCAGAAGCTAAGTCTGTAAAGTCAGGTGTTGTTCTATCTAATGTTAATACGTTACCACAAACCGCAACAATTCTATAAGTTAAAATTGAAAAACAACTCACCACGTCTTTTAAACAGTCAGGTGGTGGTGGTACGGGACACTGTGGTGTATTTGATGGTGTTAGACACGGAGTTTTCGTTGGTGTTGGTGTCGGTGTTGGTGAAGCACAAACATCAGACGAAGAACTCGATGGTGTTGGTGTTGGGGTCGGTGTTTGACCTGCCGACGCACTTGGTGTTGGTGTTGGGAAATTAGAACAAGAACAGTCAGTCATTGCTCTACCATCATAATAGATTGTTATAAAATCACCTACACTAGGTGTATTATCATTTTGAGCATTACAATCCATTCTTTCAACGGTAATTTCATTTGTATCGTTTAGAGTTGACATGTTTACAACATAATTAGGTGTAACTACATAACTATTATTTACAAGTGCTTTCCAATCGATTGTTGACGCTGTTGTTGATCCAGTAAAAAATCCTCTCATCGCCGCTCTGTTGTAAACTGACTCTATACCTGAATCCATAAAAGGAATACCATATATGTTTGTTTGACCTTCATCAACCAAATAAGGATACTTAACATATTGTCTATTAGATTCTGGAACGCCAGAACTATTTTGAGCATTAAATTCAGGTTCTAAAACAACCGTATTTGCTTGATTGTATGTGTTAGGAAGTTTGTTATATGAAACTTCACTATCACCTAAAGCAAAATAGGTAATTCTAAAATTACCTTCAGATAGTCTTTGTCTACCTGTATCAGTTACACGAGTGTTAACTAATCCTGACGTATTTTTAATTATGTATGCCATTTAAATGATAAATATTCTAATATTCATTTTATATAACCACAGGTCCAGGTGGTGTTGAGTTTATCACGTTTAGATTACAACAGTCACAGTTTTCTATTACATTATTAGTAATTAATAATTGGTAATATCCTGATGCCGACTCACAAGGTCCTGTTGGGTTATTTATAACACTATTAGTAATGGACCCGTTAATTATTTGATTACTTGTCATAGTAATTGTGTTTTGGAAAGTTCTTGTTTGTTGGGTAACATTAATTGCTCCTCCAGCGGTACAAGGTCCTCCAAGAGCGTATGTATTTGAATTCGTATTTAATAGTGTCATCGTCCCAATACCAGTAATCGTTGTTATATTATTATATGTTGGTAATGGTGATAAAGTTGTTGGGTAATAACTAAAAGTAGAAGAATGTACTAAATCAAATGTAATTGTGACTCCAGCTGGTAAAGTTGGCGTCGTAATCGAAAATAAACCTGTAGAATAATCCACGTTAAGTGTTAGGTTATATGTCGTTGGTAATGTTGTACCAACTATCGTATTACCTATTAAAGTACCTACAGTTGAGTTGGTATCCTGTACAAAAACTGTGTAATTACCTGGACTCAACCCATTAAATATTGGTGATGCTTGATAAGTAAATCCTGCGTTGATCGAATATTGATAAGGTGCTTGTCCTCCATTTGCGACTACGGTAATACTACCACTATTTGTATTACAACTCGAATTATTCACAACAGCATTTACCGATATTGTATATGCTGACGAACATGTTCCTTCTACCACACTAAAACTTGATATTTCAGGTGCACCAAGAACTTGCCAGTTGCTAATTGGTGGATCAGATGGATCATTACTTACAATTAAGACAGATGGGTTAGAATAACCTGTAAAAGTCCACTGAGAAGGTGTTGATCCTGTATTCCAATAAATTACATATTGTCCTGTAGATGATGTCCAACTCATCTGTCCGTTGATATCAACACTTGGGTTCATATCCACATTTGTTACGGTATCAGGTTGATCAGGATCTTTACTTCTATTAACTAAAGTCACACACAAAGAACTACCTGATTTTGGTATAAAAGGTAAAACACAATTACCAGGGTAAGACTCTTCAATATAATAAGAAGTCGTACCACTAGTATTCCACGTATCACCTGAAGGGTATAAATAACCACTATTATTTAATGATTGATAAAATGACCCTTGACAATCCAAACTTTCACAGAAAATCCAAAGTCCTTGGGCTTGACTCCAAAATACATAACCTAATATCGTAGTTCCATTCTGTAGTTTATAATAAGGTTTACCATTCTTCAAACCCGAACTTTCGGTTGAAATATAACTTAAGTTGTCTTCGACCAATCCTGAAACAACAAAACATATTCCTGAGAATGTTGTAGTCTCAGCGGTCAATATACAATTAGTTAGTACCGTAAAATCGTTGTAATAATCTGTTACGGTTGCTTTATATTCTCCAATACCCAAGTTAGTAATAGCCGGTGCAAAACTACCTGAATCCCAAGCTACCGTATAAGGTGGAGTTCCACCTGTAATAATCAAAGTCGCCGCTCCATCAAAAGTAAGATCGCTAGTTGGTTGTAATACAGAACAAGTAACACCCATAGGAAAGATTGTGATCACGTCACATTCATTAGCAGGTTTTACTGTTGGTATTGATGAAGGGCACCCACCGTCAACACAAATATCTGTAAGCTTAATTGGGATTGGTGTTTGATTATCGAATTGCGGATAAACCTTACTACATATATTGTAAGTAACTCCATCCACCATGGTATCAACAACTATTTCATTATCACAATTAACATAAGTAACGTCTGTTGTTGCACTTACAGATTTTATTAAATAACAAAAACACTGACAACTACAACCACTTGTTGCACCTGTCACATTATAAGTTGGGTCACAATCAACAACTCCAATATCTAAAACATAATAACATGTATCGCCAGATACCGATGGATCATCAGTTTCAATCGTAACAAAAGAAGATGAGTGAGCACTTAAACCACTATAATTAGATACTATAGGATCATAACTTCCATCACAGGAATAAAGTATGTAACAATTCTCTACCATTTACAATAAATAATCAAATGTTGTATTTTTGAATATAAGATTTCATATTCTCAATATATTTTATTGTGGAACTATCTTTGTCGATATAATCGAAGTGGTCGGGGTTTTCTCTCATTTTTAATATGGGGTCCATATTAATATAGTCTCCTTTATAAAATTTTGTAGATTTGAGGTTGTCGGTAACTCCTGCCATGTGTAAAATGGGATGTTCGTTATATTTTTGAATGTTGTCTGTTGCCCATGAAAAACTCAATTCATCACTTATTTTAGTTTCAAATCCATACATCCATAAGTTCCAAAGTAATGACCACATTTCTGCAGTCCAAAATTGTATTTGACCTGGATTAATGGGGAACCTTCTTTGATAATCTAACATCTGATCATAAAGTTTAATCGAGTCTTTATAGATCTTATCCCACAATTCGCAATTTGAATTTTTGATGAGGTATTGTCCTCCACCCGAGTTGTCTTGATTAACCCTTATCGTTTCAACATCAAGACCAATAACATTCGCCATTTCGTTTATTAGTTGACCTTTCTCTGAGGTAGGGTGTTTTATTTCATATCTTCTACAACAATCCATAATATAATCGTGTCCTATATATCCTACAGTATCGGATAGATAACACACGTCATCTTTTAATAACTCATTAAAGTTTGGGAGGTCTTTAAATATAATGTCAGCGTCGTGTAGAAAAAATAACTTACCGTGATCATGGTTTGATTGTATCCATTTGGAGATGAGGTATGGTTTAATCGAAGGAATGTATTGTTTCTTATATCTTTCATCTACAAAGTAATGTAAGTTAATACCTAACTCTTTAAGTTGTTCACTCCCTTTAGATGGTTTTGTATTCCCTTGAACTAAACCTAAAACAACGTGTATTTGGTTGGGGTTAATTCCTTTTTCAATAAAATTATGTACATATAATTTTATTTGCCAAATAAAATAGGGTACGTCGGGTTGTGCTGAAACAAATAATATATTTTTCATTTAGAGAAAAATAAGGTCTCTAATTATATAAGTGAATTTTAATTACTCACCAAACGGAAATTCTACCTCAATAGTTTGTGGTTTTTGTTTAATTTTAAGGTCATTAGTTATGTGTTGGATTGCAACCATATATGATGGTGTATATTCAATCCAACTAATAACCTGTTCTTTTGTCACATTATCGAGTGGTGTAAAGTTATTTGGGTCGGGATTGGTTAAAATAGCATCATCCTCATAATAAGAAGTGTAAACTACCTCATTAACCGTCTCCTCAACGGTGCATCTATATCTTACATTAGAAATTACATTTTCCAAACCATTATTACTACCTATGTATTCTAATTTCAATATTTCCCAAGTTATATTCATTTTTTTATTTTTTTATTTAAATTATTTGTTTTCATTTAGAGAAAAATAAGGTCTCTAATTAAATAAGTGAATTTTAATTACTCACCAAATGGTGGTGTTAGTAAAATAGTTTGTGATTTTTGTTTAATTTTAAGGTTATTAGTCATGTGTTGAAGTACTTTATATGGTGATCCTTCTGGTCTTTATGGTGTATCGCCAATGTATATTAAATCGTTAATCTATTATATATTGGTATATCATTTAATAAATACTTCCTTATTTTATTTAAATAGTAGGTTTATACCATTCATTAGATGAGATTATTTCTAAAATCTCGAAGTTATCATATGGTCCTTCTTTTGTTGTAAGGTTTGTAATGAAGGAAGGTGTCACATCACCATCCCACTTTATATAAGTCTTACTGTGATCCAAAGAATATTGTAAACCATCTTTTGTTTTGGGGAATACTTCAGAAAAATCAATTAAGTCAATTTCTGAAACATTTAATATTAGATATTTTCTATTCATAATTATAAACCAAATCTTCCTTTATCAGCATTAAAGTTCGATAAAACTTCAGAACCACTTAATGCTCTATTATATAATCTAACAATACCCATGTTACCAATAAAAAATTCGGAAGGAGAAACAGAAAGTGAATATACACCTAAAAGCAAATTACTCAAATTAGAATTTAATGTTGCAAACGGACTTGATATTCCTGAACCTGTTGTACCAACAACATTACCATTATAATACATTGTACCACCTGAAGGACCGTGTGTCACAACAACCTGAACCCACTGAGAAGGTGTTAATGCGCTTGTTGCGTTATATTGGATAGCAGCATTATTTGCAATAAATTCTAATTCACCAGATGTATCTAACCTTAACCTATATGCTTCGTTAGTTCGTTTTGTTAAAATATTCGGGTTGTTTGTATACCCTGTAGGGTAAATAAAAGCTTCAATAGTTATTCCTGTTGTTAACCATAAAGATGAGTCATTTCCATCCACACCATAATCTCCCGCACCATCAAAAGATAAAGACCCACCACCTAAAGCACTATAGTATGTTCCTCCCGATAAAAGAATGTCATTATTATTTGTTGTTAGATCATAAAGATCAGGACCTGATCCAGGATAAGATGATGGATTTGCAATATCATACCAAGCAACTAATCCCGATTGAATGACTGGTGGTGTTGGGTTTGGTGTACAATATATTATTTCACTCAAAGAACACCCTACAGAATCTGTGATCGTCAATTGGATTTCAGGTGCCGTATCAAATTGTGAGGGTAATGTAAAGGTTATAGGTAATGTTGTTCCGCTACCGACATAAGAACAATTATTTCCGTAAACGTCACAGGCAGTTCCACTAAATGGTGGAGTAATACCCAACGCACTTGAAATTGTTACTTGACTTGGCATTTGTTAACTACAACTAACACAAGATATATCGTAATCAATTAATAAATTAACTTTTATTTCTGTATCTTGTAATGGATTTATGGGTTGATTACCACAATTCTTATTTATGTTTTCACAAGCCGCGGTTATTGTAATTCTATTTGATATAATATCTACGGTAACACCAGAAATACCAACAAAATCTTCTAATATGTCAACAATCGCATTAGCCCAAACCGTATCACTTGGGTAGTCCGTTGCTCCTGTTGATGTATAAAACTCGGTTTGTGCCGATTGTCCCCCAACCTCAGCGTATATTGTGAAGTCAGCGGAGTTTATAATACAATTTGTATCACCACTTGTAAGATCATTAAAACCTTCCAAATACATGGACCTTATCGATTTTTTCTGTACTAACCCACTATCAAAAAATTGTTCCTCACAAATTGTGTAATATCTGTAATCCACAAATTTCTTAGTTCCAGTTAGTATAACTGATTTTGTAAGGGAACAACCACTACTATCTGTAACTGTTAAACTATAGGTATCTGCTGTCAAACCTGTAACGGTAGAACCTGTAAGACCATTTATGCTTCCTCCACTCCAAATCAAACTAAATGGAGGTTCTCCTGAATAAATAAAACTTGTAATTGATCCGTCATTACCATTAAGTGGTTGAGATGGAAATAAATCAAAGTAAATAGGGTTACTTACATCCACATAAACCGCAAAACTTTGTATACAAGTTGGTGAACTTGAGTCTTGTACTGTTAGAGTATAATTACCGTATTTTAAATTTGTGAATATACCAACAGGACTATTAATTGTGGATGGGTTATATGTTGGACCTGTTAATGTAAATAAGTAAGGTAATGTACCTCCTGTTGAAACGGTAACTTCAATCCTTCCATTATCACTACCACATGTTGTTCCTGTGACTGCGGTACTTGCACTATATAAATTGGTTGAGTTAATTGTTGTAGTTGCAGTATAGGTACAACCCGCTGAAGTTACGGTAACTAAGTAGTTACCATTAGGTAATCCGTTGAATGTTTGGTTGGGACTTCCTAAAGTTCCGATCTGTTGTGAACCTGAAGTACCTGAAACGGAAATTAAAAGTGTTGGTTCTGAACTTGTACCTCCATCAACTAAAACTTGTATTGATCCATCACTTGACGAACAGAATGAATTGGTAGTATTTACTGCAACTGTACTAAATGAATTTGGTGTTTGTAAACTTACCGAATCATAAATCGTACATAAACCAGCATCAGTTACCAAGAATGAATACGCACCTGATGATAACCCTGTGAACGTCACTGAAGTATCAAAGGTTATCTCAACCTGACCAGATGACCCGCTAAAGAAATAAGGGGCGGTACCATTTGCAATTAGGAACTCAACCTCACCGTCATTTCCAAAACATGTTGGTTGTGATATTGTTATAAAACCAGCAGAGACTAAAGGTGCTACCGTATTTACAACAAATGATTGTGAACTAGAACAACCTGCAGGGTCTGTTATTGTTACAAGATAAGTACCACCTGTCAACCCTGTGACTGTGGTACCGGTTTGTGATCCGACGTTCGAACTCCAATTGATTGTGTAAGCCGAGATTGGTGGTGTAAGTCCTGTAATAAATATTTTACCACTACCACTTCCAACACAACTCGCATCGTCCACAACATATCCACCAAATGTAAATCCTGATGATGGTGTTAAAATTACAGATGCTGTTATTCCCGTACAACCACCGCCATCATTTGCAACAATATAATAAGTTCCTGCCGATAGATTTATAAATTCATAATATGGTGTTGGTGTTGATGCCGATGTAATGTAATTGTCTGATCCATCGTATAACACAAAGGTCGATGTACCATAAACAGCACTAGTAAAACCTGTAATAACTCCATCATCTAAACCACAAGAGGGTGCCGTAGAATCTATTGTTGCTGTTGTGCCCGTTGATATGTATATGTTTTGAACTATCTTTTCTGATGATGAGTCCGCAACGGTTGCATAATAAGTTCCGCCTGTTAAACCTGTAACCGTATAAGTTAATGTTCCCGCAGATAAAGGTAACAAACCTAACCCAGTTGCGTCTGTAACACTAAAAGGAGCAACTGTTGGGGTCGTTCCTGTAATATCGAAAGATACCGCACCACTACCTGTATTACTACAATCTCCTGTTACACTAAAATTAAATACCTGAATCATTATTGGTTACAAAATATTTCAAATTCTATTCCTACGTTTATTTGGAAGTCGTCAAAATTAGGTACGCAATTATTGTTAAATACGACCACATTTTCATCATCTTCATTAATATTATAACTATATCCTGATGTTAGTAAATTACCCAAAGCAATCTCTAAAGCATCTACCCACTGAGTATCAGTTGGGAATTGACTTGGTCCGACACCATTAAAGAAACCATATTGTTCTATTAACACACCGTTTTGTCTGATATCAACATACCAAGTTGATGATACGGTATTCAACGAACATATAGTTGAGTTTAGTCCGTTTTGACTAAAAAATGTTTGTAGTGTTTGATTTAATACAACACCAAAAGATGTAATCAACGGGTCTTTATTCCAAGGATATAAACCACAAACCACTTCTTGTACAGGACAATCAAGTACATAAAGTTGTGTTGATAAAGTACAAGGTTTACAAGGTACCGGTATAAATTTACAACCTTCTTGTCTTCTCCATACATACTTTTGTCTGTGAAAAACCGAGTTTTCTAATCTAACACCTGTATTCCATATTGTCGTTGCTGGAACCATTTGTTCCACCATTCTAATCCAATAATTACCCATTCCATTCACATAATCAATCATCGTTTGATATGTGAAGTTATCGTTTTGAATTCCTGCTAATTTTTGAGATTCTAAGTATCTCCAATAAATTGATTGGAGTGTCGGGTACCCGCCAGTTTTACCGTCTGTAATGGTTTGTCTGTTTCTTGTGTTCACCATATTCCTCCAAAAAGTTTGGGCGAACTCGAAGAATGTTTTTTGTTTTGGTTTTGGTACAATTGTAGTCCAATCTATACCCCCTAATCTTGGGTATGGGTTTGGTATATTACAAGGTGATGGTGGTGTATAAAATAAACCTTGCTCGGGAATTGGGAAATTAAATTGTCGTGACATCGTCCATACATCATAAACTAATCCTTGAGCCGGATTCATCATAATGTCAACATTTTTTACGTTCAAAACCAAACAATCTTCACTTGCTC
>Ga0307377_10004882_pt1 | contig 14537 bp, 7 predicted proteins | sample TR3MG_FD_202535 | JGI IMG/M metagenome (GOLD analysis project Ga0307377, IMG submission 202535) | Soil microbial communities from Risofladan, Vaasa, Finland - TR-3 | ecosystem: Environmental > Terrestrial > Soil > Coastal area > Acid sulfate soil | place: Finland: Risofladan, Vaasa | collected... | reverse complement strand
CGCCACGCTTGAGAGCAACGTGAACAACCCGTCGGCCGAAGATGGGGATGGTCGTCCAGTGTTGACTGACCGCATCGACGAGGTTCTGGACGACAATGACCAGTTCCGCGAGCTTCGGTTCGCGTGGCTTGATTTTCGGGTGAATCGGGAGAATGGCACGTTGGTCGAGATTCGCCGTTTCGACGAACAGCTTCCCAAGAAGCGCCGGGAGGAACTCCGTCAACTTCGGTTGTCGAAGTCCCTGGAGGATGCAGGGGCATGAACGAGCGCAAGTACGACTACAAGTCTCCTTTTGACTTCGACCTGAGCAAAGTGACGGTCGAAGAAGCGAAGGAACGATTGCGCGCCCAAGGGATCAATCCCGACGAGTGGACGAGCAACGAGGACTACGTGAAGAGCGGGGAGAAGGTTCAGATCCCCACGTTCAAGATGTACGCGGAAATGCTCACGCAGATCCGAGATATCTGCCAGGACCAGGTCAACCGAGATCTCAAGGAGGTCGACCGCCTGTACGTCCAACTCAACCGACTCAAGAAGGGAGGGGGAAACTAGGTGGCTAACCCAGAACAGGGGCCACAGGAACAGGGCATTGTCGGAACCTGGCAGACGGTTTCGCTCGAAATCCCGGATTTCTTCGAGCCCGTCCGCGAAGCGATCGACGCGTTCTTCTCGTTCCTGATCCAGATCCTCAACATCCTCATCGCGGTGTTGGAGATTCTGAAGATCTTTGCCACGGGTTTGCTCGATCCTCTCATCACGCTCATCGAGACGATCAAACGCATCATTGAAGCCCTGCTCAACGATTTGCGCCAACTCGGTATCTACATCCACGGAGACTTTTACGCGCTCGAGGGACCCGATTTCAAATCCCTCCGCGGTGGCTACCTCGCCTACGAGCGCCGCATGATGGCGCGTTTGCAAGACACGAACGACCCGAACCGTCCGAACGTCAGCGAATTTTCGACGTGTATCGCTGTCTTCCTGTTCGTGGGCACCGACATTCGTGGCGTCAATCGCATCGTCCAACTCATTCGGTCAATCCTTGGGTTGTTCCGGCGCAAATACCCGATGCGCATGATGAACCAAGTCTCAGACGTGAGTGCCACCTATGGCTATGACGGGGCTTCAATTTTCTCGTTCAACAAGGGCTTCTTTCGCGGTTTCGATTTCACCAAGGACAGCGTAGATGAGAATCTCTTCTCGCCCTACAACGCGGTGAATTTGACCTGGCAGATGTCACCGATCCCGGGGGCACCTTTCCCCGATACGCCGATCATTCCTCCCGCTGGGTTCCTGGTCGAGTTCGCGACTCTCGAACAGCCCATCAAGATCGTCTGTGAGCGCCCCATCGAAGGCACCACGGAAACGATGGAGCTCAAAAATCAGCCTGCCAAAATTGAAGTGGTCGACTGCCTCGATGAGGATGGCAATACCATTCTCATCCGTGGTGGCGCCGACACTTTGGATTTGAATGGTGCGATCAACTGGAACGATGCAGTGACCGTCACCGGAAAACGCAAGGCGGACGCCGTCCGTGTGTACGGGATCAAGAACCTGGTGGACCAGTCCCCCATCGCCCTCGATCAGCTCCAAGAGGGGGACAAGCACTTCATCCAGAAGACCTTCTTCGTTCCGTTTGCTCAGAACGTCTTTTTTCCCGGCAAAGGGTTCGGTGCGACGTTCTTGTTCGAGGATATGCCTTACTCGGCGGAGTGGGAGATCGACACGGGGATCACTGGCATTGGGAAAGGGAAAGTCAAAAGGATCAACGACAACCAACAGCCGGAGCGGTTCTTCGTTCGTGTCCGTGCTGTGAACCGTTCCGTCAAAAGCAACACGGACTACCAGTTCCAGATCGATCAAACTTCGCTTCGTGACCGAGATGGGCCTGTGTTGCCGCTCAAGAACGGCGACGAAGTTGATCTCAATGACGCGGGACCACCCTCTCCCGTGACGCCTATCCTTTTCCCTGATGCCAGCACGCAGCTCTATCTTCGAGCCGTAGCTGAAGCCTTGGCCGTAATGGCATTGGCTCGTGCAGATATTCCTGTTCTTCTGGGTCAGGATGCTGCGCTCATCGACTTCCCACCAGGACCAGGACAAGCTCTTCCCAATGGAATCAGGGATGATTATTGGGGGACATACCAGGACAACGCTCGCAAGACCACCGAGCTCGAGGAGGTCGCCCAGTTCCTGATGGTCCAAGTGACGGGGCGTCGACAGGTCCAGAAGTTTTTTGGGCAGTCCAACGCGTCGGTGCTCCAGTTCCGCAAGAAGTTGTTCATCAACTGCATCAACCTGACGAATCGGTTCCTGACGCAGAATCTCCCACCGTTGTCGGCCCGCCAGCTTGCGGTGGATCGTGCTGAGGACCTTCTGAATTTCCAGATCCTGCGGTCTGCAACCAACACGATCATCACGACGATCGATCCCAATTTTACGCCCGAAGGGTTGCAAGGAGGGACCCCTCTACAGCTCCTTCAAGAGACATCGAGCGATTGGGGGATTGGTCCTAATGCGTACTCGATGGATATCGCGGACGAGAGCGCCCAGGACCGCATCGTTTTTGATACGGATAAGCAAACGCTTCTTCCACGGAGACCGCACTTTTTCTTTGCAGAGAACCCGAAGAACCGGGTGATGGGTCGTGGTTCCTTTGATATGGCGCCGGTGATCTATAGCCGGGCCAACAACACGCTCCAGGATGTCGCGTTCTTTCGGAATCTTGTGCCCGACAGCGTGTATGCCGGGGCTCGAGATGTCCTTCAGATCGCGGTGGGTCCGGCGACGCGTCCCAAGGAGCGGGGATGGATTGCTTTCCGTGTGTTCCCGCAGGGTATCCCGGCTTTGGACCGATTCTTCGATCAGATCCTGGCGTTGCTTCGGTCGATCCAAGCAGCCATCGAGAGCATCGCGGAAACCATCGTGCGGTACATCGAGTTCCTCCAGTCCCGACTGCGTGAGCTTCAGGCATTCCTCAACCGCATCAACGCGCTGATCCAGCGTTTACTGCGATTTTTCTTCGCCATCCAACCCGCTGCTGGTCTGGTGGTGGTCGCTCCCGGAACGGATGGTGTGACCTCGGCCCTGATGGGATCCCAGAACAAGCCGGTGACACCTCCTCCGGCTTTGACGGACTCTTACGGCGGCGGCATTGTGTTGTTCGCTGGCGGAATTCCCAACCTCGCGATTGATATTTTCCGAGCTCTTTTCAAGGGAGATACCTGATGCCTTTCAATTGGGCCGGTACTATGCGGGAAGCTCAGTGGCGGTGTTTCCGAAATTGGTCTCTTAAAGAGCGTGCGTCAGTGGGGCCGCGTCTCAAGGTGATCAACGCAGAGCTTGCGAAGATCGGTCACATCACCGTCAGGTATCGGGCGGTGAACGAGCGTGTGACAACTCCGACCGGATCGGTGACCGACGTGCAGACGGTCACCGAGCAACGGGATGCGTTTTTTGTGAGTCAGGGATCTTCGCTCGAGAAACTCGTGCAGGCGTACATCGCCGCAGGTGGGAACCCCATGAGCATCTCGCTGTGGCTTCAGCCTGACCGCGCGCAGTTCACCACGCAGGAGGACCCGAACGAAGACGACAAAGATAAGCCGAACGAACCTTTCTCGAACATCGGTCCTGAGAGCACACCGGCGGTCCAGCCCTATCGTGGGGTAGTTGCTCCGGACAGTACCGACTCCTATGGGCCCGGGGGCCAGTACCTTGGAGGTATCCCCACGCTTTTGCGAAACATCCAGCGGATCGTCGGGCGGTTTTTCCCGGAGTCGGAGTCCGGGGCAAAGATCGCCATTCGGATAGATCACAGTCGTCGATGGGTGGTCAAGGAAATCGCTGAATTGGGGATTCTGGAGAACCGGATCATCAAACTCATGGACCTCCGGGAGCAGCTCCAGCACGAGCGCGACACGATTATTCAGCAGGCGGTGGGAGGGTCGGTTCCGGACCTTCCGTTGTCCCCTGACGGGAACCGATTTGCACGAAACCTCCATCTGACCCGGATCGTGACCGAAATGGACCGTACTTTTTACAAAACGAACGCGGATGGGGAGATTGATTTCAACGAAATCAATCTCCGTGACGATGACGGCTCAAACCCGAACAACGTGAGCCCCACCGGGATCTCCTTTTACGACACGTTGACCCCCAATCCTGTGGGAACCGACGATTTCGCCGTGTGAATTTGCCTATACGAGCCTTCTAGTAGACTGCCATGAGTTTCGACTTCCAACTGGGCCACACATGCCCACATCTCACGATCGAGGAAGAGGTCCCCCTCGGGAGGGATCGTCGTGAGCTGCGAACGCGGCAGCCGGTGGCTTCGGCCAGTCGAATCCGTATCACGGCCAACGACGATGTGACGATCCCGAGTGACGGTCTTTTCGCGTCGGCGAGTTTGTCGGGCTCCGGTAGTGGCCCCTTCAACATCATCAAGAACGAAAACACGATCACCATCTCAAACCGGTCGCAGAGCATCCAGAATTTCCAGCTTCCGATTGGCAGTCGTATTCCGGCAAGCCGTGTGGTCGAAGTCCTCAACGCCGCTTTCCGAAATGGTCAGGTCAGTATTTTCGCGGAGAACTCCAACGGCTATTTGGTCCTGACTGACTTCCTCGATCAGGATCTCCGGTCGCGTGTGCGGGTGGATGGTGCTGCCCGAGGCTCTTTGGGGTTCGTGCATCAGATCCAGGCTCGAGGGAGTCAAGCCTACCCGGGTTGGGAATTCGCCGAGCGCCAATCGCTTCAGGTAAACCTCGGACTTTCTTCGGTGCGCGCGGTGCCGACCAGGTTCCCGAAATTCAAAACGGTCGTGAAGGGGAACCCGGTGTTCAAGGTCTCGTACACGACCTATCAGCAGTACTGCTTGCGATGCCAGACCTTTGGTATCGAGAACGACTACCGCATCACGGCGAGCGGGGAACCTCAGACCATCGGGAACGAAGACCTTTTGAATCAAGATGTGCTCAAGGTATTGAGCACCATCAAGGGCTCCAATGCTTTTCATCCCGAGTACGGCACCGTGTTGCTCACGAGGATCGGTGCCAAAGCTACAGGGGCGGGCATCTCGTCTCTCAACGAGGACGTCATCACGGCACTGGAAGTGTTCATGCGGTTGCAGGGAGCCGCTGGTCGATACCAGGAGATCACACCCCGTCAGCGGTTGGCCGGGATTCTTTCCCTCAACACTTTTCCGTCGGAGCTCGACCCCACCATTTTCGAGGTTCAGATCGTTGCCTCGAACGCGGCCAACGTCCCCGTGGTCATTTCAACCGTGTTCGCGGCGCCGGGAACGGCAGCGCTTGCAGGTTCCAACGGACTCTCGTTGGGTCTCCAGGGTTTTGGCATCGATCCTCGCACACGGTCTCTGCCCGGAGTGGCCCCACGCTGATAGGTAGACGATGGTATCCACTCCGAAAATCATTGGTCCCGACGGTGTAGGTCGTGAAGTCACGATCTTCTCGACCACAATGTCGTCGCGGTTTTTTAGAGGAACCATGGCTTCCGACACGGTGGATATGCAGATTTCCATCCGTGGGGGGGCCTACACCTCCGATCCGGATTTGATTGTGTTCGAGGGGGACACGTTTTCGTTCCCGAATCCCTCTGCGTTCCCGAACGGACTCGAGCTCGTTGCGGGGAAGAACACCGTTGCGGTTCGGTCGATCTCGTTTTCGGGAGCCGTCTCCGCCTCCGCCAAAATGGAGGCGACTCTTGTCCAGGAAGCTGACATCGGGCTGATCGGCACGGTGCCGACCAATGTGAGCGTGGAACAAGAGGATGACTCGGTAACGATCCGGGTCGAGGGCGTCAATGATTCGACGTTCACGGGGATCAATTTTTACGCGGCTCGATTTCAGGGCGGCGGTGCGACGGGCTATCAGAGGATCAACCTCAATACAGTCTCCGACTTCGTGACGCTTCAGGAGACAACGAACATCGGGACTCTCCAGGTCGACAACGCTATCGCCACGAATCCCGATGGCACTCCGGCGGCCGATCCTCTCTACGTCAATATCAGGGAGACGCAGACCAGCACCAACGATGTGATCCAAAATCTTGAGGACATCACGTTGACGCCAGAACTGGCTGCCGCCATCACCGAACAGGAGCAGACGAATCTTCTCAAAACGGACTTTGTGGAAGTGTTCGAGGTCCCCGAAACTACGAGGGTCATCCGGTCGACCTATTCCCTGGACACGGTGGTCTCACGTGCTTTCTACAGCTTCAATCACAATCGCGTGGCGGGGCCACAGAATGACCCTCCTACGGTGCCTATCGGTGAGTTCGCGGCTACATCGTTGAACCAGCCCCTGTACTACGTCACGACGGCGGTCTTCTTTGACTCCGACACCCAGTTTGAAATCGAGTCCTCGTTTTCTGCTGAAGTTGCGGCCAAGCCGGTCTTGATCGAGCAGAACATCGGCACATTCCCGTCGCCGGCACGTCTCCAGGTCGTGCAGGACACGATCGCTGCAATCACGAGAACGACGCCGCAGATCGCCATCCAACCTGGTGCGGTGATTCGCGACACGGTGGTCGATCCTATCTCCAACGAAGTCACGCGGCTCCGGCTGTTGGTGGACTTCATGTATCGCATCCAGTCGTTCGATACGCTGCTCCAGATCGACGGAGTCGAACCCAACGGAGGTCCCACCCCTGTTGTCCAGTCGCCCTACAAACAGGCTCTGGGGCGTGTGTTCGACATCCAGAACGCAAATGACATCCAGGCCATCATCGACACCGCTTTCGAGCAGTTGGCGCGACGCAACAACGTCTTTCGTCGGTCCGGTGCGCGTGCGCGTGGTTTTGTCACGTTCTTCACTCGGTCACGTCCGACGGCCACGATCTTCATTCCATTGGGGACGCGTGTGGCCAGCGGGTCGGTTCAATTTGTAACCACCACGGATGCGTCGATTCCGGTCAACAATGTCGGTGCGTTCTTCGACCCTTCGACGGGGACATACCAGGTCGAAGCTCCTATCGAAGCCAGTGCCACGGGGGTCGCGGGCAATCTGGGCTCAGGCCAGATCCGGACTGTGATCAGCAGTACGATTCAAGGGCTGGCGGTCACAAACCGTAACGCGACCTTCGGAGGTACGGCTCAGGAAACCAACTTTGAGTTGTCTGTGCGGGCTCGCAACGCGCTCGCTTCGGTGGATTCTGGTACGGAGCAGGGCACCCTCCAAATCGCCGCAGATGTGACTGGGGTGCAGGAAGCCAAGGTGGTCGCTGCCGGAGATTCCCTCATGCAGCGTGACTATGACCCTGACTTCGAGAAGCATGTTGGCGGGAAGGTCGACGTATGGATTCGAGGCGAGTCCCAGGCGGATGTGACGGACAATTTCGCGTTCACGTTCGAAACAGCGTTCGATGTCCAGTTCCAGATTCTCGGGAACCCCTTGGCGTTGCAGTTCCGGTCTCTTGACCAGAATCTTTCGCCGAGTAATCCCATCGCTGAGATGCTGGACAACGCCGCGTTGGGAATCGGTATGCGGGACGCCAGCCAGGGGGTGTTCTACGACCTGACTGATGTACAGATCCTGGATTACCGAACGATCCAGCTCTCGAATTCAGTGAGCCAACCTAACACGAAATTCGGGGACATCATTTTCGGTGACTACCGGTATGTGACTTCGACGGAGTTTGTGTTCACACGGCAGCCCGTGTCCAGCGTCGTTCAAGTTACGGGAACGGTTTCCGGGACCCTTCCGACAGACAACTGGGAGTTCGTGCAACCGGACGATCCTCTCCTGGATGGCCGCTCGACCAAGGCACAGTCGTATCTGAACATCATCCAGGTTGATGGAGTCCCGAGCGGCGAGTCCATCGACGTTTCCGGTGAACAGCATCTTCTACTTGGTGAGTTTGAGGAGTTCCTCGACAACCTTGGGGTCAACCCGATCACGATCACGGTATTCAACTTGGGAGGTACCGTTCAGTATCGAGGTCCGGATGATCCGAGCGGGGTGTCGGACTACAGCATCGTGCCGGGCACACAGACGATCGCGGTATCAATCCGTCGCACATCGAACAGCAACATCACCAGCGGTGAGACTGTGCTGGTGGATTACCAGCACACGGAGAACTTCACGGTCGAGTACATCACGAACCAGGTCATTCCCACCGTTCAGCTTTCGTTGGATGCCGAAAAGCATTTGACGGCGGATGTCCTGGCGAAAGCCTCGGTGCCCATCCCGGTGGATGTGACGGCGACAGTCGTGACTCAGGAGGGGTCCCGGGTGTCCACCGTGGACAGCGACGTGCGCACGAACCTCACCACGTTCCTCCGTGCTCTTCCATCTGGAGCTGCGGTTCGTCGGTCCGACATCGTGGCGGTGCTCGACAATACTCGTGGTGTTTCCTACATTGAAAGCCCACTTCGCAAACTCGCTCGAGGTCCTGGAGCCCTCGTTGTGCGTGAAACGGTGCCCTCTACTTCGGGGGACGTTGAGCCTCTGCTTGGGAGCACGGCCGTTCCTTATTCGACGGATACGGTCACGACCTGGATCCTCGAGAACCCTCTCAACAACCCGACGTCCACGGGGGGTGGGGACGGCACACAGTTTGCGGGGGTCTTCCAGGATGATTTGGCGTTCACGTTGCAAACGTCGAACCCACAGAATCTGAAGGCTCAGCCAAATCAGGCGTACATCATTGGGAATGAGGGGTTGTCCATCCCCGAGTACAGCGATGACTCAACGATCCAGGCCAATTTTCCGGCCGCGAACACGGCTGCGGAAATCGAGGAGATCCGGCGGCAACTGACTGCGAACCGAGCCCTGATTTCCTTGGCGGCGAGCGATCGTCCGGAGATCCACACCTACAAGGTCACGTACACCGTAGTCCAGGATGAGACACGGGTGCAGGATATTGAAGCGAGCTCGATCGAGTTCTTCGAGACGGGAAACTTCATCCTGACTTTCACGGAGGATCAGCGGACCAGTGGCTAACGAGAAAAAGCCGCCGATCATCCCGGAGGAGCCCTACCTCCCATTTACGCGTAAGCAGAACTCTGCGCCGGTCTCTCAGGATGGGCAGCAGGGGGTCCGAACGCTGCGGGATATCACGGACGCTATCTTGCGCACGTTCCAGCAGGTTATCCCTTCGAACTATGTTGGTGAAATTCCGGGGCCGTACTACGTCGTGCAGTACCAGGCGCTTGCGGAGCAACTCGCCAGCGTCCAGCTCGCGCTTGAAGAGGTGGGCCTCGAGTCCGATGTGGACTTCGCTCGCCCCGAGTACCTGTGGCAGATGATCGGAACGCTGGTGTTCCCGGACACCTCCCAGGCGCCGCGTGGCATCCCGGAGGTGGACGGTGACCTGACCTACCGAGAGTTTCTACGGCGCATGATCATCTTGCTGCTTCAAGGGGCTACGCAGGATGTGGTCGAGCAAGGGCTCGAGCTTCTTACTGAAGCGGTCATCCAGGTCATCGCGAAAGTCGACTTTTCGGGCACCCCCATTTCCTATTGGAATTTAGGGGACCAGCATGAGTTTGAGATCAACGTGTTGTGCCAGACGGTATTCACGGCCTCGAACGGAGAGCTGATCGAGGGGGCTATCGGGACCGGATTCCCAGCCGATCCCTTCCGGGTGCTTCGTAACAACATGCGGATCCTTCGGGCGCTCAAACCGGCCAAGGCCCTGTACGAGTATCGGCATCTATTCCTTGATGCGTTCGGCACCCTATTCCAGGATTCCCCCTTCTTCGAACTCGACCCCTGGTACTACGAGGACTTCCGCAAATTCTGTTGCGGCATGAAGGAGATCAACGGCACCGAGGGAAGCACCTTGGCTGGCCGCATGACTTTCCAGGATGTGTCGCTCGATTTTCGTTCCGTGTGTCCGGGAGCTACGCTCGAGATCCTCGATGGGCCCAACGCGAGTTCCAACCAAGGTGGTAAGGACAGTTCGACGTTCGGGCGCTATCGAGTGATCGGTCTTCAGCGTCTCATCGCCGGGGCCGATACCGAGGACGATGTAGAGGGCAATACCGTATTCATCGCGCGGCCCTACACAACGAGCCCGACGGGGCTCACCGGAGAAGCTACGGCGGACGCGGACGGCATTCTTGAAGATCCGAACCAGGATTTTTCCGATGCTGAAGAAGGTGAAATTCTCACTTTTCTCGAAGGGCCAAATGCCGGCCAATATCGCTTGGATGTGTTGTTGGGGAACAATGGGGGCCCGGTGGGTTTCAGCCCACCAGGCTCCGGTGTGACACGTGTGCAAGTCGCGCCGAGCATCATGCAAATCCTTACGAGGATGCCCCAAGAGGCCACAGGGCAGTCCTACAGGGTCACAGTGGAGCGTCTTGGTGTTCGCACGCCGTTCACCGTTCTCGGTGAGGATGCTTCCGCTCAGTTCTACATTTGACTCGGTGGCGGGCCTATAGGGCGCCCAAGGTTAGAACCGCCGAATTCCCGGCCGAGGAAGCAGCATGGCTACCGCACTGATCCAAAGTCTCGTCAACGCCGCCAATCCGGTGGTAGGGGCCAGCCGCAACGATCTCCGTGCCGGGGATGTTGTCCAGCTTGATGATGTTGGCGGTCCCGCCAACACCTACGCTTGGTCCATCGCCTTCGCACCGGAGGACAAAGACCGCAACCCCTCCGCCGCCGTTTTGGTCGGCAACATCTTCGGACCTGGTCCTGTCACGTTCACCGTCGACAACGAAGGCCCGTATCTGATCCGACTCGTCATCGACGCCGGCCTGCCAACACAGGACGAGCAGTACGTTCGTCTGCGCTACGACACGTTCTTCGGTGATCTCACACTCGTCGCCGCCGGTGAACGCCGTGATGGCACCGGCATCATTCCGGTCGATGTTTCGGCCGAGGGTTGGGCGAACGACCAGAACTTCAACCTTAACCGTCTGCTCTGCCTGATCCAGCATAGCGCCGCTAGCGGTCGCATCATTTACGTCGATGCTAACCGTGGCAAGAACAACCTCTGGGTTCCAAACGATCCTGCGGTAGCTGAAGGGTTTGCGGATTTCTCGACGGTGTCGGAGGCCATCCTCGCCGCCGAGACCAACAACGAGTTCAACGGCGGAATTCTCCCCAGCGCGACGCAGCCGATGATCGTGGCGGTCCGCCCCGGTTTTTACGAAGAAGACGTCGAATTCAAACCGTATGTCCACATCATCGGGTGGCCATCGAGCGGCGGCGGTCCGGGCGATCATCCCGATTTCGATCGTAGCGTCAATATCCGGGCCCTCAACACCGGTGCTCCGGCGCTCACGTTCACGGCCAATCTGCCGAACCTGGGTGAGTACTGTTACATCTCGAATGTCGTCCTGGAGAACGTGGGCGCGACGACGAACGCTCTGCTCCGCAAGGTTGGTGAGGGTGATGTCTACCTGATCAACACCGAACTCCTCCAGAATGGCGGTGGGGCTCCGAGCCAAGGCGCGGGGATTTCAGTTGAGCGCGGCCGAGCGTTCCTGGACAACACCCGCGTCGCCCAGACGGACACGTTCAGCAAGACTTCCTTGGCCTTCACCGTATCTTCAACGGCGGGGACCTCGAGTCTGATCACCAAGGACTGCATGTTCATCGGGCCGAGCATCGGCACCGTGGATCCGAGTGCGTTTGGTGGTGTCACCGCGCTGCTCAAAAGCACGCAGTTCGAGCAGGTTCAGAACGTAGGTGCTGGGACTTCTTTCAGCCTCCAAAGCTGGTCGGAAGATCTCGTCTTGGAAGACTGTCAGCTCGTCGTGGACGGTGCCAGTGGCATCACCGACGGCATCGAGCTCAACCCCACTGCTGTGGCCATCCCTGGGGACTTGTCCCTCACGCTGCGCCGCACGTTGCTTGGAGATACGGCAACGGGAGCTCCTGGGTTCCTCGGGTTCTCCATCAACGACACGGGCGTCGTAGGTACCTCGTATCTGCGTCTCGCTTCGGCCGAGTACGGCCCCATCACGCAGGTTGGTGCGGTTACCCGTCAGGCACTCACCATCGGTACGTCGTTGTTTTACGACAACACGGCATCGGGCCTCGTGTCGGAGAACGTGCAGGATGCCATTGACGAGATCGCTGGTGGTGGCGGCGGCGGTGCGGCCCCGAGCACGGCCGCTTTCATCACGCACGCTGTCACGGCGGGGCTCACCGATTACAGGGTCCTCGGCAACGGCGTTGGCACGACGGCGACCATTGTTGGCGGCAATGGCAACCCGGCGCAAGTAGACTTGACCAACACAGGTGTCGCGGCTGCGGCCTACACGCGAACGAATCTCACGGTCGACGCGCAAGGTCGCCTCACCCTGGCCGCCAGCGGAGTAGTCGAGCAGACCTACTCACGGCAGATGCTCGTCCCCACGGTGGGTGGCGCGATCACCATCGAAGAGTTCGATATCGTCAACAGCGCGACCGGATTCTCGGTGCCTCCCGCACCTGCTGGCCCTCCGGGCTCCCCTGGCCCTCTCCAGCTCTATTTCAACGTCGGTGGTCCCTTCCCCTTTGGTACGATCCTCCAGGTCTACGTGGGCCTGGCAGGCGCTCTCGCGGGCACAGGCATCGTTGACCCGGGAGGCGGCGCTGGCTACGGAGTCGCTGGCTTCGATCTCAGCTTCCTGCCCGGTATTTTCCCCATTCCAGCGGGCATCCCCAGCGGCCCTGCACTGCTCCTACCTATCGCCAACATTGCGGTAGTGGTGCCTCCGGGAGTCCCTCACACCCTTCTCATTCAAATCATCTACCCGGGACCGGTCGTTTCTGTGCCGGCCGCGGACGGCCTCGTCATCTCCCTCACGGGTACTGTGTAACCCGAACCAACTTTGTGCTGTGGTAGATGAGCGTTTTTGGCTACGGACTTGAGCCCTACGGCTACGGCCCTTACGGGGGCCTGGGAGGCGTTTCGCTTCCGGCCACCGTTCCTCCTCTCGGGGGGTATGGAGGCTACAGCTACGGCTACAGCTCATACGGTTCACTTGGAGGGTTTGGGAAACCCTCGATCGCTATCATCGGCGGTTACGGTGGGTGTGCCTACGGGACGAGTGCCTACGGTTGTATCGGTGGGCTGAATCCTCCCGAGGTCATCGCAGCGATCTCGATCACGGGTTTCATCATCGAGGTCTTTTTCTCGAACGAGATGTCACCGAACGCTGACCTGTTCGACCCTGCCAGCTACACACTCGTCGACATCACGGGAGCTGCTCCCGCCATCGTGCTCAGTGTGGAGGTCGGAGTCGACGGCGTGTGGGGGCCGACTTCGGTGCTCTTGCATCATACAGGGACCACACTCGGTGGTCTCTACAAGGTCATCGTCAGCGGCCCCATCGACATCAGTGGACAGCAGATCGCCGGATGGGCGCCCCTCAACGAGGCCGATGTCCTGTGCAAGGGTGAGGCGCCTCCGTTCACCATCACACCGGAGTCGGGGGACGAGCTCAGGTACGATTTTCAGTACGACATGCTTCCCGAGACCGGGTTCACTCCGGGCATTGAAGACGTGGATGCCTATGGGTACGTCACCACGTATCCACAGAACATCATCCCGCAGTTGGTGACGTTCCCGTACAACGCGGATCCCAAACAGTTGAAGATGGATGTGCTCGGGATGACTTCCGCCGAGTACATCGGCGTGATCAGCCCGGCAACGGCGATCGGTTACGACTGCACGTTCTTGCCTACGTCTCCCCAAGCCGATTTCGCGGCACAGGAGATCGGCAGTGGATCGACCACCCAGGGCACCGACGAGATCCTGCTCTCCAAGCCCATCGGCTTCGCCTACGGTTGGCGGTTCATCGACACGAGCGGCAAGATCCAACCGAATTCGAGCTACCGTGTCGATGTCACTTTCGACGCGTCGTCGGCGGTCACAATCGATCCGCCCCCCGATGCCGATCCGGTTTTACTGATCCTGATCAGCGATACCGCTGTCCAAGTCGATCTGGCGTTCAAGCGCGTGGCCGGGGTGGACACCCTCGAGATTACTTCCGGTGCTTTCTCGGCTTCCTCGAGCATCAACTGGAGTGGGCAGCAAGTCACGGTTTCACTGGCCCGGAACCAGAAAGCTGACACGTACACCGTGGTCGTCAACGGTGAGCCCATCGTCGCTGGTTTGACTGCCGCGTTCACGGGTGCTCCTGGCATCCCTGGTGGTCTTCAGTTTCATCTCGATCCTGGCGGGTTCTACGACATCGTCGATTTCCCGCTTCAGGACATCCTGTTCACGGCCACCCAGACGGTCTTCTCCGCAGCCTGGAACTTCCTGCACAATCAGCAGGCCCCATTTGTCGGCAACGGAGCCAACGCCAAGGACTTCCTTCTGGTGAAAAAGGGCCCGCTCGTGAAGGGGTGGGGAGATGCAACCCCGGCGACCAAGCAAGACGTGGTCGTGTACGTCAACGGGGTCCCTGTCGAGGTTCTGTTGGTCAATCCGTACTACGGGAAGATTTTCCTCGTCATTCCGATCCCGCTGATGCCTCCGGGGGACATGGACGTGACGGTGGATTACATCTGGTTTCCGTCGCCTATCATGGCGATGGCGGGACTCAACACGCTCGGTGTCATCCTCAACAA
>Ga0307377_10004881_pt1 | contig 14537 bp, 11 predicted proteins | sample TR3MG_FD_202535 | JGI IMG/M metagenome (GOLD analysis project Ga0307377, IMG submission 202535) | Soil microbial communities from Risofladan, Vaasa, Finland - TR-3 | ecosystem: Environmental > Terrestrial > Soil > Coastal area > Acid sulfate soil | place: Finland: Risofladan, Vaasa | collected... | reverse complement strand
GTTCGACCTTTACCGTCACTGCGAACTCGCAGACCAGTGTGCCACTCAATGCGCCGACGACAATTACCGGCATTGGCGCAACAGGAGCAACTGTTGGAGTGACCTATGATCTCCTGGGAGACAATCTCAATGGAGTCGCCGTCCTCTTTTCCGACAGTCTTGCAACAGTAGGAACGGTTGCCGCTTCCACAAGCAGCACATTGTTTACGGCCACGGGATCGGGTCTCCCGACTTCATACACGACCACCGTGCCTGGACGAACAATAAACTCTGTTTCGGCCGCGTCACCAGATCCATACAATGTCAGTACCGTTCCACAAGAATTTTGGATGAACACCTCCGCTGGAGTTGTGACAACGTCGACAATCCCTTCGGGGGGGCCTATCTCGAGTGTAATTCAGTCGTTGAGCTACTCTGGGGCATTGAGGTTCGATACCATTGTGTATCGATACGATGGTGGCCTGGGCGGAGCAACCTTTGGCAGTTCACCGCCTCCGGCTGCGACATGGGTTACCATTCCGTTTAGTGGTTACTCCGCGCCCGCGGTGTATGACCTTGCGGTTCATTCAGCGGTACTCATTACGCCAAATCCGAACGCCTACGTAGCGAGCGCTCTCGGCGCATTTGGTTTCAGCTATACGCTTCTATCCAACGCGAGCGCAACCATGAACAGTCTGATCAGCCAGGGCGGCTTCTTTTCAGTGGTTGATTCGAAGGGGAACAGTCCCGTGATCAATTCGCTCGCGGTCGACGATACAAACAACTTGCTCTACGTCGGCACGAACAACGGCGTGTACACGACCGCAGTTATCAATGTCGACAACGTAGTTGGAACCGGTCAGAAGTACACGATTACTTCACCTGCATTGGCGGGAACGAGCGGTCACGCGTTCACTAAGGTGATCACCTTTGCTTTCAACTTCGGCAATTATTCAACTACATACTGGGCCGGCTGGTCGAAGAGTAAGTTTTACTACGGTCAATCCACCGGGGCAACAAGTTCGGTGCCGGTGACATCGGTCAGTCTCGGTACTCCCGATGGAATTGCATTGATATATGCAGGAAGCAATTGGTACCTGGTAATTGCAGGCTCCGAAGGTCTGAGCTTCGTGCCGATCGGATAGTGTCATCGGACTCCGATTTGCGGCATTCTTACGCCGATTTATTCCGCTCAGACGCGCCTTTTCCACGATCTGCGCGGTGAGGAGATTTCGATGAAAAAGCGCAAGATTTGCGTGCTCGCGATCACAGGATTTGCAATAGTGACCTCTCTGCTCTTTGCATCATGCTACTGGAATCCGCAATCGGGAACTGGATCGATTACCCTTCACATCTCAGGCCCTGCTTCGCGATCAATTACCGCTCCGACTTCAGTCTCATATGCGCGCGTATTCCTCTATACGGACAACGGCGATACGCCGGTTTACGTTGGAGAATCAACAGCATTTGCCGAAGCTGCACTGTCAGACGGAAGTGGTTCCGTCACTGTGCAGAATGTACCGGCGGGACCGCAGTACAAACTTGTGCTGGTACTCGGAACAAAGGACACGAGCAGTGGTGTCTTCCTGCCGGCAACCTTTTCGCAGACCCAGTCTGCTTTTGCGATAACAGCGAATAAGGATAATGTGGTTGCTCTTGCCGCGCCGCAGTCTGTGCAGCTCATCGATGCGAGCAGTGGGCTGCCGGTGCCGGTCCAGTATGACCTGATTGGGAAAAACCTGACCGGGGCCACGGTTGCGAACAACTCTAACATGTACCCATATGAAATGTACTGGGCTGCATCAACTTCAAATACGCTCTTCGCTGCTACTACCGGTTCAATGGTGAACACAAGCTACACAACGGTTACGCCGGGTAGAACCATCAACTCGCTTTCAAGTGGGTCCCCCGATCCAGTTGGTGCCGTCCCTCAAGAAATTTGGATGAACACAAGCGGCGGCATCGTGACATTTGATCCGTCAAATGGACAGTTTCCTGCCTTACCACTAGGTGGACCTTCGACTGCAGTGTTGCTGTCAGGCAGCTACTATGCAATGACAGCCGGGCAGGACGTTGTCTACTATGCCGATAACAATGGGCTCGGTGGAGTGGTATTCGGCGGCCAAATCAACGTCCCATACTGGGTCACCATTGCTATAGCCGGTGTTTCGGAACCTCCAATACTGGATTATGCGGTTCCTCCTTCGTCATCGTCAGGAGATTACGCATACTTTGCGACCAGACTCGGCGCATTCGCAATCGGAAGCGACCTCCTATCCAGCGGCAACAATACACTCACGTATCTCTTGAACCATGCTGCGTTTTTCACTGTTGTCGACCCAAACGGAAATAACCCATTCATCAATTCTCTGGCAATGGACCTCAATGACACAACGCTCTATATCGCCACAAACAATGGAATCTACACGGCAGCGGCCGCCAACATTGACGGATTGGTTGGGACAGGGTCAGCCGCGTACAAGATCACTTCAGCGCCGCTTCCGGGTACTACAGGTCATGCATTCAAGAAAGTCCTTGAAGGCGGAACACCGGCATCTTACTACTCTGCGCTCTACTGGGTCGGCTGGTCCAGGGGAACATTCGTCTACGGACTGGCAGGAGGAACATCGGCAACCACCATTCCAGTAGCCGCAGTGAGCCTAGGGACGCCGCAAGCGGTGGCGCTGATGCAGGATAGTGATTCATCTTACGTCTACCTTGTCATTGCAGGCTCGGAAGGGCTGAGTTTTGTTCCGCTCGGCTATTCGCAGAATATGGGGTAACGTCCAATTGGGAATTTGGCCGGAAGAGAAGACAGTGACAGTTCCACCTGCATCGGCCGTCGCGGTCATCTCCTCAGCACTCTCTCTATCAGGCCTACAACTGAAGGTGCAGCAACAAAGAACGGCGGGTTTGCGGCGTCCTCCTTGTTGTACCTGATGGGTGAAAGATCAGGCAGGCTGTACGCGGTGCAGCCGGCCCCGTTTGCGACAGCTTCGCCTGCCGCGGTGTCCCATTCCATCGTCCTGCCGTATCGAAGGTAGAAGTCGGCCGTGCCATCCGCCACAAGTCCCCACTTGAGCGAACTTCCGCGTTCCAATGTCCGCACCTGAAATCCCTCCTGTTTGAGACGTTCAAGAAATTGACCGAGTTCAGCGCTGAGGTGAGAACGGCTCACTGCCGCGGTAATTACTGATAATTTCCCGGGTTGCGGGGTTCCGGCTCGAACTGCGAGTTGGGGCGTGGTTTGCAGGAGCGTGCTCCAGTCGGGTTCCTCGTCGCCATTCGGGTGGAACCGCCAGGTGCCAATCTCGCGTCCGCCACAATACCAGAGGCCGGTGGCGGGCGCACAGACGACGCCGAGGGTCGGCCGATTCCGGGAGATAAGCGCAATGTTCACGGTAAACTCTCCGTTGCGCTTTATGAACTCCTTCGTTCCATCGAGCGGGTCGATGAGCCAGTAGGCCGAGTAGTGTGATCGCAGTTCAAAAGGTGGAAGTTCAGTCTCTTCGCTTATTGCAGGAATTTCCGGTGCATTCAGCGATAATTCGCGGAGGATCGTGTGCTCGGCTTCCCTGTCGGCGGTGGTTACGGGTGTCGAATCCGATTTTGTCGTGACGGAAAAGTCTGTGGCGTACACCGCAAGGATGCGGCGCCCTGCCTCCCAGGCTGCGTGCAGCATGAGAGGCAGGAGTAATCGGCTGTTCAGCCGACTGCCTTCTTGAGCTCGTCGGCGCGGTCAGTCTTCTCCCATGAGAACTCCGAACGTCCGAAATGGCCGTAGGCCGCGGTGTCCTGATAGATGGGACGACGCAGATCGAGGTGCTTGATGATGCCGGCGGGGCTCAGGTCAAATACCTTTTCAACTGCTTTCTCGATCCGGTCCTCGGGCACGGTGCCTGTTCCGAATGTGTCGACCATGATGGAGATGGGAAACGGTACGCCAATTGCGTAGGCGAGCTCGATCTCGCACCGTTCGGCAAATCCGGCGGCGACGATGTTTTTCGCAACGTGACGCGCCATGTAGGCTGCTGAACGGTCGACTTTTGACGGATCCTTCCCGCTGAATGCGCCGCCGCCGTGTCGCCCCATGCCGCCGTAGGTGTCTACAATGATTTTACGGCCGGTGAGGCCGCTATCGCCGCCCGGTCCTCCAATCACGAAGCGACCGGTCGGGTTTACGAAGAACTTCGTGTCCTTGTCGAGCAGGCCGGTCGGTTCGAGCACCGGGCGGATAATGCGCGCAATGATCTCTTCGCGCAGCTGATCGTAGCCGATGTCCTCGCCGTGCTGGTGGCTGACCACGACGGTATCGATGCGCCTGGGCACGTGTCCTTCGTATTCGATAGTGACCTGGCTCTTCGAATCCGGCCGCAACCAGGTGATGGTGCCTTCCTTGCGAAGTTTTGCCGCAAGCATAAGGATGCGGTGCGAATACATGAGCGGGGCGGGCATAAGCTCCGGCGTCTCATTGCACGCAAAGCCGAACATCATTCCCTGGTCTCCGGCGCCCTGCTGTCCTTTGTACAACCCCTCTCCGGAAACACCCTGAGAGATATCCGGGCTCTGCGCGTGGATTGCGCTCAAGACCGCCATCGAAGCGTAGTCGAGTCCGTATTCAGGACGGTCATATCCGATCTTTTTTGCTACGCCGCGCGCAATCTCCTGCACATCAACGTAGGTCCGGGTGGTGATTTCGCCACCTACAAGCACCATGCCGGTCGTGGCGAACGTCTCGCACGCTACACGTGAGTCAGCGTCCTCGCGAAGGCACGCATCAAGCACCGCATCCGAAATCTGGTCGCATACCTTATCCGGATGACCTTCGCTTACCGACTCGGAAGTAAAAAGATACCGTTCGTTTCTCATATTTTCGCAGCTCCTTTCCCGTTTGTATTATGTGTCTTCAGGGCAGTAGCGCAGAACCGGCGCTTTTGCCGCCCGAACTTCATCCACGCGTGAAACCGGCGTTGTGACCGGCGCTTCGTGCAGCGTTTCAGGATGCTCATGCGCTTCCCGTGCTATCTCGTGAAGTGCAGCCGCAAATGCTTCAAGAGTCTCGCGGCTCTCGGTCTCCGTCGGCTCGATCATCATTGCATCCTTCACGATCAACGGAAAGTAGACAGTGGGTGCGTGAAAGCCGTAGTCAAGGAGCCGCTTGGCAACATCCATGGTTTCGACTCCCTCGCCGATGTGTCCGCTCACCACGAACTCGTGCATGCACGAGCGCCTGTACCGTGCAGGAAACACATCAGCAAGCAGGTGCTTGAGATAGTTCGCGTTCAGCACGGCGTTTTCCGCCACCTCACGCAACCCGTCGGCGCCGTGCATCCGAATGTAGGTCAGTGCGCGCAGGATCATGCCGAAATTGCCGAAGAACGCTTTCATCGGCCCGATGCTGTTTTGCGGTTCGACCAGACTGTACCCGGTGGAAGTCTTCGCGACAACCGGTCCGGGAAGATAGGGCAGAAGCGGCTGGGCGGCTCCGACCGGACCTGATCCGGGACCACCGCCTCCGTGCGGTGTCGAGAAGGTCTTGTGCAGGTTGAAGTGCATGACATCGATTCCGATGTCACCTGGCCGCAGGACGCCGAGTATTGCGTTCAGGTTCGCGCCATCACCATAGACCAGGCCTCCGCAATCGTGGACGGCCGCGACAACCTCTTTGATATGCGCCTCGAAGAGTCCGAGCGTGTTCGGATTGGTGATCATGAGACCGGCAATCCGGTCGTCGCAGAGCGCACGCAACGCTGCCAGATCGACGTTTCCGCTCTGATCGGAGGGGATCTGAACCGCCTCGAAGCCGGCCATTGCGACCGAGGCGGGATTGGTGCCGTGCGCGCTGTCCGGAATAAGCATGCGCGTGCGATTCCGGTCACCGCGCGCATGATGATACGCGCGTATCATCAGAACGCCGGCGAGCTCACCATGCGCACCTGCGGCTGGCTGAAGGCTCACTCCGGCGAATCCGCCGATAGCACACAGTGCATCCTGCAGCTCCCATATCACCTGCAGGCTGCCCTGGACCGCATTTTCGGGTGCCAGTGGGTGGCTTGCGCCAAAGCCTTCGATCGCGGCAACCGTCTCGTTCACCTTCGGATTGTACTTCATGGTGCACGAGCCGAGCGGGTAGAACTGAGTATCGATGCTGAAGTTCAATTGCGATAGCCGGGTGAAGTGGCGGACAAGGTCAAGCTCGCTCACCTCCGGCAGCCGCAGGCTTCCTTCGCCGGATTCGGGACGCGCAAGATCGCCAGGAATCACTTCCTCAGGCACATCGAGTGCGGGAACCGATGTCGCGCTTCGACCTCTTCGTGAGTAGTCCCAGATGAGTGGTTCTGTCTGTTTCATGAGTTTACCCGTCCGGCCGCATTGGCGAGCGCCGAAACAAGTGCGTCGATCCGCTGCCGATCCTGCTTTTCCGTTACGCAGACAAGAAGTTCGTTTTTGCGATCCGGAAAGAAGCGGGACATATCGATCCCGGGCAGGATATTCTCCGATTGCAACTGCTCAATGATCTCGGCAGCCGGACGCGGTGTCCTGACAAGAAACTCGTTGAAGAAGCGTCCGGAAGGGAGCACGGGAACCGCGTATCCCGGGATTTCGGCAATCCGCCTGGCAGCATAATGCGCACGGCTGTAGCAGAGCTCAGCAACTCGTTTCAACCCCTGTCGGCCGAGAGCTGCAAGGTAGATCGCTGCACGCAACGCCATAAGCCCCTGATTGGTGCAGATGTTGCTTGTTGCCTTTTCACGTCTGATGTGCTGTTCCCGCGTGCTCAGCGTGAGGACGTAACTGCGGCGTCCCTGCCGGTCAACCGATTCACCGACAAGACGACCGGGCATGCGCCGCACGAGGGATTCGCGACAGGCAAAGATGCCCAGATAGGGACCACCGAAGGAGAGGGGGATGCCAAGCGGTTGCCCTTCGGCAACAACGATGTCGGCGCCGTATGAACCGGGGCTTCTGAAGGCACCAAGCATGATGGGATTCACCTGGATGACAAGAAGGGCTCCCTTCGCGTGTACTGCTTCAGCGACTCCGGAGAGATCGGGAATCCTGCCAAAGAAGTCAGGGTAGGGAATGACGACGCAGGCGGTTTTTTCATCAGCTTTCGCGGCAAGTTCCATGGCAGAGCCTGCTGCCGCCGTCTGATCACCGACAAAGTCGATGGTAATGCCGTCCATCCCCTGAACGTAGGTCTGCATAACCTTGTGGTACATCGGGTGAACCGACGCGGAGCACACCACTCGCTGGCGATTGCTGCGGGCTACTCGAAGGCTCATGAGGACAGCCTCGGCAAGTGCGGTCGCACCGTCGTAGTGAGAAGCGTTGACCACCTCCATGCCCAGAAGATCTGCGACCATGCTCTGGTATTCGAACATCGACTGCAGCGTGCCCTGGCTTACCTCAGGCTGGTAGGGGGTGTAACTCGTAGCGAACTCGCCGCGGGAGGCGAGATAGGGGACAACTGCGGGAATGAAGTGGTCATACGCTCCGCCGCCCGCAAAGCAGGGACCGGATGCGCTGTTTCGGTTCTTCGCAGCATCCAGGGCGAACTTCTCGAGCGCTTCAAGTTCCGAGAGAGGGGGAGGCAACTGGAGCCGTGGATATCTTGCGCTGGACGGTATGATGTCGAATAGTTCCCGGACGTCGCTCAATCCAAGTGCGGAGAGCATCACAGCCCGGTCATCAACGGTGTTGGGAATGTATGACATGATGTTTTAGTAAACTGTTATTCCTCAAGCTCTTCGGTGTACTTCTTGTACGCCACCATTTCCATCAATTCCGACCACTCCTCCGGCGCCGTCGGCCGAAACTTGATAAGCCAGCCCTCGCCGAACGGTGATTCGTTGACCAGTGCAGGATTGTCATCGAGCTGAGTATTGACCTCGACGATTTCGCCACTCTGCGGCATGAATACATCGCTTGCGGCCTTCACACTTTCGACCACTCCGAATGCGTCGCCCTTTTTGAACGTTGCGCCAATCTCGGGCAACTCAACGAACACGACGTCCCCGAGACTATCCTGTGCATAGTCGGAGATGCCCGTTATCATGAGGTTCCCGTCCTTGCGGATCCATTCGTGGGATTTCATATAGCGAACTGTCTCGTCGAAATTCATCACTTCTCTCCTTTCGACTCTCACTGAATGTATCAGGCCGACCGGTAGGACGGCCGGTAGATCGGGCGTTTGACTACGATAGCAGATTTCAGCCGCCCGTGCACTTCGACAGAATAGGGAGTATCTCTTGCCGCTTTGTGAACCGGAACGTACGCATTTGCATAGTAACCATCCGCTGTAGGAGCGTACATACCGGAAACGACGATTCCGGCCCGTTCATTGTTGTCACCGGCCTCAAAGACCGGGCACCCTTCGCGGGGAACCGCTTTCTCGACCATCCGGAGTGTAACGAGCCGCACAGCGTCGTGACTCTGCGCACGGACAAGCATCGCATCGCTGCCTGAAAAGGGCTTCGAGAAATCGCAGGCCCACTTCAGACCGGCATCCAGAGGCGTCCGTGTTTCGGTGAGCTCATGACCATAGAGCGGAAAACCCGGCTCAAAACGCAGGCTGTCACGCGCAGCCAGTCCTATCGGTCCTGCATCGATTCCGGCTTGTTCGGCAGTCTGAAGGATCTTTTCCCACACACCGGCAGCCTTTCCCGCGTCAACGTAGAGCTCAACGCCGTCCTCGCCGGTATAACCTGTCCTGCCCATCAATGCCGCCACACCGTCGAGCACGCTCTCGCGGGAAAAGAAACGTTCGACAGAACCCGCCTGGCCATCGCAGAGCAGGTCAGTGAGCTCTATCGCACGCGGGCCCTGAACGGCAATCATGGCGATTTGCAGGGAAACATCTTCGACGGTGATGCCGGCATCCGCATGGGAACTCATCCATGACAGGTCCTTTTCCCGGTTGGACGCATTTACCACAACAAGCCAGCCCTCGTCCCCGAAGGTCTGTGTTGCGGGGATACGGTAGACGAACACGTCGTCGAGCACACCACCGTCGTCCCGGCACATGAGCGCGTAGCTCGACTGGCCCGAGATCAGTTTCGCAATGGGAGCAGTCAGCAACCGGTCGAGAAAGGCGGCACTTCGCTCTCCACGGACGATAAATCGCCCCATGTGCGATATGTCGAACAGACCGCAGGACGAGCGCACCAGACGGTGCTCCGCTACCGGTCCGCGCTCATACCGGATCGGCATATCCCAGCCTGCAAACTCGGTAAAGCGTGCACCATGGGCGGTGTGCCATGGGTGAAGAATGGTCTTGTTGAGCTTTTCGGACATCAGCAGGAAGTATATCGAGTTTGCTCCGGTCAGTACATGGTTTTGCGCGAGAGTGGAGTCTCGGCTCAGTCGGAAGGATGTCGTTTATTCACAAATTATCCACATCCTGTTGAAACTGGGCTGATGGAACGAGCGGAGGAAGTTGAGAGAGTGATGATAATACAAACAGGTTATTTTGTGCCAAGTCGAGCGCAGTTTTTAGTCATCCAGGCACTGTTTTTGCAGGATAAATCGTACCGCCCCACATCTGTTAGGGAACTGCGGACTGCCACGCGCAATTCTGTCCACAGCGCGAAGCAGTTATCCACAATTTGTCCACATCACACAGGTACTATCGATCGTATCCCTTATAGAATACCCGTACCTGCTTGTAGAGCCCATCGCCCTCACTTTTCGTGTCGATTCCTTCGATATTGCTGAGGGTCGTGTGAATGAGACGACGCTCAAACGGATTCATCGGATCCAGAAGACGAGAGCTCTTCGTGCGCTTTACCTGATCTCCGACCTGCTGTGCAAGGCGAATGAGGCTCTCTTCACGGCGCATGCGATAGTTTTCACTGTCTATGATCACGCGAAACCCGTTATCGGTCAGTCGTCCGGCAACGACGTTCACCAGAAGCTGAATTGCATCCAGGTTTTTGCCCTTCCGGCCAATAATCATGCCGGAGTGCTCGGAATCAAGCCGTACGCCGATTTTGGCCGATTCGCGATACATGACGCGCGGGTCGGCGGGAAAACCCATCTTCTCGGTGATATTCTTGAGAAAATCGCATATCGCATGCTCGAAGTCGTTTTCCGGATCCATATCACCCGCTGTCGTCATGGTGAACTGGCGTTCATCCGGAATATGAACCCGAATCAGAACCTTTTTCTGCAGATTGAGAAAGCCTGACTTCTGCGTTTCAACAATCTCGACGTCGAACTCATCGCGTTCGAGACCGAGCTCTGCAACCGCGTTGTCTATGGCCTCCTTTTCAGTTTTCCCCTCGAATTCCTTTACCATCTGTAACTCCCGGTCGCAGGCAGTTGCCCGCCCGAACCTCTTACTTTGATTTCAGTTTTGACGGCGGCCGCGTGCCCGGCTGCTTCTTCGTCGGCACGACTGCGCGCGGATGAAGATGCGGGTACCGGATCTTCGTGATGTAGTACTGCTGGGCCGCGCTCAGAACGTTCGTGACGATCCAGTACACGAGAAGTCCCGACGGAACGTTGTACAGAATGAAGAAGAAGACGACCGGAAGGCCGAACATCATGAGCTTCATCTGGCTGTTGCTCGCCGTCGTTGGTGCCTGGGTGAGCTTACTCGAGACGATCTGACTGGCGACATAGATGATCGGAAGCAGCCGCAGATCGGTCCATCCGAGGATGGGTAGCTGGAAATTGTTCCCGAAGTGCCAGATAGTCTCCGGCGCGGACAGGTCGGTTATCCATCCGGGAATGAAGACGGCACCGCGCAGGTCGAAATGGTTGTTGAACAGGCCATACATCGCGATAAAGATGGGAAACTGCAGCAGCATCGGAAGACAGCCGCCGATCGGATTGACCCCCTCTTTCTTGTAGAGGCCCGCCATCTCCTGGTTCATTTTTGTCGGATTGTCTTTGTATTTCGCGCGCAGCTCTTCGATCTTCGGTGTCAGCTGCTGCATCCGTGCGGTCGACTGGAAACTCTTTCGAGTCAGTGGATAGAGCAGCACCTTGACCAGTACGGTGAGCAGAATGATCGCGACGCCGTAGTTTGGAATGACACGGTAGAACAGCTGCATGAAGAATTTCAGGATGTTCTCGAGCCAGCCGAGGAGCACACGCGCATCAAGCGCATCGCTCAGGTTCAGGTTGGATAGTCCCCACGCATTGGAGCTTGCCTGCATGTACTTGTCCAGGTCGCGCTGGACCTTCGGACCCACATAGAAGCGGAACACGTCGGTCGCCTGCGAGCTGTGGATAAGTGAACGGGAGAAGTAGAGCCGGTCAGCGGCATTGACGCCGGTTACCGGTTTGGACGAAAAGGTTACCGTGTAGCCGGCATTATCCGGTACGCCTATGACGGTAAAGTACTTCCCGACGATTGATGCCCAATCTACCTGTTTGGTAACTTCCTGCGTTGTATCCGGCCGCAAGCTGACTTCGGACTTCTTTCCACTGACCACATAGATGAACTTCCGGAAATCGTTCCGTCCGTCAAGCGTGGTGAACGTCGGCCCAATCTGAGGCCCGTAGCCGAGCGTGTAGGAAACGTTGTTGTTCGACAGCGGGATAGACTCATTCACACTGTTACGGATCGAAATTGAAACATTGACCATATAGTCGTTCGGTTTGAATGAGTAAGTCTTTGTGAGGGTGAACGGTTTGTCAGGATGTCCTTCGAGGTAGAACTGGCGCGTGAACTCAACGGTGTCCTTGTTAATCTTGCGGTACTGGAACAGCGCAGTCACTGCAGGTGCCTGGGGTCCGCCAAAATGCAGCTGGAACGCCGCCTGGTCGCTGGTGCCCCTGTCCACCATGTTCACCGGGATGTTGTTATCCTGATGCTTCACGAGGTCGAACTTCACCACGTCGCCGCCGCGGCTGCTGAAGGTCACGTTGAACAGATCGGTGCTGAGCTGATACTGCTTATCTACGAGACCGCTTTCGGGCACCGGCACGACATTCGTTCCGCTCTGTGCGGCACCCACCTGCGCGTTCTGCTGCAGCGCCGGCGCCTCTCCGGCAGGAGCCGCATTCGTGCCTGTTGCGGTACCGGTCGACGATTGAGCCTGCTGCTGAGTTGTCTGGGGTGTCGTCGCTGACTGATCCGCTGAGGGCTTCGGGGTGAAAATGAGACTCTGTATTGTAAATCCCAAGGTTATGACGACAACCGAAATAACTACTGCGAGCAGCGTCTTCCTATCCATTCATTCTCCTGTAGGTCGAAGGATCCCGGCCTTGCGACAGAGTGATATCATCTGATTCTCTCTGACTGCGTAAGAATCATCAGCAGCGGCATACAAAATAAAAGCAAGATCCCATCCAGGCCTGAGTCTGTGCCGTATGTGCCGGTATATTTCTCTTCCGATTCTTTTGACCCGGTTTCGTTCGACCGCATTTCCGTATCCTCGAGACGGAGCGATCAGTACCCGGTTATGAGGCAGGTCATTCTGTTTCGCTATAAGACGCATGCCGTCGGTGCTGTGTCGCACCCGTGAAGCAAAAACCTCTCTAATCCTGCGGGTATCTTTCAATCGCTCCTGTCTCGGGAAAGTCTGATCAGTCACTCGTCAACTAGTACTTCTTCTGCTCGTCAGAAATCGAAAGCTTGGTGCGACCTTTCGCCCGACGTCTCTTCAACACCAGCCGCCCGCCTTTTGTCTTCATGCGAGCGCGAAAACCGAACTTGCGGTTTCTGCGGGTCTTGCTTGGCTGATATGTGCGTTTCATCTTCCTCTATCTCCTTGTATGGACGTAGTGTGTAAAATACGATACACCCGTTCAGCCGCTACCACTCGCCGTGGTCACAGGACATTCGGACAGTCTGAACTGTCGCGCGAATAAACGGGTAGAGTAGTATACCGGGACGTTGGCGGTCGTGTCAAACGGCGCTGCAGCGTACGAGCACCTCGGCCCGACATGCTGATTACGAGTCCTCCCGTGAAGTTTCGCCTTTCGCCGCCTTCCTGCGCTCGCGTTCCCGCTGGTCGACGCTCTTCTTCAGTCGCGACAGCAGTGTCGAAAGTTGCTCGGACTCCGGCCGCACGACAGCTGTCGGCTCACCAGGTGGCTGGGGGTCTTCGGCTGCAGGTTCATGAGGCTCGTGCTTCTGTTCGATCGGAGTTCGTGTGCCTTGCGACCATTTCGCCCGATCGACGAGCTTCATGTGAATACTCTTCACCCCCAGGCCGGCATACTCCTGCTGAATGCGTCGAAGAATTGATGCCTGATGAAACTGGAATTGCTGCATCCACGCAGGATGATCGATTTCCACGATTGCGGCACCGTTTCTGATATCGGCGACCTGCGAGTGCGCTGCAAGATCCGTTCCGACCAGCTTCTGCCAGGACCCGAAGAATGTAACATATTGCTCGCCGGTGGATCCAAGCTTTGTGAAATCAAAGAATCGTTTCAGGATTTCGCCGGCACGCTCAGACTGATGCATGTGCTATTACTCCTGACCCTACCCTGTAGACAAGCGTATCAGCTCTTCGGTAGAAGGCATACTGCTCATCCGGCAGAAAAGTAAAGAATGCCTGATCGTATGCCGGAAGTTCGGCGAGAAACTGGATCCTCCGTTCACGATCGAGTTCGAGAAGAACGTCATCGAGCAGCAGCACGGGTTTCTGCCCTGTTTGATCCGCGTAGAAGCGTGCCTGCGCAACGCGAAGGATGAGCGACATGAGGCGCAGCTGACCGGTAGACGCGTACTGGGTAAAATCGCGTCCTGAGACGCTGAACTGGAATCGATCCCGGTGAGGGCCGGAGGTCGAAGTCCCCATTCGAATGTCGTAATTTCGAAGCGTTCGCAGATGCTCGAGGATCGCGCCGGCATCGAGCTCACTCTTCCAGGAGGGGCGGTAGCGGATTACCAGATCGTCGCCGACACGCGCAATTTTCTGAAAGATATCCGCCGACGGTACGTTGAATGCCACAATTGCGCGCAGACGATCGTCACGTATCCTCATGCCATGGGTAACAAGCTCGGTGTCGTAGACATCAAGCAGCGCATGCTCATCGGCTGCTGCAGGATGCTCCTGCATTCGTTTCAACACCGCATTGCGAAGTTTCAGCACGCGGGTGAATGTGCGCAGCCGGTCGATGAATCCGGGATCGAACAGACTCAACGTCTGATTGAAAAACCAGCGCTGCATTTCGGGCGCGCCGCGGACAAACTCAATATCATCATGACAGAAAACGATGCAGGGCGTGTGAGCGATCAGCTCCTTCCTGTCCGCGATGATCTTGTCATTGAGCCGTATTTCCCGCTTTCCTGCTTCCGCGGCCTGCTTGCCGAATCGAACCGATACTGTCTCACCGTTCTCCATCCAGCCGTGCAGCGAGCATTCAGATTCTCCGTTTCGTACCAGAATCTGCTCCTTGCGAGTACGGAACGAGGAACCAAAACTGAGCATGTAGACTGCTTCGAGGAAGTTCGTCTTGCCCTGACCGTTTTCTCCGACGAGAAAGATCTCAGGCGCATCAACGTCCACCTCGGCATCGGCAAGATTACGGAAATGAAACAGTCGTATTTTTCGGTAGCTCATCTGCCGATCTCAGGCGAACGCCTCAGAAGG
>Ga0307377_10004879_pt1 | contig 14542 bp, 10 predicted proteins | sample TR3MG_FD_202535 | JGI IMG/M metagenome (GOLD analysis project Ga0307377, IMG submission 202535) | Soil microbial communities from Risofladan, Vaasa, Finland - TR-3 | ecosystem: Environmental > Terrestrial > Soil > Coastal area > Acid sulfate soil | place: Finland: Risofladan, Vaasa | collected... | reverse complement strand
CAGGTTCTACGGCAGGCTCGACAACGGGTTCTGATTTCTTTTTATGTTTTTCGGCAACAATTTCTTGAAGTGTTTTTACTTTCGGCATATCTTCAATAACAATTTCCTTTTCCGCCATCGCTGCCGCAGGTATAATTTTTCCTTTTTTTGATGCTAATTCTGAAAATTCAGGCGATAGCATATACTTCTCGACTTGACTGTATAAAGATTTGTAAGTATCTTTTATATTTTGTGCAGCATCCTTTTGTTCCGCAAGTTGCGAAATACTCTCTAATTGACTTATAGCTTTAGCCATTTCAGGAGAAATCTTTTTTACGTCCTCTTCTGATAAACCTATTGTCTTTAATAATTCCATATCAACTACTTTATTTTCTTAGTTTAATAAGTTCAAGAGACGGCTCTAGTGTTTTTACCAATCCTTCTAATGATAAATCTGTTTTTTCTTCTCTATCCGCTAACGCCTTAACCCAATCTGCTCTAATGCTTGCTTTGAACGCTGCTTCGTCCTTTAATTTACTAGCATCGGTGTTATATTCCTGTTGGAATACGTTAATAACTTCATCAATTTGGTCTAATGTTTTTCCATCATTTTTGATAAATGCTTGATAGGTTTCAACTACGTTTATTCCTTCGGCATCATCAATAAATGCAACTACCAAAGACCTAACATATCCCGCTAAATCTAAAGTTCCCGTAGTGTCATGGAAAGCAAGCCAATATCTTTCTCCTGCTGATTTATTTTCTTTTTCTCTAATTGCTTTTTGCTCTTCCTCGTTTGAATCTCTCCAAACTCGCTCAATATCTTCAACTATTCTTAAACTTAAAACGCTTTTAACCTTAATTACAACCTTTTCAATTTCCGAAAATTGAGAATCCATTGAAAGGGGAGTTAATAATTTTGGGAAAGGATTTCTTTTTGGGTTTTTTTCTATCTCTGCGTCATAAGCATCCTGAATTTCTTTATCAGTTACATCAAGCTTACCCTTCTTTTTAGCTTCTTCTGCCCATTCTTTAGCCGTGCCTTTAAAATTAGAATCTATCTTCTCCTGCATTGATATTGCAGATTTTTGTTTCTTAATTTCTAATCGTATCTCCCCTTTTATTAATTCAGTTTTTGCATCGCCAATTCGACTGTATATTGTATTAAGATGTGGAAGTTTTATGCTCATTTTATGCTCAACGTCTCCGTATTTTGCTTTCACGGCCTGTAGTCTTTCAATCTTCTTTCCAAGAGTTCCTAAATAGTTTTTCAAATAAACTACTTCATCTTGGAATTGAATTTGAGTTAATTTATCAGGGTCGCTTTCAAGTTGCAATAACATTTCCTTAGTGTCCATTGTAAATTGAGTGGTGTTCATTTCATAAACTCCTAATTCCAACATTCTCTTAATCATCATAACTTTTCTGTTAATTTTTGAATAAACGAATGAATCAATGGTGTTCATTGCTAGAATATAAATAACCCTTACTACGTCATAAGGATTTTTCTGTCTCCAAATACGGCCTTCTAACTGCATTGCAACTTCAGGGCTAAATTCCGCCTCGCAAATATACATTGTGTGAGAATTTCCTTGTAAATCAATACCTTCTTTAATGGCTTTAGAACCAATAAGTATTTTTATGCTTCCGTCATTAAAACCATCTTTTATTGCAACTCTGCCTCTCTTTACAACAACGTCTTTTTTAATAGTGTCCTCTATTTTGGTTTTTCCATCAATGATGCCAATATCTACCCACTCACCGTTATCGGTTTTATTAGAGGTAATGCCATCAACATTATTTACTATATATTCGGCTAATAATTCAAAAGCATTATATTTTTTTCCGCCATAACTAAAATTATGTCTATCAAAATAAACTACTTGTCCTCCGATATGAGGAATCTCGCCTTTTTTCAATTGTTCTTTTTGATATTCAATCGTTTGCTGTATCGACTTAACGACAAATAATAATTTTGGGCTATTTTCCACAAATGTTTTTGCGGGATTTGGCTCTAAATCAGGTAAAAATGTAGCCGTATAAGAGTCATCTCCAAGATTAACTAAATACGGGCTTATTACTAAAGATTGTTGCGCCTGTTGGCAGCCTATGGCTTTTCCTGCAAGTTTATGAACAGCCGAAATTTGCCTTGTGTCTGCTTGTACCGCCTCCAATTCATCATCGTCAGTTTTTTCGACTGCTTGTTTTAGGATTTTAACTGTAATGTGGTCGATTGCCTCTTTTATTTTTGGGTGTTGAGCAAACTTTCCTTTGTCGTATAACGCCTGTAAGTCAGTTAAAAACAAGTCAGCGTTTTCAACATCGTCTGTGGCATCTTCAATTTTTTGCTTTACTATTTCCTCAATTTCTTCATCTAACGCACCTTGTTTTATACCTAACAATCTAACTTCATTAATTGGAAATATATCCTTAACAGGTCTTTGGTCGTTATCGTCCCTTAAATAATTCGTTATAATTTCAGCAAATTTTTGCTGTGCCTCTGACAACACTATTCGGCTATTAACCTCTGTAAGAACATCAAAATAATCTCCCATTTGAGTTGTTTCTGATACCTTATTTTGGTCGTCTTTAGAAATTTTATTTTGTGGAATAATTGCTTTTTTAGGTCTGTTCGCTTCAATTCTTTCGTCAGTAATCTTAACGTTTGCCACGTTTGTAATCAAATTAGATAATGCCTTGTCGTTATAATATCCATTAACGTCAATAAATAATCCATATCCTCCATCGTGCCTTAAATCATATTTATAAACTTCATCTACGTAGTTATTAAAAAAGTCCCACGCAGTTTCCATTCCATTTTCAAGAAGCATTTTATAGTTTGTCATTCCTAAAACCGACAATACTTGGAAAGGAGTATCGGTAAATGGTGTTGCGGAAAGCAATATAACATTATTCTTTTTTGCACTTCTATATTGAATATCAAAACATAATGCGGCTGCGCTTAATTTACTTCCATTAGCATCAGATACTTTACCTGTGCTATCATACTTCATGTCGTACCTGTTTTGGTTAGTTGAACCGCCAACTTTTTCTAAAACAAAAAATTCATCGTTGCCATACGAGCCTCTTTTTTTATCAGGATTAGAAAAATATGTATTAGACTGAAAGAACCAACCTTTTGACCCCGCTCTGCTAACGATATTATTAAAATTATGAATTTCATCAACTACCAAGCCATCAATATTTAATCGGGCAAGGCTTATTGGATGCCTAGTTAATATTTTAATTGCAGAAGCGCACTTATTTTCTGTTAACCCCGTTACATTTGCCCATTCCGAAACATTAAACGTCTTTACTTCCTTTTCAGGCTCTCCAAGACCTTCTTTAAACATTAACGCCCTAAGAACGGAGTTTATGCTTGGTCTTAATGATTCAGAAATGGCACTATGCTGTGCAATAAAAATAGTTTTATCTGCCATAACTTCAGGCAAGTAATATCCTAAATCATCAATTAATGAAACAGCAACAAAAGAAACGTATTCTTTCAATCTTCTAGTGAGCCTGTTACTTACTTTTAATGCCTCTGTTTGTATTTCTTTTTGTGCTTTTTTAATTTGACCATCAGTTGAACTAGAATCTTGGATTACCTTATTTCTAACCTCAAAATACTCTTGAAAATTAACATTAACTTCTTCATAAATGTTATTCAAATAACCAACATGATTATTAAGCACTTCTAATTTTTCATATTTAGCTACATAGCTTTTTATTTCCTTTTTAATTAGGCTGTAAGCAGTACTCCAATTTGAAGAAGATATATATTCAGGGTCGTTGTCTAGTGTAATTCTTTTTCTTTTTAGTGAGCCTATTAATTTAATAAATTCACGATTGAATTTTTTAAAATTCGCTATTGTATCTAACTCTTCTTTAGTAAACTTCTTGATTTTCTTGATTGCGCTTTCTTTTAAGTTTCCAAGTAATACCACGTTTACATTTGGTAATAGCCCAAACAAATTATCATCCCCTTTTATTTCCTGTAAGAATTTTTCATAAACAGCCTTTGGAACGGCAAACATTACCCTGTTGGCCTCTCCCGTATTCATCATACTTGAAATGGCTGTGATTGAACTTGTCGTTTTGCCAAATCCAACTTCGTGCAATAAAAGCCCTGAATTTTCTCTTGAAATAACGTGTCTAACGCCTTCAACTTGTGCGTCCATTAATTCAAACTTTCTAGCTTCGGATTTTTTTCCGAAACGATAATTGTGAGATGGGAATATTGGAACTTTTTGTAAGTCGGGTTTTGCATAATTGTTATAGGTTTTATTCCATAACGCATCAATTTGTTGCCTACTTATATTGTCAATAGCTTTTCTTAAAAAGAAATTAAATAGTCTTCTTCCTTCACGCCTAGCATCCCAATACCTTGCTTTAAAATCTAAAACAAATTGCTTCTTTAACCTTTCGGCTTCTTCATCAGTAATCTCAAATCCGCTTTTTGTATATCCCAATTCTTTTAAAACCGCCAACGTGTTTTTACTAGCGTTTTTTATCATATCGAGAGTTTTTCCGCCCGCTAGGTCTGATTTAAAACCTACCATTTTTAGATTTACATCTTTAAAATTTGGGAATACATAATTCGCTATATAGTCTTGTGGTCTTGTTGGATAAACATAAGCGTCAATAATTTCATCACGCCTGTACTCTCCTAATATTTGTGATTCATTTTTGATAAGCCAACCTTTGAATACCTCAAAATGACCAAATGGCAAATGTCTGCTTTGTATATTGCTCCAAGTCATGTTTATAACGTTATCCTTATTTCCCGTTATCAACGCTCCCTCAACCTGCATTATTGAATCGCCCTTGCTTCTAACGGCATTAACTGTTCCGCTAAAAAATATAGGGCAGAAAATATCAATGTTTAATTCAAGTTCTTTTGCTTCTTCTTCTGTTCTAGCATTTGGAGCAAGCGAAGGAACAAACCTTGAAGCAACAGCTTCCTCTAATGTCGATTGGGCTTTTTCATAAATTGAAGAGCCTAAATCAGAGCCATAAAAAATAGATAAATTATTGCTATAATCTCTGTTTTGGCCGCCCGAACCCTCGATGTAGTCTTTTTTATCGTATATGTTTCCTGCAATAAAATTATTTTTAGATTCATATTGTACGTCTGCTGTAATATTTTGCTCGTCAATTTTTAATTTAGAAACATAAATATCTCTAGTTTCTAAAAGAGCGTTTATAATTGCTTGCTCAAATAAATGATAGTCAACTCCTAGTACCTTTAAGCAAAGCATCCTATAACCTGCATCATTTCCTTTTGAAACAAAAAACGAAAGAAGTTCAGAAACTTTTATTTTTGAATTATATGCCCAATAAGCTTCTTCAACCTTTAATACATAATTTGGCTTAACCCAATCTTGTGTTGGAATCGACTCACGAATTGTATCTCCCTGACCGTTTACAGCAAGCCTTGTGTATGTAGATAAGTAGATGTCCATCAGCTTTTCTACATAATTATATTTTTCATCTCTGTCTTTTAGGGAAAGAGCCACTTCGGTTTGTTGCGAATAGCTATTGGCAACAGAAGGATATTCTTTAACAAAATCAATTGGTAAATCCAATGGAGAGTTACGCTTAGTGTTAAGTAGGTCGTATTTATCTCTAAACGTTAACTGCTTATCAAAAAACTGAACATATTCAACAGGCGAAAGAGCCGTAAGGTCGGCAATGTCCTGCTCATAAATAATAGAAAATGTAGGTATTGTTACTTGTTCTTTTTCAATTGTAGGGAATCGGCTTCCTGCTTTTATTACTTGTCTTTCTATATTTTTTTGAAAGTCCTTTCCACGAACAACAATTCTCTTTTTTAAACTATCGTAATAAAGCGAAATATCCGTTGTACCCATCGCTTTTAAGTAAAGAAGTGATTGATACATATCCGCAGAAGGAACTACAACTGATTTCTGCTCTGCTATGTTAAATATTAGCTTATAAGAGATGCTTTTTGAAGGAATTTCGCTAGGGCTAGTTAAATAAGAAGTAATGTTAGAGGCCGTTCTTAGGCGGTCTAACATGATTTCAATACTAATATTCAAGATTGAATATTTAGAAACGTCTTGAATTTCTAAAGCATAGTTCTCTAACGGTTCAATATTTTTCTTAAATGCTTCCCCGTCATGTGATGATTTCTTTACCTCTCCGTTCAAAAAGTAAATTACATCATTATTAATATCAACATTTTGTGTCGATAAGTTGTCTAAGCTTAGTTCAGGGTTTCCTATTTGAGTATAGGAATTATTTGTTACTTGTATAGAAACGTCTCCATAACCTCCCGCAAGTAAAAACCAACGTAAAAAGTTTTCTTTTTCTGTTTTATTGCTCCAATCCGCTCCGTGTTTAGCGTAAAAAGATTCGTTTTCGTCAAAATTCGCAAATCCATGAACTGTTGTAAACTCAATATCGTCTACTGATTCTTCGGTTGTTTTTAAGAATATTTCTTGGAGCGGTAATGAATTAAAATCATTTTCAAAAGTAGTATATTTGAAATAATATTTTTCATTGACTTCTCTAATTTCTTTGTTTTGTAATGCTAGATAATTTATTTTTTTAGCAAGATAAACACAAGCCTTATCAACATCAGTATTTTTGCACCAATCTAAAATTTGACGGCTGTAGTTAGAGTAGTGGTCAGAAACCAACGATTCACCGAAACTATTTGAATTATCCTCTTCTGTAAATTTCTTCAACAAAACAGCAGAGCATAACCCTCCGTCTATGCCTCTACGCTCAAACCCTGCAACCAAAACATCATCTAAGTTAAATTCTGTTGGCGCATTATTTTTTGCCCAATTATAAAGCTCAATTTCCTCTTTTAAAAGGTCAATATATTTTATGGTATATTCTGATAGCATATCGACTTAATTAAATATTTTCTTCTACCGCTAAAAAACTTCTTTCCAAATCAAAATCAAGAGCATAAATCTGTTCTATTATAGCATTTAATATCGCCACTTTAGTAGTGTTGCTGCTGTGAATTTGAGAATAGATTTTAGGAAACTTCAATTTATCAAGAGACATAAAAGCATGGCTTATTTTCAAGACTACTGCCTTTCTCTCTTCGCTTGATTGTTTTTGATAGCTTAACGGCTGCATATTATCTTTCTGTTTTTATTTCTCCGTTTGGATAAAGCCACATTGATTGATTATCGTCAACTTTTGAGAGAATCATTCTTTTTGTATCAATATTTTCATTGATAACAACGGGAGATTTTCCTGCGGCAAGCCTTTCAATAGTTAAATAATTTTTTATTCCACCATTCTTATCTTGTTCAGGCGAAATTATATACGCATCTTGGTCATTTTCCACCTCAAAATTTGGACTTACATACATATTATTTCTTTTTATAAATTAAACATCCGTACTCGTCAAACCTCTCGTCATTAGCCATTTCGTAAACTAATTCAGCTTGGTCGTTAAACGTTTTATTATTTTTTAAAATATTAAACTTCCTGTAGTGCGAGAAAATACAAAGATAACCCCCTTTTGTGAGAAAATCTAAACTTCTTATAGGATAATATTCAATTGGACTAAATTTACCAACACCCGTCTTGTCAATATCTTTATAATACTCTGATTTTATAGGTTGCGTAAACACAATATCGTACTTTCTTGTGTTGCCATTATCTCCATTTATAAAGTAGTGGCTTATGTCGGAAATTGACGAAGAATACCTAAAATCAAGAGAGTTTCTAGCGTTTAATAAGTCCGATATGCGCTTGCAAGTATAATCGTTATTTAGTGCGTTAATGAAAACATTATCTGACGGACAAGCCTCCAAAACCTTACCTGTTCCTGCGTTTGTGTGTAATACGGAAAGTGCATTAGTTTGAAGGGTAATTCTATTCAACCCATTGAATTGCAACTTGAAATATTCCCAAGTTCGCTTTATTAAATCCTGCGTTAACACAAAGTCATCACAAGCATCGTAGTTCCTTAAAAAGGATTTTTCGCTATAATTAGCGTAATACTTATCCTTGTCAGAAATTAATTCAAGAAAGTTTTCAACATCTTTATTTCTATTACTGTTCATATCTTTTTTATTTTTGTGGTTTAGCGTCCACGTAAATTAATTTTCTGTTTGTTCCGTCAATATATTTTTTAACCTCTTGTCCTTTGCCTTTTATTGTAACGAAAATTACATTCTCGCCTATTAATTCAGGATGGCTATCAAAATCAGCTTCCATATCGCTAAAAAATATCATCATTACTTTAGCATCATCATTTTTTTCTTTGGCTTTATCAACTTGTTTTTTGAATTGCTGCCAAACTCCCCAAAATACCGTGCCTCCCATTCCTCCAATAACAACATCAGCCATGTCGTCAGAGCGGAAATCACTTAATTCAATTATGTTCGATATTGGTTCAGGTGCGTTTAGTGGTGAAGAATCAGCAAACCAAACTTGTCCGTTATACTTTTCAGCAATAACAGGGAAAAAACTAGCAAAAAGTTTTAAAATAGCTGTTCCGTATTGGTCAACGTAACCCCACATAGAACCCGAAGTATCAATAAAAACATAAAGAGCGTTATCCCTTTGAATAGCTTTATCTTTCGCTTTTCGGATAACTCCCTTAATAGCCTCTTCATAATCCATCCCTTTTCTAACTTTCTTAGAAACAAAGAAGTCTTTTAAATTACTTTCAATTTCTTCAAGCCATTCAGGAAATTCCATTGGCATAAGCCTTACACGGCCTTTTGCATCGCCTTTCCCGCTTCCATACTGTCCTTTTTCGCTCGCAGGGACTTGGGACTGTATTTCAGGATAGTCATCAGGATTTTCCATTACCATAGTAATAGTTTGGTCAACCATAGAATCAACATCCTTAATTTGCTCTTCCGTTAAAGGTAAATTACGCTCTGTAATGCCGCATGGTGGAATATATTCCTCCCAATTAGTAGCACTTTTATCGTCAAGACTTTTATTAGAAGCCTTTACTAATCTATCAAAAATAGGCTTTAGGTCTTTGTGCATACCTTTTGTTATTTCTTGATATTTCTCTTTTCTAGCTTCGTAATCCATTATAGCAATGTTTCTAATTCTGCAACGTAGTTGTTTATTTCGCCAACTTCTTGCGGTGTTAAAATATCTGTTTTAGCGGCAGCGTTTTTTAAAGATTTAATTTTTCTTCGTATGTCTACTTCCAATAACTTTTCTTTAAGTATCTGCTCTTTCCTTTTCTTTAGTGGGTTTTCAGACTTTCCCGAAGCATTTGATTCACCATCACCACCTTCGTCTTCATCCTGAACTTCCTCGCCATCGTCCTTGGTTTCTTCACTACCTTCATCGCCTTTACCTTTTACCTTTTCTTCCGAACCGTCTTCGTCTTTCTTATCAGAACCACTTCCTTCTTTTGATTTTCCATCATCTGTTACTTCCTCATCCCCACTACCCGACTCCGTTGACTCACCATCTTTTGACTTCGATTTTCCTTTTTCGCCTTTTTTTGAATCAGGATTAAATACGGGTTTTCCGTCCTCTCCTTTTTCCTCGCCTACCCCATCGTTTGTTTCATCGCTAATTCCCGATTCCTTCAAGTCTTCTAAAATTTCATTTATCTCGTCAATCCTTTTATCTAAATCATCATCTCCGCCTTCTTCTCCCGTTTCATCATCTCCGCCTTCTTCTCCGCCTTCTTCTCCGCCTTCTTCTCCGCCATCCTCTCCGCCTTCAGGTGGTGGTTTTGGTGCGTCAGGGTCTTCCCAATTTTCTTCATTAGTTTCAGGTGGTGGCTCATCGTCAGGTGGTGGTGGCGGTGGTGGCTCACCCCCGCTTGGCTGTGGCGGATTAATTATCGTAATTTCCTCTGCCGTATATTCTTCTATTTTTTTCTTTTTAGCCATTATCTTAGTTTGTGTGTTATGGTGTAAATATAATTAATATCTTTTAAAATACAAATTAATTTACTTCGCCATATCCACTTCCATCTTGGTTTTTAAAATGCTCTTTTACTTCGCCAATAGTCATTTTTTCAACTATTGCCTTTCCGTCTTTTATTGCCGTAACCTTGCCGTACTCCTGTGTCTTATTAATTTTAACAACGTCCCCAACTTCAGGCATTTTATACTCCATTGGTGGTTTTGGTTTTTTAGGCTGCTTTTCACTATCGTTTAAATGATAATATTTATGGATAACTTGATAACTATACGTGCCGTGCTTTTTAAGCATTAGCCCGTAACTAGGCAGGACTTCTTCAGGAACTAACATCGTAAACTTCTGCGTTCTGAAATAATATACCGCATCAAATAAATCTCGTAACCATTCTCTGTCGATATGGTGATTAATCCTAATGTCCATGCAGCGATTGGCGCAACCAACGTGTCCTTTCTCGTTAACTTTATAGTCCCTGTTTAAAATATGTCCCATTTCGTGCTGCATAGCAGCCTTAATAATAGGCTCATATCTTAAATGATAGTAGGCGTATGTAGGAAACCCTATTTCTAGTCTTCTTTTTTGGGTATTATATCTTGAATAATACGTTTTTGCTCCGCTATCGTAGACTAAAAATATGTTATCGGGTATTTTAATTATTTTTCTTATTTCCGTAAAACAACGCTCTATTTGGTCTGAATCCAAAGCGGGTAATGCTTTAATTATTTTCTTATGATTATCCTCTCCTCTCTTTGCCGCTCGTTCTGCATCAAGAACTAATTCATCCAAATTTGGAACGTGCTTTTTTATTGTTGGCAAAAACCAATCAAAAAACTCATCGCTTGTTTCAAACTTATCCATTTCCTTTTGTTAGATTTCTGAATTTACTAAAGCCGCAACCAACTCTCCTGTTTGGTGAAAATTTGTTCTTGCCTTTTCTTTTCCTGCTTTTCCTGTCAATGACTTGGCTTGTGATTTGAACGCTAATTCAAACCCGCTCATTTCTACCTTAAGATTGTTTTGTAAGAACCTAATAGCGTCAGGGTGTTCAAGTAGCATTTCGGCTGCTTCTACATATCCCAGTTCTTGCACCAACAACGGCAGGGTTAAAGCAAGGCCGTCCCTCATTTGATTTAACGCTAAGTTTCCGCTTGCGCTGTTAATCCAATTTTTATCGTCAGTTCCAAATAAAGTATTTTCAGATGCCGCCTTTAGTTCATCCTCCGTAAATGCCTTTAGCTCTTTCTCGCTACCGCCATAAAACGCTTGTTGTGTAGCTTCTTTGTTACAGGTAATTGAGAAAGATGGGTCTATTTGATAAACTTCCTTAAAGAAAGCTTGGAATTTTTCGGTTATTGCAACCATGTTATCTCCAATATTTTCTTGGTCTTTAGCTATTTCTGTATAAAATACATTTACTAAACTAGGTATTAAATGTTTTGATACTTCTAATGGCGCAACAGTAGTTGGGTTAGAATAAATTGCTCCATTCAAATACTCAATTACATTATCAGTCCATAAATAAAGAAGATTTAATTTGTCCGTGTCTTTCTTGATTTTCTTAGGGTACGCATCCCGAAGCTTTTCTTCTATTTCTAATGCTATTAAAGAGTGGTCGCCTATTTCCTTTTCTTTTTGTGCTAAAACGCCTCTAATTCCTTTAATTTGCTCGTCTTTTGTTTTTTTAGAAATTCCAATATCAGTGCCTTTTTCAATCAATTGATTTTCTAAGCATGAGAAAAGCTTACTAGGTAATCTAAATGGGTCTGCCGAAGTCTTAATCTCCCTATAATTATCTGATAAAATCTTATAAAAAGCCGTAAATTTTCTTTGAGAAGCCCAATCTATATTCTCATCTTCACCTTCCTTTAAGGTCTGTAAAGCGTCAATTTTAAAATAGTTTCCTTGAATATCATTATTATTAAGCATTTTAGGGAAAAAGTTGTACTGCCATTGCAGGTTAATTTCATCTAATTTTTGGAATTTAAGACCAAGCATTAAAGAGCCTGATTCGAGTCCTGCTGAAACCATTTCTTTTTTAATGTGCGTTAAGCATCCTTCGATTTTTGTTTCTCCTTTATCCAAATCTTCAGGTCTCCAAATCATCACCTCTTCGGCAATTAATTGAACAAAACGTCTAAATAAAGCCTCTTCAATGTTCTTTGTTTTATTGGCAATTGCAATTACACGGGTATCTAAAACGCTTTCGCCTGCGTCTAATAAACGATTTACATCGGAAACAATATTTGCATATTCGCCTTTTTGAAATGATTTTCCTAATGGAATACCTAATCCTTTGCCTCCATTAATATCAATCATTCGATAATTTTTCAATGTTCTTTCACGAACAATGTGTAATAACGGAGCAAATTTATCTTTCTCCATTTCCTCCACCTTGTCAATTTCATCTAGGATTAACCAAAAATTTCCGTAACCTAAACAGGTAGTTAGATATGCGCAAAAATCTTTTAAATCATCAACATTATATTCATCAGAAATGGCTAATTCAGACTCCACCCCATCTTCTTTTCTTGAAGAAACGCCTTTCTTTTCAATCTTAAACTCTTTGGTATTTAAAGTCCTCGCCCCCTTCTTTCCTCCTGTTTCCGTTATCCATTCCGTGTCCTTTAAAATAATGGATTTTGAATACGTATCAGTCTTTTGGTTGAGGTCTTTAGATGTCCAAGAAACGTTTGAAAGTGCATTAAGAATTGACATTAAATTCGGATAGGTTGGCTTAAATTCCTTTTGAGTTTTAACATCCCAATATTTACCTATAAATTCATCAAATACCTTTCTTCCATTAGTAACCGATTTTGTAATTACAGATGCGTTTGGAAACCAATATGGCTGTAAATATTCAAGAATTTCTTTGCCTTTTCTTCTTTCGGTAAGTTTTGGAACTCCCTCAATGTTTTCAGACTTCTCCGAACCAATGTATAATAGTTGGTGAGAAATATTCCATTTTTCTGTTATATCTATTAAAGTATATGATTTCCCGATAGAGGACTTTCCTAAAATAAGTACAGGAATATCGTACCTTATTAATTGAAGTGCGGTATCAATTGTTTTTTTTCCGCTAAATGCTTCTCCCTGTGATGTTTCGTTTGCCATGCTTTAATTTTTTATAAAGTTATTCAAATATCTGTATATTACCAATTTAGAAAGCTTAAATGGCCTGTAAAATATCCGTTATTAATAAAGCCGCCACCTTCATACTTTATTTCGTCAACAGAATCATCATCAAAATAATTAATGGTAAGTACCTTAGATTCTTTATTGTTTTCAATTACAAATGCGCCCCTGCCGTTGTGTTTAATGTCCTGACCCTCTTTGTACTGTTCGTATGAAATTGTTTTTACTTCCTCTTCTTTTTCTTTAAAATCAATGCTTTTCTGATATGATTTTTCAGCAATCGGCATATATTCGGCTAGACTTTCATCTAATCCATTCTTTTTTAGCCAAGCCGCATCATAATCGCTTATTCCTTTAAATCCACCGCCTTTAGCGTAACTAACTCCCGCCTCACTTAGCGCAATAGCAATAGCCTGCTTTTCATCAGTAACTTTCTTTCCATGAGAAGTTTTAAGTTTGCCTCGCTTAAATTCTCCCATTACTTTAGATATTTTGTTGGATTGAGCCGATGTCTGTCCTCCTTTTTTCATAATAGAATTTGGATTTGACTCGACCTTGCAAGATTTTTCTGCCTGCATTTGATTGAGAATTTTTTTAAGCGTCCCTTTTCTATTGTATTTCTTTTTGTCCAAAACAACAACCTTGCAGACGATAAAATCACCTGCGTTCATTTGAGATTGGTCAAACTTACAAGAAAATTGAGTATAGATGTAATCTAATACTTCACGATTAGTTTTATTTTTTAAATCAAAACGCTCATTTGAATTATAAGCCTCCGCACAAAAATAATACTCATTGCCCTCAATTTCAATCTGTTGGCCTGTTTCGACAACCTCCGAAGGTATTCCGCCTTCCTTATGAGACTTTCCAATAAAAAGCCCCTTTTTTGAGGTCTTTGTCATTAAATTCCTTTTGAAAGAACATCAGAGTCCCAACCGTCAACAAAAGAAGACATTGTGGTATTATTGCTTTCTTCATCGGCTTGTTTAGCTTGGCTCACAACAGAAACCTTGCTGCCATATCCCAATTGTTGCATTTCAGCCGCTTCAAACAACTGTTCTGAACCATCGGGTTCGGTTGGTGCTGCTGAAACTACTGCTTCATTTTTGTTTTTCTTTGAGAGATAATCCCATAAAAGATAAGCTCCAACGCCTATCAATGATAACTTTAATAAATTTTCCATCCTACCTGAATTTTAATTTTAATTATTAGTATTTTTAAAAATACTATAAAATAATTACAAAAGTACAATGTTTTTTCTTAAATTTGCAATTAATTGTCAACTTAACCTATAAAAATTATACACAATGGCGAAAAAACCAACAACAAAAAAAGCCGCTCCTAAGAAGGTAGTGGCTAAAAAAGCTGCTCCTAAGAAGGTGGTGGCTAAAAAAGCAGTAAAGGCGGAAACTAAAAAGAGCGTTGCCCCTGCAAAAGCCCCTAAAAACAACCAAATTGATGCGTTTCGTAAGTCTGCAATAGGTTTAAATTGGAGTAAAGACCATTTAATCCGTGAGGCAAAAGCAATTTTCGG